>Ga0180431_10005284_pt1 | contig 15764 bp, 10 predicted proteins | sample SS_ome_11_FD_132459 | JGI IMG/M metagenome (GOLD analysis project Ga0180431, IMG submission 132459) | Hypersaline lake sediment archaeal communities from the Salton Sea, California, USA - SS_1_MS_1 metaG | ecosystem: Environmental > Aquatic > Non-marine Saline and Alkaline > Hypersaline >... | reverse complement strand
CCGGGGCTTCAATTCGAAGCTTCGGCCCGAAGACCTAACCCCTCCTCTTAACCTTCCGGCACCGGGCAGGTGTCAGACCCTATACATCATCTTACGATTTTGCAGAGTCCTGTGTTTTTGATAAACAGTCGCTTGGCCCATTTCACTGCGGCCCCCTCATGCTCCACCCGCAGGGGCTTCACACTAACGGGGCGTCCCTTATTCCGAAGTTACGGGACCATTTTGCCGAGTTCCTTAACGAGGGTTCTCACGAGCGCCTGAGGATTCTCTCCCCGCCTACCTGTGTCGGTTTGCGGTACGGTCACCCGGTTTCGCGTTTAGAGGTTTTTCTTGGTAGTATAGAATCTGGACCTTCGCTCCTCCGAAGATTCACTCCCCTACAGCCTCAGCCTTGAGGACATCCGGATTTTCCTGGACATCCAGCCTTCGCATAAGGACAGGGACGACCAGCGCCCTGCGCCCATATCTTCCTACGTCACCCCATCACGATAGCCTCCACCAGGTGGTGCAGGAATATGAACCTGCTTCCCATCGGCTACGCCTTCCGGCCTCACCTTAGGGGCCGACTAACTCTGAGATGATTAACATTGCTCAGAAAACCTTAGGCTTTCGGCGAGAGAGTTTTTCACTCTCTTTATCGCTACTCATGCCGGCATTCTCACTTCTATACAGTCCAGTTGTCCTCACGGTCAACCTTCAGCCCGTATAGAACGCTCCTCTACCACACCCCCCCCACCAAAGGCGACATGTCGGCATGTCGCCTTTGGTGGGGGGGATATCCAAAGCTTCGGTGATATGCTTAGTCCCAATCATTTTCGGCGCGGAATCACTCGACCAGTGAGCTGTTACGCACTCTTTGAAGGATTGCTGCTTCTAAGCCAACCTCCTGGCTGTTTTAGCAACCCCACCTCCTTTATCACTGAGCATATACTTAGGGACCTTAGCTGTTGGTCTGGGCTGTTTCCCTTTCGACCACGGAGCTTATCCCCCGCAGTCTGACTCCCGTGCTCTCAAGTTATGGCATTCGGAGTTTGAATGAGTTTGGTAAGTTTGTGGACCCCCTAGCTCAATCAGTGCTCTACCACCATAACTAAACACACGAGGCTAGCCCGAAAGCTATTTCGAGGAGAACCAGCTATTGCCGAGTTTGTTTGGCCTTTCACCCCTATCCACAGCTCATCCGATAGTTTTTCAACACTAACCGGTTCGGTCCTCCACAGGGTCTTACCCCTGCTTCAACCTGGCCATGGATAGATCACTCGGTTTCGGGTCTACTCCATACAACTCATCGCCCTGTTCAGACTCGCTTTCGCTCCGGCTTCGTGACTACAATCACTTAACCTTGCTGCATAGAGTAACTCGCCGGCTCATTCTACAAAAGGCACGCAGTCAGGCATGACCGAAGTCATAGCCCTCCCACACCTTGTAGGCATACGGTTTCAGGTTCTATTTCACTCCCCTCTCGGGGTTCTTTTCACCTTTCCCTCACGGTACTTGTCCACTATCGGTCACTGGTGAGTATTTAGCCTTACGAGGTGGTCCTCGCAAATTCCCGCAAGATTCCTCGTGTCCCGCGGTACTCAGGAACCTGAACCAGGAAGACCACAGCTTTTAACCTACGGGGCTATCACCCTCTTTGGCTCTCTTTCCAGCGGCTTCGGCTAAGCTAAGGTTTTGTAACTTCCCGAGTGTCCCAGGATACTCTCTGCTCAGGTCCTCTTACCCCGATCCTACAGCGGTCCTGGCCTGTAACGTAAAGATCGGTTTAGGCTGTTCCCCGTTCGCTCGCCACTACTTAGGGAATCGCTTTTGCTTTCTTTTCCTCAGGGTACTTAGATGTTTCAATTCCCCTGGTTTAACCTCTTCTGCCTATGTATTCAGCAGGAGATACTATGGGTTCATCCATAGTCGGTTTTCCGATTCGGTGATCCCCGGATCAAAGGACGCTTGCTCCTCCCCGAGGCTTATCGCAGCTTGCCACGACCTTCATCGCCTACCAGTGCCAAGGCATCCACCGTACGCCCTTATTCGCTTGACCATATTATTCTGTTTGCTGTTACCAACAAACAATGATCGCTCGTTTTACTACCCGGCATACTAATGTGTAATGTATGTGTGACGCATTTTAAAAGAACAGTGCATTATGCGAATTCTTACTCGCATATGCATGTGGAGGTGAACGGGTTCGAACCGATGACCTACTGCGTGCAAGGCAGTTGCTCTCCCAGCTGAGCTACACCCCCAAGAGCTCAAAAAGCTCTCAGTAATACAAAACGCGCTTGGGCCTGAGTGGAATCGAACCACCGACCTTACGATTATCAGTCGTACGCTCTAACCAACTGAGCTACAGGCCCAGTGAGTCCGCTCTCAACCTTATACCAATATTGCTCATCAAGGCCTATAACGAACACCGTAACAACAGAAGCGTAACGTCCATGCGATGATTCGCTCAAAACTGAGCAGTATCTTAAAACCGATTCCTCAAGAATGTTGTCTATCCTTTGAAAGGAGGTGATCCAGCCGCACCTTCCGATACGGCTACCTTGTTACGACTTCACCCCCCTTACCAGCCTCACCTTCGTAACCTTCCTCCCTTGCGGGTTAGATCAGCCACTTCGGGTGCTGCCGACTCGGGTGGTGTGACGGGCGGTGTGTACAAGGCCCGGGAACGTATTCACCGCGGCGTGCTGATCCGCGATTACTAGCGATTCCACCTTCATGCAGTCGAGTTGCAGACTGCAATCCGAACTGAGGCCGGTTTTTTGAGATTGGCTCCACCTCGCGGTATCGCAACTCTTTGTACCAACCATTGTAGCACGTGTGTAGCCCTGGACATAAGGGCCGTGATGATTTGACGTCATCCCCACCTTCCTCCGGTTTGTCACCGGCAGTTCCCCTAGAGTGCCCAGCATAACCTGGTAGCAACAAGGGGTAAGGGTTGCGCTCGTTGCGGGACTTAACCCAACATCTCACGACACGAGCTGACGACAACCATGCAGCACCTCTGCACTTGCCCGAAGGAGGGTGTATCTCTACACCTGTCAAGTACAGTTCAAGCCCAGGTAAGGTTCTTCGCGTATCATCGAATTAAACCACATGCTCCACCGCTTGTGCGGGCCCCCGTCAATTTCTTTGAGTTTAAGCCTTGCGGCCGTACTCCCCAGGCGGTATACTTAATGCGTTAGCTACGGCACTAATGGATAAACCACCAACACCTAGTATACAACGTTTACAGCGTGGACTACCGGGGTATCTAATCCCGTTCGCTCCCCACGCTTTCGCGCCTCAGCGTCAGTTCTAGGCCAGAGAGCCGCCTTCGCCACTGGTGTTCTTCCCGATATCTACGCATTTCACCGCTACACCGGGAATTCCGCTCTCCTCTCCCGAACTCAAGAGAACCAGTATTAGATGCAATTCATGAGTTGAGCCCATGGCTTTCACATCTAACTTAATCCCCCGCCTGCACGCCCTTTATGCCCAATAATTCCGAACAACGCTCGCCCCATACGTATTACCGCGGCTGCTGGCACGTAGTTAGCCGGGGCTTTAGGCAGATACCGTCATCACAGAGAATATTACCCCCTGCTTATTCGTCTCTGCTTACTGGACTTTACAATCCGAAGACCTTCATCGTCCACGCGGCGTCGCTGCGTCAGGCTTTCGCCCATTGCGCAAGATTCTTAACTGCTGCCTCCCGTAGGAGTCTGGGCCGTATCTCAGTCCCAATGTGGCCGTACACCCTCTCAGGCCGGCTACCCATCGTTGCCTTGGTAGGCCATTACCCCACCAACAAGCTAATGGGCCGCGGACTCATCTCCAGGCGGTAGGCCCGAAGGTCCCCACCTTTAATGGCTGCTCCTTGCGAAGCTACCATCTCATTCGGTATTAGCCATCCTTTCGAATGGTTGTCCCCAACCCGGAGGTAGATTATCCACGTGTTACTCACCCGTTCGCCACTCTCCCCCCAATGCAAGCACCGGGGTTCTCGTTCGACTTGCATGTTTAAGACGCGCCGCCAGCGTTCGTTCTGAGCCAGAATCAAACTCTCCGTTATAGATAAATCTAATAACTAGATTTATTATTCAGAGAATTGACGAGAAACCGTTTATAGATACTACTCAGTTTTCAAAGAACCATGACATGGAGATAAAAAAACCCAGCCGTTCTGGGAATTACGAAATGCTCTTATATTAGAAAGCTCCCAAAATGAAAGTTACTTTTCACTACATTATTCGTCAAGTTTTTTTAACGGATTTTAAACCTTTTTTTCAAATATCCTTTAACTTTTTAGTTATTCTTATATGTTTGATAATAAAAATGAAAAATATATTAATCGAAATACTGAAGATACATAATCATAAGTAAAATCCCCTGCCGATGCTTTCTGCAGAAAGGTGAAGAAAAAATCAATCGCTTCAGAATGAGAGAATTATCTTTTCCATTTCCCCGCGAGCCAGCATGCCATAAAAACAGTTCCTTATCTTCTGTCAAGAAAAAAACGTCTTTCCATAATAGTTATATAAAATTTCTTGAATCAAATGAGAGGTGCAGTAGTGCGGCAAACACAATACCGCATGAGCCACCTCCCGATTGCGAGGAATGTGCCGCTCCATCATCTGGCCTGCAGGGGATGACCGTGCTGCAATACAATACTACAGCACGCGAAGAGAGACATCTCACACACGAAGACATGCGCAAAGGGGAAAGAGAGAAAGCATTCACCGTCACCACTTTCTGCTGATAACCTCCTCATACCCCTGAAGCATATAGTAGGTAGCTCTGTCAAAATAGAGGACCACCCTGTTGCTCAGATCCAGTGCCTGCTTGTAATCGGTTATATCATACTCCATCTCCCGCTGCACCAGGAGCCAGAGATGTCTCCTGATCAGAACAAGCGCTTTGTACATGTGGGAAAACGGGACGCCCTGTGCAAACCGCTCTTTTGCCAACCGCTTGAACTGTCTGGCTATCTCCTCTTTCGGGTATTCTTTGGTGATCCATTTCGAGAGCTCCCGGTATATGCCGTTCCCGAATTCATATATATCTTCCCGCGCGACATTCCGATACGCCTGCGTATCAGGATTCGAAAGAAGATCGTTCATGAAATGCTCGGTAACCTGTTGATGATTCTGCTGAACGAGCTCAACAAATCTATTGGTGAGTATTTCTCCTCTGGTTTTCATCACCACACCCCTCATTCGTTCATGGCTGAGCGGAACACCCACTCACAGGTTCCCATGATAACATAGCGACTGAAAAAATACAAGGCGGTTATTTAAAATGTTCTCCCCGCACGGACAATTCCAGGGACCGGTGCTCATGAGTGAGCGATCCCCTGACGGAGAAGAGAGAGCGCCATCGATTACCGCTTTCGAGATCTCAATCGGATACGCGGCCGTAGAGCCGATAAAACTCCTTCAGGTATTCCGCAGCAATACTACTATTGTCGATTATCAGGATATTCTCATCGTTAACCCGGTTGGCGTTACTGGTAAAATTATATGAGCCGGTAATGACAACTTTTTTATCGAGAATGAGCACTTTATGATGCATCTTCCCTTTATTGCCATCAAAACGAACCGGAATCCCCTCCAGCTTCATTTTAACATACTCGGAATACCGGCTCCCTGACCCGTCTCTTTCAAAGATACCATAGACCTTCACCCCCCGCTGAAAGCTCCTGATGATCTCTTCCCCAAGCACATCGCTAGTAAAGGAGAACATCATGAAGTGCACCGATTCCCGTGCTTTCCGAATCCGCTTCCGTATTATCCGCTCAATATTATCTTCCGGTGAAAAAAACACATTAATCGGCGTTTCCCCGATCCTGACATAATACCGCTTGGTGAGCCTCGCAAAGGGGGGTTCCCTCCGGTTGCCGAAGATCCGGTCCCTGAACATCTCAAAAAATTCATCTCGAAATATTGAAGCAAGCTCATCCGATCGTATCGCCAGTGCATTGTTATTGTTCCTGAGCAATCCATTCCGGGTGATATTGAACGAGCCGGTCCATACGATATCGTCGATAACGGCAAATTTATGATGCATGAGACCACTGTTCCGATCGGTTACAACAGCAATCCCCGCACTGCACAGCTTCTTCACCGCATCGCGCTCAGCATTCTGCTCCTCAGTCACTATCTTAACCGAAACGCCCCGCCGGTGAGCGTCTATAAGCGCATCTGCAATCCGTTCCGATGAGACATCATAGAACGCACCACAGAAATCTCGTGCGTTCCGTATAAGGGTAATGAGTGCAGATTCCGGATTGTCAGCGGGAAGGCGGCCCCGTCGAGCGGGATCGGTGAAGCACACCCGCCACCAGGTACCGTGAATTTCTGCGGAAACACCGGTCATGACGACAAGGGAGAGAAGCACAATACCGATCGCGGCGATGCGGCGATACCTATTCCTCATAGTTCTCATTTGGTGCCTCGGATATTTTCCACCTCCGGGCCTCATAATCCCACGGGAGATGAATATAATTAAAGAACGTCTGTATACTCGATGAGGTGTATCCGACGGGCAGGAGATCTCCAAAGGCTATCGCATAATTAAATGAAATTCCGAGATGAACATTTTTAGTCTTCATCCGCTCGAACCGCTGATCAAATCCCCGCGCATAATATGCGATATCAACATTCACATACCGCAACGGAGTGAGCGAAACATAGGGTATTCCTGCAAGTTTTGTTGTGAGGATATATTTCGTTCCACCATAGTCGGTGGGGAGATCGTGATTTTTGCCGAGTTCAAAGTCCTCTCTCATTTCACGTGACGGAACGTACTCAAACTGAACGGAAAAAATCCTATCGAGGGTGGGGGAACAGTCAAGAATGAATGCGATGACAATACCGATATTATTGAAAAGAAAATCATAGGGATCAAAACCGTATTCGGGGGAAAAACCGTCTCCGATTTCACTCCCCAGCATTATCAGCTCTGAAAAAACGACACCCTCAACATTTCCAGCCAGTGCCGACGAACCCGACGCCCTGAAGAAAAAGCTCGCGAGCCGCTTCAGTACATATGCCGAGTACAAATGACCAAACTTATCAGCTCCACCATGCACCGCATGCCTGCCCTGGAAATTCTCGGGATTCCAGGTGAAGCCCTCATCGACCTCCCAGCCCCAGGTCGTCACGCCGTAGAGCAAAAAAAAGCTGGGTGCCGCGACATAGAGACCCGTTCGTATAAGGGGAGCACTCTCCTCATCGAACTGAAAGGAATCGTAGAGGTTAACCGGCTGTCTGACTGTTGGCGAAAAAACATCATCTCCACTCGCAAGATGCTCCCGGGCACCAGCGGTAACACTGAGGAGGAGAAGGATCAAACACGATAAAAATAAATTTCGAAATACAAACACCACCAATTATAAATCCTCATGTATTATTCCTGCTCACGGGAATGATCCGGCAGACAGATCTCTTCACGAGAGAGGTCGCATGCATGCGCTCCGAGCATGCATTTACGGGAGGCGCACTACCCATCTATATATTTTCCCAAAGGCATCGGGCAGGCATCTGAGAAGTGAAATGCACCTGTATTGGAAAAGGGAGGGAGGGAAACTTTGCAAGCAATTTTTCATCCTTTTTCAAGCTTCTCTTTGTGATCCCAGATCATGTTCTCATACACGGTAAATAAGAGTTGATCTTTCTGCTCAGGGAAGACGAGTTTCAGCTTGGCAATGAGTGTATGGTACAGGGTCAACTCACCCGGCTCCTGTGCGGATGCTATCATATTCCTCACCTCATCTTCCTTCTTGTCAATCAAATGGATATAGAATTGAAAGGCCTTCCTGAGCGATTCCAGATTTGCCTGTTCCCTCTTCAGCTCATCTATTGTGTCTGCCTTCGAGAGCATGGTATTGATAAAATTTAAAATGTAATCAGTATCAACATGCGTGAGATCAAAATCGAGAAGAAGCTGCTTAACCTTGGCGAGGTCCATATTGCGAAGATGCACTCGCGCGAGAAAAACAGGATTCTGTGACATGACATTCAGGTTGACATCCCTCAGCATATCAGTTGCTCTTCGCTCGCTCTCCGCGTCGACCGGCACCGAAAAAGGTCTGTCTATTTCGGTAATCTCCGATTGAGCATCAGCGACGATTACCTGTGCATGGGGACATCGGTTTCTGACAACGACATGATCAGTCTTCGGAACATCCTCATCAATCACAATAAAGTCAGGCGGCTTTCCGGACTCAACGAGAGCAATGAGCTGAGTGGCGCTGCTCATTCCCGTCAAGCGTACAGGGATCATATCAAGCCTGTCGCTGAAGTGAATGAAGAGGTACCGATTCTTTGTATAATCCTTTCGCGCAAAGGGAACAACCAGCTTTGCCCTGCTTACCTTCAAGAGGGAGAGATCACCGGTATAGTTATTCTTAATACGAAAATTCCCTCCGATGAAAACTATATGGTAAATAGGGTGCATTACTTTCAAACCATGCTCATCCGAGTATATCAATGAACCCTTCCGGTCAAAAGCCATAAATTTCCCCTTATTGATGAGTATCTTTAACGAGATACCCTTTGGCGTTTTTTCTTCGATAGAGCTCACAGCACTCCCAGCCGGCATGATAAATCAGCTTCATCCATGACCCCTATAAGGACACGATGAAAGCAATCAAAAGAACAATACTGTTTCACCACCATATTTATGAAAAAAGCAATCTTTTTTTATCATACAACAGACCTTCATTACTGATACACATATCGAGAGAATACGCCTTACACTTATCTCTATGAATCAGTAGTTTCATTCATTTTAAAATAATAACTCATTGTATCAAATAGTATACTCACAAGGGAGCTTCAAATTTAAACAAATAGTGCCTTCTTCTAATAAAATACCCCGTAGCACGCTGTCAGTGTAATTAAATTGATTGATACCCAGAACATCGACGGGGTATTGTGCTACCAGGCGAGCCTGCTTCGCGGGCTCGCCCTATAATAAAGTATTTGACAAGACTCAATTTTGTTGGGTAAAAGGGAATCTCTTGTATAACCGCTATCGGTAATATCAGATCTCCAGAAGCGGAACACCGAACGAACATGACGTTACAGCAGAAGAATACCATTTTCAAGTAAGTCATTGCTCTTTCACTCGAATGCAGGGGGAAAGATCATCCCGGCATGGCAAGTCAGAGATCGTAATTATACATTTCATGAAAACAGGTGGAGTATAATCATGGATGACATAAATATAAGTCACAGGAGAATTTACGAAGGCATCGTTATCGATTTTTCCAGTGAGCTTGACGATGACCGCTCAGTGAAGAACATCCTCCGAGAAGAAGGCTCCTGGCGGAACAAGTCTCACGAATCCACCCTCGTTGAACACTTTACCGTGGATCTCGAGGATATTCTCCCTATCAATATCATAGAGCTCGTTCCCGGATCCGCCGGCACCTTCCCCTCGGATTTCAGAATTGAAGGGAGCCCAGATGGAACAAACTGGACGATAATCAGCTCGGAGAAGAATCTGAAACTGGATGACTCCAGCTACACGCTCTTCATGCCAATACTGCACTTCCGGTACATCAAGGTGCTCATTTTCAAACCGCTGCGTGTTCACCATTTCCAGGTTGAATTAAGCAGGCTCATTCTCGGCATTGCGGGTATACAGTCAATCGTTCCGAGCAGTCCCTCCTATCCCGACCATGACATCTACAAGCTCTTCGACAGCAATTCCGAAACGTACTGGGAAACGAGTCTCAAACCGATGCCGGAAAAGGAGATAGTCGAAATTGATTTTGGACACCCGTTCCACATCAACAAACTTATTCTTGTTACCACTTCCCTTGAGCCAAACGGATTCCCGGAGCATCTCACGGTTGAGATAAGCACCGACAAGAAGACCTGGACCACGCTCTATGAAGAAAAAAATGTCATAACGGAACCCGGAACACGATACTGCTGGGATACCAGTACCGCACTTGCCCGTTATGTTCGTCTCGAGATGATGTCCTTCGAAATAGAAAAAAATAAATTCGGCATCAGGCTGGCCGGCATGGAGATATACGCTGCACCGAATACCAACATGCACACACATACTATCGGCACACTTACCCCCTATGCCTCTATATTCAATCCCGGCATGGTCAAGCTCGCGAAAGATGGTGAAGACATGGCGGGAACAGCCCTTCAGGCAAGTGACAGAAGATTGCGAGACGCAACAACAATTTTTAAAGGAATCGTCCAGCTGGCTGAAAACGGCGATGTCCGCGAAGGGCTCGCCGTGCAATCATCCGATCAGCGGCTCAAGCCGGCAACGGACTTACAGTACGGCATCGTCCGTTTTGCCTATGACCGGGAGGATCATCCCGCGACGGCGGTACAGGGGAGTGACTCGAGACTAAAAGAGGCAACGGAAACGAGCTTTGGCATAGTCAAGCTCTGCCCCGACAATGTTTACTCGGAGCTCAGCGTCGTTCAGGGAAATGATTCCCGCCTCCAGAAAGCAACCACGAGTTCCTTCGGTATATGCAGAATCGCTCAAGATGGTGAAAAGAGCAGCGATTGTGTGATTGCCGGAAATGACAGACGGCTCAGAGATGCCACGACGACCTATCCAGGCATTGTCGAGCTCGCCGAGGACGGTGAAGATAAACCCGATGTCGTCGTGCAGGGAAACGATAAGCGGCTTAAAAACGCCACCACTGTCTCGCGAGGTATCGTCGAGCTCGCCGAGGACGGTGAAGATAAACCCGATGTCGTCGTGCAGGGAAACGATAAGCGGCTCAAAAACGCCACCACTGTCTCGCGGGGTATCGTCGAGCTCGCCGAGGATGGCGAGGATAAACCCGATGTCGTCGTGCAGGGAAACGACAAGCGGCTCAAAAACGCCACCACTGTCTCGCGGGGTATCGTCGAGCTCGCCGAAAATGGCGAGGATAAACCCGATATCGTCGTGCAGGGAAACGACAAGCGGCTCAAGGACGCCACCGAAACGAGAAAGGGCATCCTCATATTCGCCAAAGATGGCGAGAGCGCGCCACTCAAAGCAGTTCAGGCAAATGACAGGCGGCTCAGAGACGCCACCACCACCTATCGAGGTATCGTCGAGCTCGCCGAGGACGGTGAAGATAAACCAGATGTCGTCGTGCAGGGAAACGACAAGCGGCTCAAGGACGCCACCACAGCCTCGCGGGGTATCGTCGAGCTCGCCGAGGATGGCGAAGACCGACCCGATGTCGTCGTGCAGGGAAACGATAAGCGGCTCAAGGACGCCACCGAAACGAGAAAGGGCATCCTCATATTCGCCAAAGATGGCGAGAGCGCACCGCTCAAAGCAGTTCAGGCAAATGACAGGCGGCTCAGAGACGCAACCACCACCTATCGGGGCATTGCTGAGCTCGCCGAGGATGGCGAGGATAAACCCGGTGTCGTCGTGCAGGGAAACGACAAGCGGCTCAAGTACGCCACCACAGCCTCGCGGGGTATCGTCGAGCTCGCCGAGGATGGCGAGGATACGCCCGGCGTTGTCGTCCAGGGAAATGACCGGCGACTTCGCGCGGCAACCTGTGAGCAGGCCGGCATTGTGCGGCTCTCGCCGAAGGGTGAGGAGCGAAGCGGTTTTGTTGTCCAATCCGACGATCCGCGATTAAGCGATGCGCGAAAACCGATCGCGCACACCCATCACTACGCTCCCCTGGAGCACGATTTCAACAGTCACCGGGGGACGTTGAAAATAATTGACGATCGGTCAGAGCCCTTTGAAGGGATTACCCCGCCCTCGGATAACGCCTCTATTGTCTACGCGAAAAACCGCTCGCAACAGGGATCGGTCGGCGTGCTCGGCGTGATTGAGCATTCATCCGACGAAAGCTCCCACAGCTATGGTATTGTGGGACACAGCCCCTTCATCGGCGTCCGGGGGCAATCCGCAGGAAATCCCGAATCACAACCACACGGATGCGGCGTGCTCGGTATATCGCGATTCGGGCCCGGTGGTGTTTTCGCGAGTGAACACGGTTCCTCGCTCATCGTCGACGGCTTCGGTACCATCGCAGACTTTGACAATACGATACACCTCATCGGAGATGGAAATGCACTGCAGGTAAAAGGCTCCTCGGAATTTACCGGCACCATCTCCATCAAAAACAGGGGAACCTCCCCCGAAAATATTGTGGAGATGTTTGCCATAGACGAGGAGGAATACGTGTCTCCAGGTGATATTCTTGTGGTCAGCGTCCGTGGAAACGCTATTCTCGCACGCTCCCGGAGCAGATACAACAGATCGGTAATCGGTATCGTATCGGGAAATCCAACGGTAATTTTCAAAGGAAGAGGAGAGAAGCATCTCTATCCGATTGCCCTCACGGGAACTACCCTGTGCAAGGTCGATGCACGGGAGAAACCGATCAAGCCGGGTGATCTCATCGTTACCTCCGATACGCCGGGATGCGGTATGGCGGGCACTATTGACACCTTCGAGAAAATAGGATCAGTTATCGGCAAAGCGCTCAGCGGCATCGATGACGGAATTGCAACGATACCGGTTTTTATCACTCACCTCTGATAGCGCCGGCTTCGAGACCGTCTAGGGGGAGAGCTTCTCGAGGATCTCTAATTCCTGTTTGGAAAAAACCTTCTGCTGGTATTCATTTATCTCTTTGGCTATCTCCTTGCCGACATAGGTAATCTTTCGGCAATAGGGCTTATCCTCATAAGCATCAACCCACATGACAATAGTCGTCTTCTCGGAATCCCACAGAAGCGCTCCCTGATTTTCGCGTATGTTCTCCCCAGTTGCCGCTCCGTATTTCTCTTCTATTTTCTTCCTGACATCTTCCATGGCAAGATAGGGGAAAGAAACGGAAACGTAGAAGAGCTTTCCATCAGTCGCGCCCTTTCCGCCTTTCAACAGTGCAGGATCGACATAAAAGAAACCGTAGAGGTATTCTATCTCACCGTCCTTTGTCCTGATGACGGTCTTGTCATCGGTAAAGACTATCTTTCCGACAATCTGCCCCCTGGCGCCGCTCACGAGCATCCCCCATTTGAGGCTCCCATACCCCTCGGGCAAACCGCTGGTTTTCTTTTTTTGAGTGCCCCTGTTTTGAGCAACTGCCATCAGAGATATATTTATCACTATGAAGAAAACAAGTATCTTTCTCATGATATACTCCACTCCATCAATATAAGGGTACTTCTCTAAACTATTAATATGCTGTCCCCGTGATCAGCTTTTTTTCGCACAACCTGCTCACGCTGTCATTCGCGACGTCGTGTTGCTGTGAGCATAATATTCCTTCAGCTTATACAATCTGTTACTGAATACTGTCTTCACGGTTACTTCCATCTCTATGTACATAATAGTGCATGAGATGCTCTTCCCTATATCTATCGGCACATTAATAAAAAAAATGACGATATTGAATTAGGAGAACCCCTTTCCGTCCAGGAATGCACGGCTGCAATATGTCATTCTCATTGCGATCGGATTTTATACAGCGATCCCACCCCTCCCCGCTCACCCGGGAAATCGATTCGCAATAGTTCTTCAATGCGAGCCATGCACTTCTCCTCCCTGTCCCCTGCATGAGCGATACCGTGAAGTGCTTTCTGCATAAAACATTTTTTGGTTGACATAATGTATTTTTTTGAATGACATTTTCTGACAGGAACTTTCGTGGAAAGAGGGAACGGTAGGCCGGCTCGCTCCATGAACCGTTAAACGCAAGGAGAAGAGGTGTGTACATGGAAAAGAATGAGATTTACCAATTGCTCAGTGACAAGCTCTCAGTTGCGCCATCATGGCTGCCGGAGGGTGATAGATTTATAAAGATCCTCGAAACCCTCTATGCCCCCGAGGAAGCAGAGCTGGCGCTTTCGGTACCCTTCATGCCGGCTTCCCTTGAGGATATCTCGAATGCGAGTGGAATTGAGCCGGAAAGGGCGGAAAAAATTCTCAAGAGCATGGCACGCAAGGGGCTCGTTTACGCATTTACCATCAAAGGAGATCCGAAGTTCCTCCTTTTCAGTCTGGACACTATCTTCAACTATCCTATCAAATACAAGCATTCCGATATCAATCAGGATACACTCAGGTCACTCTGGAAGGAATATTACGAGGAAGGGTGGGAGTATCCGGAGGAGACCTTTCTGCCGCCGGGACGGGTGCTTCCGGTCGAGGAGGCGATACATCCTCAAAGCGCTGCTCTTCCCTTCGATCTTGTCAATAAGCATATCGATGAGGCGAAGTATCTCAGTGTGGGAAACTGTTCCTGCCGCAGTATCGTGGGAGCATGCGACAACCCCCTGGAGACCTGTATCGGAGTCGGGTATGCGGCCAAGTATCTCGTGGAGCAGGGGCTCTCCCGACCGATCGACAAGGAGGAGGCAAAAAAAATTGTCAGGGAGGCTCACGATGCGGGGCTCGTTTCAATTTCCACCAATATGAAAAATAATATCGGAATAATCTGTCACTGCTGCAAATGCTGCTGCTTCCAGATCGGGATAGCCGTCAAGCACAATTTATATCAGTATCGCCCTGTCGGCTCCTTTGTGGCATCAGTCGATTCCGACAGGTGTACCGCCTGTGGAACCTGTATCGACCGGTGTCCCATGAATGCCATCTCGATAGATAATTATGCATATTCAGATCCCGAGAAATGCATCGGATGCGGTCTCTGTGTCGAATCCTGTCCCGAGGAGGCCCTCTCCCTCATTCTACGAGATCCGCCCCCCGAGATACCCAATGACCTCATGGAGTATACCATGAAGGCCGTTGCAGGACAGGGTACAACAGAGGAGTTTCTAAAAGAGCTGAAGATAAAGAAAAAAGAATAAACGACAAAAAAAATAGGAGGACGATATGGAAGAGAGGTTCTGGCACAAATCATATCCGCCGGGTATTCGGACAAGCATCGACTATAAGAAGATTACCTGCTCCGGGGCGCTGACCAGATCTGCAGAGGAATTTCCCGATAATGTGGCCCTTGACTTCATGGGGAAGAAGATTACCTTCAGGGAGTTCGATGGTCTGGTCAATCGCTTTGCACGGGCGCTTCAGGATCTCGGCGTGAAAGAGGGTGACCGTGTTGCCTTGATCCTGCCGAACATCCCGCAGACATTCTTTGCCAATCTGGCAATCATGCGCATCGGTGCGGTCGCCGTACAGAACAATCCCCTGTACAGTGAGCGGGAACTGGAGCATCAATTCAACAATTCGGAGTCGAAACTTGCTATCACCCTGACGCTGCTGCTCCCGCGAATCCTGACCGTTATGCCCAAAACGGGCGTCAAGAAGGTCATCGTCTGCCATATCCATACCCATCTTCCCTTTCCCAAGAAGCAGCTCTTCCCCCTGGTAAAAAAGGAGATGTACAAGAAGGTCGAGCCGACGGATGAGGTCTTTGTCTTCGATGACCTGATGAAGAAGTATTCGGCAGAGCCTGTCGAGGATAAGAGCAGCTGGGAAGGGCTCGCGACGATCATCTATACCGGCGGAACAACGGGTGCCAGTAAAGGGGTTATGCTCTCTCACAAGAATGTCTGTGTCAGCATTCAGCAATTCGAAGAGTGGTTTAAAGAATTCAAAGCCGGGGAGGGTTCAATGGTGGGGACCTATCCCATATTTCACTCGGCAGGCTTCTCGACGACAATGATGTTAATGATATGGAAAGCATGGGAACACCTCGTCATTACCAGGCCCGAGCCGAAAACTATCATCGATCTTCTGAAAAAACACAAACCGCTCGGCTTGCCGGCATTGCCGACCATTTTTATCGGCCTGTTGAACGATCCTGAATT
>Ga0180431_10005283_pt1 | contig 15765 bp, 12 predicted proteins | sample SS_ome_11_FD_132459 | JGI IMG/M metagenome (GOLD analysis project Ga0180431, IMG submission 132459) | Hypersaline lake sediment archaeal communities from the Salton Sea, California, USA - SS_1_MS_1 metaG | ecosystem: Environmental > Aquatic > Non-marine Saline and Alkaline > Hypersaline >... | reverse complement strand
GTAATAACACTATTTCTAAGAATAGAATAAATAGTAATACAGAAAGAGGAGTATATATTAGCAGTAGCGATAATGTTAATATCACGGGAAATGAAATTAACAATAATGGAGGTGATGGTATTGAATTAAGTAGTTGCAGCTATACGAGACTTATTTTCAATGTTTTAAACAACAATGACGATGAGGGAATCGATGAAGTTGCTACGGATAATACCTATAAAAAGTGGAACCTCATCAATTGGCAAACAGAAAAGATCGTGATTGACGACAATGGAGGAGGAGATTTTACTTGGAGTCAAGCAAAAAAAAACCTCGCGTGGTGTAAGGGTTCTGGAGTTCGGGAAGACCCATATCTTATTGAGAAGATCACGATAAACGGCAATAGGGCAGGTAATTGTATCGAAATTAGAGATTCCAGCATCTTTTTTACGATAAGAGATTGTACATTTTTCAATGCTAGTAGTGGAATGAACGATTCGGGAATTAAGCTGTATAGAACATCCAATGGGACTTTAATAAATAATAACTGTTCGAACAATCAATATAGTGGAATTACATTATATGACCAATGTCAATTTAATAACATCATGAACAATATTATCAATGATAATGGTTTAAATGGAATACACATACTAATATTCAGTGAACATAAAATCATTTTGAATAACACTCTTCACGGTAATACTTATAATATTTATATCCAAAACATGTGTAGTAATAATGTAATTTCTAATAATACCGCTAGTTCAGCCAGCTCTATAGGAATATATATAAATGGATTTTGTGAGAATAATACAATATCGAATAACACTGTCAACGATAATGGTGCTTGGGGACTATATTTAGCGACTAATTGTAATGAAAATAATATAACATACAACGATTTCAATGAGAATTTAGGGATTGGAAATGATCAGGATCGAGGGATATTAATTAATAATTGCGATAAAAATCGAGTAATAAATAATAGTATGATCAACAACCTCGAACATGGAATACGATTATTAAACAGTCACGAAAATGTGATTTCTGGAAATACCGTAAATTATAATGATATAAATGGCATATTCTTAGAAGCCTCAGAAAAAAATAATATATCCGGTAATACTGCAAACTATAACAATGAAAATGGAATACTACTGGAAAGCTCGAACAACAACACGATATCTAGAAATACCGCAAGCAATAATATTAAAAATGGGATAAAATTACAGGATTCGGAATATAATGAAATAATTAATAATATTGATTCTTTCAATAATAATGACGATTGCGGGATTTTTCTTAATTATAGCCATTACAACAATATCACGGGAAATTTAATATGCGATAATGATATTGGTGTCTGTTTAAACAACTCAAATAACAACACGGTATTATCTAATACCTTTATTGGTAATGGAGAATACATTGTAGAATATAATTGTACGGGAAATACATTGCAAACCTTTGGTCCTGGAGATCCTGGAGGTCCTGGGAACGGATATCCAGATTTTAGTTTTTTTCTAATCATTATAATTGTCGTAACCGCGCTGATCTTGGTTGCTTTGAGCTTGTTTTTCGCAAAGAAAAAGAAGAAAGATATATATCAATACGACTCTAAAGAAGAAGAAGATTTCGCAATACCAATGGAAACAGAAGAACCGATACGCCCAACATTACCGAAACATAAAAAGAAAAAAAAACACGATTACGACGCGCTTCCAATAAGCGAATACGAAAAAGCAAAGATCGCCGAAGAAACGACTGAAACAGAGAAAGAACTAGGGATCGAAACGCAAAAATTTATTTGCGTCGTGCACAAAGGTCCAATTGCCGGTCACGATGTGTATATATGCCCCCATTGTAAAACCTTTTACTGTCAAAAATGCGTCGCTGCTTTAAGAGAAAAAAATGAGAAATGCTGGTCTTGTGATAATGATTTTGCGTGATTTGATAATTTCTATTTTTAAAAAACATTTGATTTATATTACTTTAGGATTTTAATTACTTGAATGTTAAAGAAAACTGTAGAAATTGATATCACCGGTATAGTGCAAGGTGTTGGATTCCGTCCATTTCTATTTAATTTGGCGAGAAATCTCGATCTGAAGGGATATATTCTCAATCGTGGTAATGCGGGAATTAGATTAGTATTACAAGGTGATTCCAACAACATTGAAAATTTTATTAAAGATATTGAGGTAAAAAAACCTGAAATATCATATATTGAGGATATTAAGGCTAGAAAACTCGATTCTGATACAACCTATAGTCATTTAGAAATTAAAAGCAGCGAACAAGGAAGGGGAATCAGTCTAACCTTACCTCCCGATATTTCCATCTGTGAAAATTGTTTAAAAGACATGAGGAACAAGAATCTTTCTAATTATTATCAATATCCATTTATCGCTTGTGCAGTGTGTGGTCCAAGATATACCACGGTGAAAGCATTACCATATGATAGAGAAAGAAGCACCATGATAAAGTTTCCCTTTTGCGATTATTGTTCAAAAGAATATTCGGATTTTGATAACAGGAGATTTCACGCGCAAACATTTGCGTGTTCTTTATGTGGTCCCAATTATAAGTTATATAATAAATCAAAGGAAGAGATTAAGAAGAATTCAATAAAGGAAATAATTGAAGAAACTGCAAATAGAATTAAAAATGGAGAAGTCGCTGCCGTAAAAGGAATCGGGGGAGTCCACTTGGTTTGCATGGCTAACAACGATGACACCATTCTTCGACTCCGCAAGCGAAAAGGAAAAAGAAAAAATAAACCGTTTGCTTTAATGGTTCCAAACGTAGAAGTGATAGATAATTACTTGAAAATTTCTACAAAAGAACGAGAAATTTTAACATCATATCGAAAACCTATCGTTCTTTTAGAAAAGATAGATGCCTTCAAGGATTCAAACATTAGCGAATTAATTGCTCCCGGTTTGAACAATATTGGTATAATGCTTCCGTATACAGGAATTCATTATCTTATATTCGATTCAATTGGAGAAAAACCGTTGGTGTATACGAGTGGTAATCCTTCGAACATTCCAATGGGAATTGACAACGATAAAATATTTGAACAACTTCAGGATCTCGCTGACATATTTTTACTCCATGATAGACCCATTTACCAAAGAGCAGACGACAGTGTCTTAAGAATTCACGATGATAAAACCAAATTAATCAGGAGATCAAGAGGATACGTGCCTGAATATTTACCCTTACCTTTTGAAGTTGATATCCCTGGCGCATTGGCAACAGGACCAGAATTAGCGTTAACTGGAGCAGTCCTTAGGAGGAATCGAATCTTTCCAACTCAACATATTGGTAATGTGACTCACTTGGAAACTCATGAGTTTTTAAAAGATGCTCTATTTCACATGAAAAACTTATTACAAATTGATGATTCCGAATTAAAATTTGCTGCTTGCGATGCTCATCCCGCGTTCATCACTACCAAATACGCAAAGGAGTTATCTTTTCAATATAACATGCCTCTATACCCCATTCAGCACCATCACGCTCACGTATTAGGATTAATGGCAGAAAAGAAAGTTGCTCGTGAAGAAAAGATCGTGGGTATTGCTGTAGACGGAGTAGGATACGGCGAAGATGGTAATGTTTGGGGTGGTGAAATTCTTTTAAGTTCTTACAATGGCTACGAACGACTTGGTCATCTTGAATATCAACCCATGATCGGGGGAGATCGATGTACTAAATATCCCGCTCGCATGGTTGCATCAATATTCCTCAATAGTCTTGATATAGAAGGAGCTAAAAATATATTTTCAAAATTGAATATTGAAAAAGACTTAGAATATAAAGAGACAGAAATAAGTACCATTATCTCTCAGTTTGAACGCTACAACAAAATCTTTCCGAGCGAAAATATCCCATTAACAAGTTCTACAGGAAGAATATTTGACTCCATTTCTTATCTCCTGGGAGCTTCAAGCATTAAGACTTACCGAGGAGAGCCAGCAATGAAGCTCGAAGGATTAGCTCTAAAAGGAAATGCGAAAAATATTAGCTTAGATATAGACTATTCTAATATAGATGGAACTTACATCATTAATACATCTAAGTTATTACAGGATGTCGTGAATCTTAGAGAAGACCCAGAAAACAAGCGGGAGGATATCGCAGCAAAATTTCAAGAAGAACTCGGAAGAACTTTTGCCGAGGTTGCCATTAAAGTTGCTCTAAATAACAATGTTAATAAAATAGGATTGACAGGAGGAGTTGCTTATAACTATTCTTTTTCACGAGCAATAAAAAACCAAATATCTCAGGTGGGGTTGGATTTTCTAGAGCACGATTTAATACCTCCTGGTGACGCAGGTATAAGTATTGGACAACTAATAGGGGCTTTATTCCATTACCAATGTGAAAATATTTGAAATAAAAGATCTAAACTTAATGTTAAGATTAAATATATTTAGGTAGAATAGATAATTTAAAAAAAAAAAAAATAAAAATGTGATCAGTTGACGGAAAAAAAGGAAATGGATTTAAGTCCAATCGAAATGAATACCGAAAGAGCAAATAAATTGAGGGAGTTATTGAAGATGGCTAAAACTTCGCCAAAAATGAAAAAAATGTACCTAGAAAAAACCTTCCCAGAAGGAGTGGAGCAGACAGGTACTCCCATACCCGTTAATGTTTCTCTTGGTGAGTATGAGGATCAAATATTACCCTTTAAAGTCACGGAATACTTCATTAATAAGGCAAGTACCATACTGTTAACGGATTGCCCCTGTCGTAGGGCCAATAAATGCGAGAATCATGACGTTTCTTTAGGGTGCACGTGGATGGGAGAAGGAGCCAAACACGTGGATTTAAATAAATGGCCAGTTACTAACGGGCGTATTGCAACTAAAGAGGAAGCTTTAGAGCGAGAACGATTGGCTTATGAAAACGGTTTAGTCCCACATTTAGGAAAACTGAGAGGTGATGCTGAATTATATAATGTGGTAGATTACGAGGACCAATTTATGTCTATTTGTCATTGTTGCTCGTGCTGCTGCGTTGTGAGCTTGATGAAGTACGGCCCCTCCGAATATAAAAACGTCGTAAAAAGGATGGAGGGCGTCACGGTAAGGGTAGATCCTGATAAGTGTGTAGGCTGTGGAACGTGTTTTAAATACTGCATCTACGACGGTTTGAAGATGGAAAACGACAAGGCAGTCATTAATCAAGAAAATTGCATGGGGTGCGGTCGTTGCGAGATGAAATGTCCTAACAAGGCAATTACCGTTTCAATAGATGATTACAGCCGTATTGATGAGTTGATTGCCAGATTCGAATCTAAGGTGGATATTACTTAGTAGAATCTGTAAATAAGAAAAAAAATTTTGTTTTATTAAATTTATTTTTTGGTTTATATCTCTGGCGCAGTCATTCCTAAAACCTTATATGCCTCGGAGAACTCCAACATTATTTCCGACTTATATCTAATACCTGGAATTTTAGCTGCTAAGAATAAATTCCCTTTTGTAGTATTTATTAAAGCATCTTTTTCTTTTCCTTTCACTATATCACCAATTCCTATCGCTAATACATGTCCATCTTCAGTAGATCTAACACCAATACAAATAGTTTTTTCAATTGACGGATCAGGAGGATTTTCTTTCATCCAATCGATATATCTTTTTGCCACCTTATCAGATTCTTCAGGAGGAAACCAAACTTGATTCAACATTAAAACCATAATTTTCAACTCTCTTTGGCTATTTTTTTAATTTATTTAGATTTCGATTTTTACATTTTTGTACTTTTACAAAAATGTAATAGTGTAATATTGGACATAAGGTATTTAAAACTTTTCTTCAGTTTTGAATCTTGAGAGCAAGTAATCACTATAGTTTATTGTAGAGATTATTTAAAAGGTAATTATAATTATCTTTAATAATAATAGTTAAAATTAATGATAAAAATGATTATAAACGACGAGCATAAAGAAGATTTAATAAATATTGCCAAACAGTTCAAGTATAGCTCGCAATCTTATCCGCAAGACGAGAATGGAAATCCTACACCATCGTACTTGGAATACATTAGCATGATGTACGATCCTGAAGTAGCTAAAATCGTTCAACATCTCCCAGTCTTCCCAAAAACAATAAATATTAACAGGTTAGCAAAAAAGTTAAACATCCCAAAAGAAGAAGTGATAGCAAAACTCGAGATACCTGCTAAAAGGACATTTGTTATCAATACGGGTAAATATTACGCTCTCCCTCGTCCCCTATTTATGCATGACATGCCATTTATAATGACGATAAATAGAGAAAATGAAGATATGGTAAAATTCGCTGAACTGAGCCGGAAATATTATAGTGATGAAGGGTATTATAAAATATGGCAAAATAAGCGTGACGGCACTCCCCGAATGCGAGTATTGACAGTGAGCGAAGAAGTTGAATTAGGACACCAAATATTACCACTTGAGGAAGTATATAAATTGATTGATAAATATGATACATTTGCTTTGACCCCCTGTCCATGTCGAGTAAGAACGGAAGCAGAAGGTATAAGAGAATGTAAAGACAAGTTCCCAATTTGGAATTGCATTCAAATGGGTGCATACGCAAACGCTACATTACAAGCTAATGATCCAGAATTAAAAAGGGTAACAAAAGAAGAAGTAATTAAAATCACGAAAGAAGCCGCAGAGCTTGGACTCGTCCACGCTACCGATAACGAAGCAAATAGTGCCCAAATTCTATGCGCGTGTTGTGGATGTTGCTGTGGAATGTTAAAAGGAATCACTAAACTTGGAAATCCACGTGGAATGGCGAAAGCAAATTATGTATCTACAATCGATAAAGAAGCTTGTACAGGGTGTGAAACATGTGTTTCCAGATGCATGTTTGATGCTATTAAAGTAAACGAGGTTGCCGAAGTAAATCCCGAGAAGTGCATGGGCTGCGGAGTATGTGCTGTCACTTGTCCTAGTGATGCAATAACGATGGTAAGGTTATTGAGGGAAGAAATTCCAGGTGCCACCATTACAGAATGAGTATTTATTATTATATTTTATTTCTTTTTATCTTCATTATTTAATGAGTTTTCAACATACATTCTTTTAAAATCTTCCTCTTTCATCTCGTGAAATGCTAAAACCTTTTTCTTGAATTCTAATAAAGCTTCTCCCTTTAACGGGTTTGTTCTTTGACTGTGAAATATTAATCCCCCACAAAAAGATTAAATTTAACGAGACATTTTTTATATAAAAAGTAAAAATATAACAAATTCAAATGACTGATTATAAAAAAATTGTACCTTGCTTAGATGTAAAAAATGGGCGGGTTGTAAAGGGAATACAATTCGTGAATTTAAGAGACGCAGGAGATCCAGTAAAATTCGGGCAATATTACGAAGAAGAAGGAGCAGATGAATTGGTATTCTTAGATATCACCGCTACTGTTGAAAAGAGAAAAACCGTGGTAGAGTTAGTAAAAAAGGTTGCTGACGGAGTATCAATTCCTTTTGCTGTCGGGGGCGGAATTTCTTCATTAGAAGATGCTCAAGCAATTTTAGGTGCAGGTGCTGATAAAGTCTCTTTAAATAGCGCCGCAGTGCGTAATCCTCCAGTATTAGAAGAGATATCAAAAGAATTTGGTTCAGAAAGAGTGATTTGTGCAATAGATGGGAATCGCGTGTATGTTGACTCTGAAGAAAATGCTTCAGACAAAACTCTTTTCAAGATTGGAGATAAATATTGCTGGTTTGACGTGATGACTCACAGTGGTACGAAATCAACTGGCATGGATGCAATTCAATGGGCGTTAAAGGTTAAAGAGCTTGGGGTTGGAGAGATACTGCCCACATCAAAAACATATGATGGAACTAAGGATGGATACGATTTAGAAATGACTAGAGGCATAGCAGAAGCAACCAAATTACCCGTGACTGCCTCTGGGGGTGCAGGAACGCTTCAACATATTCTGGAAGCCTTTACCATCGGAAAAGCTTCAGCAGCGTTAGCAGCATCAATATTTCATTTTAGAGAAATAAGCATTAAAGAATGTAAGAAATATTGCGCAAAAAATGGAATAACCATGAGATTATAGAAAATCTCAAATATTTTGTTTTATTTAATGTATTAGATTTAAACAAATAATTATTTCAATTAATGCCCCTTACAAAACGAATTATTCCCTGCTTGGATGTTACCGAAGGACGAGTTGTCAAAGGAACTAAATTCCTTAATCTAAGAGACGCAGGAGATGCCGTGGAATTAGGGGCCTATTATGACGAACAAGGTGCTGACGAGCTAGTCTTTTTAGACATCACGGCATCGTCTGATAAAAGAAAAATATTAATTGACTTGGTTGAAAAAACAGGAGAACAAGTATTTATACCATTTACTGTAGGTGGCGGGTTAAGAACTGTTGAGGATATTAAGGAGATTTTAAGGGCGGGTGCTGATAAAGTATCTTTAAACACGGCGGCGATAAAAAATCCAGAATTAATTGCAGAAGGGGCAAAGATGTTTGGTTCTCAATGTATTGTTACAGCGATTGACGCTAAAAGAGTTCATGTAAATTCTCCAGAAGCAGCTAAAGACAAGGTAGTAGTTAAAACGGGAAACACATATTGCTGGTGGGAAGTCTACATTAACGGCGGAAGAACACCAACTGGAAAAGACGCAATATTATGGGGAGAAGAAGCTTCAAGTATAGGCAGTGGAGAGATTTTATTAACTTCGATGGATATGGACGGAGTTAAAGAGGGATACGATTTGGAGTTAACAAAATCTTTTAGCAAAAGATTAGATGTACCTATAATTGCCTCTGGAGGAGCGGGGAATCCTCAACACATTATAGATGCATTTACTCTCGGTAAAGCTGATGCAGCACTTGCAGCTTCAATATTTCACTATAACGAGTACCCTATAGAGGTAGTAAAAAAAGAATGCCTAAAAGCAGGAATTCCAATGAGGTTATAAACAATGGTTTTTAATATTGCGATAATAGATTACGAGATGGGAAATTTAAAGAGTATTTACAAGTGTTTAAAACACTTGAACATAGAATCAATTATATCAGACGATTCAAAAAACATACTAAATGCAGACGGAGTCATTTTACCTGGAGTAGGGGCGTTTGGAGATGCCATGAAGCACTTAAAACAAAAGAATCTCGTGCCTATAATCGAACAAATTGTAAAGAACGGTACCCCGTTATTTGGAGTGTGTCTAGGTCAGCAGTTACTATGCTCAAAAAGTACAGAAATGGGAGAGCATGATGGTTTAGATCTAATTAAAGGTGACGTTGTCAAGTTTGATATTTCGAAAGTTGACAAGGTCCCCCAAATAGGATGGAATAGCGTGAATTTCATTGATGAGGAGCATTTTTTACTTCAAGGAATCCCAAACAACTCTTATTTCTATTTCGTGCATAGCTTCTATGTTGTACCAAAAAATAAAGAGAATGTCATAGGCTTGACTCAATATGGAGATATTGATTATAGCTCGATAATTAGTAAAGATAACATCATTGCAACCCAATTTCATCCCGAAAAGTCGAGCAAGCATGGAATCAAGATGTATGAAAATTTTGTCGATTTCTGTAAGAAATAGGAGAGGGAGATAAATTCTACATTAATGTATGATATTTTTATCAAACTTCTTATCATATTAATAATTTTATTTTTTAATTATTACTTTCTATTTTTCTTATATTTATTGCTTTTTAAGTTTAAATTCAAAGATTCATTATAATAATTATTAATCAATCAAGTGGATACGAAATGGGTGGACTGTTTGGAGTGGTCTCAAATACGGATTGCGTTGAGGATCTTTTTTACGGTACGGATTATCACTCACATTTAGGGACTATACGGGGAGGATTAGCTGTAAAAAACTCAAGGGGTATTCAAAGATACATTAAAGATATAACTACATCTCAATTTAGGTCAAAATTCGAAAAAGACATCCGACAAATGCATGGTAACAAGGGGATAGGTGTCATCAGTGATACTGATGAGCAGCCGTTAATCATTAATTCACACTTAGGTGTGTTTGCAATCTGTACTGTAGGAAAGATTAATAATTTGGAGGAGCTAGCAAGTGAAGCATTAAAGAGCGGCATGCATTTTTCAGAAATGCTTGGTGGAGAAATAAGTCCTACGGAAATGGTAGCAATAATAATTAACCAAGGTAATTCCTTTGAAGAAGGAATTCAAAAAGTTCAAGAAAAGATTGATGGTTCGTGCACACTACTCATATTAACAGAGCACTGTATTTATGCCGCCCGAGACAAATTCGGGAGAACTCCGCTCATCTTAGGAGAGAAGCTCGGATCTTATGCCGTTGCGATGGAAACATGTGCGTTTGCAAACCTTAAATATGAAATCTCGAAATACCTCGGTCCTGGGGAAATTGTTTGCATTAATAAGAAGGGAGTAGAGCAAAAAGTCGCACCAAATGATCGATTAAAAATTTGTGCTTTCTTATGGGTTTATTATGGATATCCTGCTTCATGTTATGAAGGGATAAATGTTGAATACGTGCGATATAAATGTGGTTCTTATTTAGCAAAGAACGATGATGTTGAGATTGATCTCGTGGCAGGGATCCCTGATTCTGGAACCGCCCATGGTTTGGGATATTCAGCTGAAGCGGGAATTTATTTTTCAAGACCATATGTGAAATATACTCCAACTTGGCCTCGAAGTTTCATGCCTCAAGCTCAATCAATAAGAGATCAAGTAGCCAAGATGAAGCTCATTCCAATTAAAGAGCTCATTAAGGATAAAAAATTATTATTTTGCGAAGACTCTATTGTAAGAGGGACTCAATTAAGGAAACAAGTCCAGAGGCTCTTTGATTCAGGCGCTAAAGAGGTCCACATGAGGGCTGCCTGTCCACCTCTCATATATGGATGCAAATTTTTAAATTTCTCACGCTCTCGATCAGTATTGGATTTAGCAGGTCGATGGGCTATAAAGGAACTTATCGGAAAAGAGATTAACGATCCTTCAGGCTATGTCGATCCAGATTCAGAGAGTTATAAAGCCATGGTTGATGTAATTAGGAAGAAATTAAATTTAACTTCATTAAAATACCAAAAACTTGAAGATTTAGTGAAAGCTATCGGGCTACCTAAGGAAAAGCTGTGCACTTATTGCTGGGATGGCGTAGAGTAGTCCTCTTTTAATCCGATTGGATTTACCAAATCATTATTTGTAATGGAGTATTTTTTAATATACTGTTATATTTTCACGATAAAGTGTCAGAAATGAGTGTTAAAAACCAAAACATCGCTTTTGTCATATTGATTGGAGGTAAGAGTACACGATTCGGGAGCGATAAAGGTAGTTTTGAATTTCTAGGAAAACCTCTTATCTCTTATCAACTTGACACGCTATATAAATTTAATCGAGACATGTTTTTAGTAGCTCATGCTCAAGAACAGATCGATGCATATAAAGAAAAAATCAATTTTGCTAATAATGTGTCATTTATTACAGATGATATGGAATTAGTTGACGATGAAGACCTTCGTACGCCCATGATTGGTTTATATTCCGCTTTTAAAAAACTAAGTGAACTTGATTATACAAAAGCTTTTACTTTATCGTGTGATTCACCTTTAATTAAATCCGAAGTTGTTGAATTATTATTACGGCAAGCTGAAGGATACGATTGCTATATCCCCAGATGGGAAAATGGCTTTTTAGAACCTTTATTTGCGATATATCCCGTAAAAGAAGCGTTCGAACAAGCAAAAGAATCATTAAAAAACAAGACTTATAAGTTAACAAATCTCATCAACGAGAATTGGAAGGTAAATTATGTACCTATTGAATACGATATTCAACCTTTAGATGAGAATCTCATCACTTTCATTAATGTAAATGGACCTATTGATATTCAAAAGCTAATGGAAATTTATAAAGATAGTAAATGATCAATTGCTTGTTTATAAAACAAATAGTTAAAATACATGAAAAGTATAATTTCTTCAACATATATTTTTCCGATGATACAACATGGATATAAAAGATTTTAATTGGGATGAAATTAAAGAAGAGCTTCATAAAGCAGTTAAACTGGAGAAATTTAAGGATGATTTGTCAGTTAAAATCACTATCCTTGCAGAAAACATTGAAGAGAACCAGATGGTTGGAGACGTATTAAAAGACAAGGAAGACATGAAGCGTTCTTTTGGTCAATTTCTCGGAAGGGACACTCCTCTTGACTGCGATATTGAAATGAATCAAGACGAAAAATATATCATAATGAAGATGAAATCGAAAAAGGATTATAAAAAGGTCTATAAGCTCTTAAACGACATGTTTTTTGGCGATTTCTTTAAAAAAATGATTGATGCGATGATGGGCGCATTCAAGAATTTAGGAGATGCGTTCGAAGGCATGGCAGATAGTTTCGGACCAGAACCATGAATCTCTTAAATCTTGAAATCTTGAGTTTAAATAGTATTAAGAATTTCATTTGCTCTTTCGTTTATTTGCTTCCTTAACGCGTTCCTTTCGCTAGGATTTCTATTATTTCGCATTCTGGACTTTTTTATGGCATTTTCACGCCATCGCTTTTCCCAGGAGGGAAATCCCGTTTTCACGTATTTTTCGCGAGAAGATAGATCGCGAGCTACCCAGTTAAATAATATAAAAAAGCGCTTGATACCGGCTTCTGTTGTTAAATTTGGAGATTTTACTCCCAATTTTCGAAGATGGTCTATAAATCGTCCTTCTACTGCATCTTGAAGTTTTCCTTCAACAATCGCGGGTTCGTGTTTGATTCCTTCTTCGTCAAACCATTCACGCACGAGATCAAAGCAGTTTCCTCGGCAAATTTGAATTATATCACATTCTTTGTTAAAATTTAATGCTTTAAGTCCGCTCTTCACCATTTCTAAGATATATTTAAAGGATTGGCGGTTTTCATGATTTTCTTTATTATACATTCCCACTGGTATTCCACGAAAGATTAATTCTCCCGTTTCAATAACGTGGAACCCGATAAATGCGTCACCGACAAGATCGCCCGTGCCACTATCGTCAATTTCTATTGTTTTTGGTTTTACTTGCATTTTCAATGCATCACCTGTTTTTTTTGTGTTGTTTTTATTAATTATTTTAAGCAATGTAAATCATTGAAATCGTCGGATTGTCTTTGATTCTAATTACCTCAATATATTAAAATTAATACGCATATAAAGACTTTTGTAATATAACAAAACTTTATAAAAATCTTTAATTCTTTTAGGTATTAGAATTAATTCATCTATTGAATTAACATTATAAATATCGATACTATAGCTACAACTAAGGAATACTCTCATGAAAGACTCAATAATAATAAAAAATGGTTTAGTCTATGACCCGTTGAATAATATTGACGGCGATAAAAAAGAAATTCACATTAAAGATGGTGTAATTGTCGACAAGGTCGATGCAGGAGATGCCAAAGTCATTAACGCTTCCGGAATGATTATCATGCCTGGTGGCGTGGATATTCACTCCCATATTGCTGGAACGAAAGTGAATAGTGGAAGATCTTTCCGACCAGATGATAAACCTCCAGAATATAATGTAAGTAGAACAAAATTAACGAGAGGAGGAAGTGGATTTGCTGTTCCCTCAACATGGGTTACTGGATATAAATACGCTCGAATGGGATATACCACGGTTGCCGAACCAGCAATGCCATTACTGGAAGCTCGACATACACATGAAGAATTTAACAATATTCCTATTCTTGATAAACTGGCAATGCCTTTATTTGGAAACAATTGGTATGTCATGGAATTTGTAAAGGAAGGGAATATTGAAAAACTGGCGGCTTATATAAATTGGATCATGAAATCTACTAAAGGATACGCTGTAAAAATAGTTAATCCTGGTGGAGTTGAAAATTGGGCATGGGGAAAAAATTGTGAAAGCCTCGATGACGACGTGTATCATTGGGGTGTGACTCCGAGAGACATTGTAGAAAGTTTGGCGAAGGCAAATGAGTTATTAGAATTGCCACATTCAATTCATGTCCATTGTAATAACCTTGGACATCCTGGAAATGTATCCCACTCGCTTGACACCTTTAAACTTTGCGAAGGAATTGAACCTAAAGGTGGAAAGGAAAGGACACTTCATATCACCCACTGTCAATTTAACGCTTATGCAGGAGAAAATTGGGGAAACTTCGAATCAGGAGCTTCACAAGTTGCGGAATATGTTAACTCCCATAATCACATGACTTTAGATATCGGACAGATTATCTTTACAAAGTACGCCACCACAACAATGACGGGAGATGGACCATGGGAATTTGCTCTTCATCACTTAGGAGGGGTGAGTCCTTGGGGTGCAAAACCCGGCGTTAAATGGATTAATGGGCAAATTGAAGGGGAATCAGGATCTGGTATTGTTCCTTATTTTTTCAGTAAAGCTACTGGTGTAAATGCTGTTCAATGGGCAATAGGACTTGAACTCTTGCTCATGATAAACGATCCATATCAAGTGGCCATGACAACAGACCATCCAAATGGTGGTCCCTTCTTCAAATATCCATTAGTATTTAAATGGTTAATGGATAAGAAAGCGCGAAATGAAATGCTTGAAAGTTGTAATAAAAAAGCAAGCACAGCAAGTCATCTTGGAGATCTTGATAGAGAATACACTTTAAACGAACTCTGCATAATTACTCGAGCGGGTAATGCTAAAACATTAGGATTAAAAGATCGAGGTCATTTAGGCGTTGGTGGTATCGGAGACGTATCAATCTATAACTTAGATCCAAAGAAAATTGATGGTAACGCGGTAGAGAATGCATTTTCAAATGCGGCCTACACTATAAAAGAAGGACAGATTGTTGTAAAAAACGGTGAGATCCTTGCAACTCCTATGGGTACTACTATATGCGCTGAAGGAAAGATAAAAGATACACACATGGAAGCAATGCTTCAAGACGTCAAGGCTCGTTGGAGAGATCATTACAGCATTAATTTTAATAATTATGCTGTTCAAGATGTTTATACGCCCAAGTGTAAAATCGTAAACGGAGCGTAATTTCTTTTTTTCCTTTTTATTTGATCTTTGAATTCTTTTTATAACACCGATTTAAAAAATCTTAGTGCACTTGCTATTATCAGTAATTCTTGTCGAAGTGAAGCATGACCCCCTCTTTCAAGGATTAATACTTGATCGTCTGGTAACCCTATAATTTCGCGATTTTTTTCGAATTGCTCGAGTGGAATAAGATCATCGTTAGCTGAGTGTATTTCAAACACTCTACTATTCAAATCCTTGCGTTCTCGCTTTAAGATAAATTTAGGAGAGATATTTTCGTTTGTTTTTTCTGATATTTTCTTCCCCTTAACTCCCGCAACGCCTAAAAATTTTAAATTCATTCTCGCTTTAAAGGATTCAGGATTTCGAGAAAAATTTGCCTTTGCATCGTGAGGACTCGCCATAGCAACGATAGCTTTGATCCTATCATCAGAATATGCTCGAGTTAAAGCAACTTCTCCTCCAAATGACATTCCCATAAATCCCATTCGGTCTGGATCTATGCTCTCGAGTTTTTCTCCAAAATCAAAAACATTCGGGAGATCGTCAAAAATTTTTGAATTTAATATCTTTTTACCCGGAGTTTTACCGTGACCCCTGCATTCATAGACAAGGACCGCGTACGGTCCTCCAATGGCCAGAGGGAGAGCATATTCCAATAACATCATCATGTCTATATTCTGGTTCCACCCATGATTGAGAAAAATTAAAGGTAGTTTCGATTTAAGAGTATCATTTTCATCT
>Ga0180431_10005280_pt1 | contig 15772 bp, 13 predicted proteins | sample SS_ome_11_FD_132459 | JGI IMG/M metagenome (GOLD analysis project Ga0180431, IMG submission 132459) | Hypersaline lake sediment archaeal communities from the Salton Sea, California, USA - SS_1_MS_1 metaG | ecosystem: Environmental > Aquatic > Non-marine Saline and Alkaline > Hypersaline >... | reverse complement strand
GGCTACCCAGAGAGGCGAAGATTATGAACTTCTTTTTACTGTTTCCGCCCGGGAAGCCAGGCGGTTACTGGCCAAAAAATTAAATTTTCCCCTTACCCTTATTGGCGAAATTGTTCCGGTAAAAGAAGGGGAATCCTTTAAAGCTAAGGGATATACCCACTTTTAAATGAAAAAAATAGTTACTCGGTCGGCTGTTGAGACACAAAATTTAGGTGAGAACTTAGGGAAATATCTTTTTTCTGGAGCAGTTGTTTCTTTGACCGGCCAATTAGGGAGCGGGAAAACCTGCTTTGTAAAAGGTTTAGCCCGCGGATTAAAAATTAAAAACGGGAGTTCTATTACCAGTCCCTCATTCACCTTAGTTAAAGAATATCACGGGAGGATTTCCCTTTACCATCTTGATTTCTATCGGTTGGAAATTGGCCAGATTCATAATTTAGCCCTGGAGGAATATTTTTATAAAGATGGGGTAACGGTTATGGAATGGGGAGAAAAAGTAGGGAAATTTTTGCCAGATGAATATCTGGAGGTAAAGTTTGGAATTGCTGCTGGTCCCTATAGGGATAAGAGAGAGATTAAATTGATTCCTCATGGTCAGGTTTATCAGAAAATTGTTGAGCGGATAACTAATTGAAAAATACACTTGCGAAGTGTGATTTTTCTCCATCTAATCGGTGGTAGTCTTGATTAAGGAATAATAAGATGCCTATCTTGGGAATTGAAACAGCCATAATGAATCGAGGCAGTGTCGCCATTTTAGATAATGAGAGAATAATCCTGGAGCAATATGAACGTCAGGATGATTACCGGGACAGGCTTTGGCCAGCTATCGTTCAGGTTTTTAAAAAAGCCCGGCTTTCTTTAGAAAAGATTGAAGCTATTGCCGTAAGCCAAGGCCCAGGTTCTTTTACCGGACTTCGGGTAGGCATAACCGTTGCCAAAACCTTGGCTTTATGTTTAGAAAAGCCGCTTTTAGGGATCCCTACTTTAGAAATTTTGCTTCAAGGAGTGAACGATGACTTTGCTTTAACAGAGAGTCATTCCGCGACTTTATTAGTCCCTCTCCTTGATGCCAAGAAGAATTTGGTTTATACGGCCATATTCGAAAAAGAAAACAAAAATTTCTCAAAGATTAAAGTAGAAAGAAAAACTGAGGATTTGGTTTTGACAATAGATGAAATTTGCCGTATGATTAAGAAACCAGCCATTTTTTTTGGGGAGGGATTGAAGGTTTATCAAAGCTTTATTCAAAAAAGTTTGGGAAATTTAGCTCATTTTGCCCCGGAGGAATTTTTCTTTCCTAAAGCTTCAGTTGTTGCTCAATTAGGAAAGAAAAAATTGAAATTAAAAAAGAAAGATAATTTGTATGAACTCCAACCTATCTATCTCCGTAATCCGGAGATTTCGCTGTCTTCACAGAGGAAGAAGAACGGATGATGAAAAGAAAAATTAAGCCTTTGACTTGGCTCGAGATTAATTTAGCCGCCCTAAGTTACAATTTAAGAGAGATTCGCAAGCGAGTCAAAGGTGCCGGAATCCTGGCGGTGGTCAAATCCGATGCCTATGGACACGGAGCAAGAGAGGTTTCGCGTTTATTAGCAAAAGAAAACGTGGATTTATTAGGAGTGGCTAAAATAGAGGAGGCTCAGGGTTTACGTCAGGCCGGAATTAAAATTCCGATTACTATTCTTTCCGGCATTCTTCCCGAGCAGATTGAGGCACTTATCGATTGCCGGGCTATTCCTACGGTAAGTGATTGGTTCTTGGCCCAAGCCTTAAATCAAGCTGGAAAAAGACGGAAGAAAAAAATAAAGATTCAGGTCAAGATAGATACAGGAATGGGCCGCTTGGGAGTTTGGCATCAAGAGGCGAGTTCTCTCATTAAAAGGATAAAAAAGGATTTGCCTTTTCTTTCTCTCTATGGAATCTTTACCCATTTTGCCGCCGCTGATGAAAAAGATAAAACTTTTACCTTCTTACAACTTAAACGTTTCCAAGAAGTAATTAACCAGCTTGAAGAGCTTAAGATAGATATTCCCTGGAGGCATGCGGCTAATAGTGCTGCCATTCTTGGTCTTTCGGAAGGTTATTTTAACCTGGTGCGTCCCGGTTTAATCCTCTATGGATATTATCCTTCGGAGGAAGTTGCCAGATTAGTTCCTCTCAAACCAGTGATGAGTTTGAAATCAAGAATTATCTCTTTGAAAAAAATTCATCAAGGGCAATCAGTTAGCTATGGACGGACCTGGCGGGCTAAAAGGGATACCACCGTTGCCGTTCTTCCTATTGGCTACGCTATGGGTTATAGCCGGTTTCTTTCCAATAGCGGACAAGTAATTTTTAGAGGTAAAAAGGTGCCGGTGGTTGGTCGAGTTTGTATGGATCTTATTGTGATTGACTTGGGGGTGAATCCTAAAGCCACCCTTGGAGATGAAGTTATTCTCATCGGGGGAAAAGGGAAGCTATCTATTACCGTAGAGGAAACAGCTCAAACCATTGGGACCATTCCTTATGAAATAGTTTGCACTTTAGGAAAAGGCCTTCCCAGGGAATATTTATCCTGAAAAATGCGTTTTATTGCCGATTTTCATCTTCATTCCAAATATAGCCGGGCAACCAGCCGGGAAATGGATGTAGACCATATTGCCCAATGGGCTAAATGGAAAGGTCTCAATCTAGTTGGAACAGGGGATTTTACCCATCACCTCTGGCTTTCCGAATTAAAAGAAAAGCTTAAGCCCAAAGGAAATGGTCTTTTTATTTATCAGGATGTTCATTTTATTTTGACATCCGAGGTTAATAATATTTTTTCCCAAGGGGGGCGGAGCCATCGTGTTCACAATGTTATTTTTGCCCCTTCAATTGAAGTGGTGGAAAGGATTAATCGTTCGCTTTCTGGATTTGGCAACCTTGCCAGCGATGGTCGGCCAATTATTTCCCTTTCCTGCCGCGACCTTTTAGAAGAACTTTTAAGTATTTCCCAGGATTGTCTATTAGTTCCCGGGCATATCTGGACACCCCACTTCAGCTTATTTGGGTCCAATTCTGGTTTTGATTCGATTGAGGAATGTTTTGGTAATTTAAGCAGGGAAATATATGCTCTTGAGACTGGTTTAAGCAGTGACCCGGCGATGAACTGGCGCCTTTCCCGTCATGATAAACTTACTCTTATTTCCAATTCAGATGCCCATTCTCCCTCGCGATTGGCCCGAGAGGCAAATATTTTTGAAGGCGAACTGGATTACAAAGAGATTATTAACACTCTTAAAGAAAAGGACCAAAAGAAATTAGTTTCCACCATTGAATTTTTCCCTCAAGAAGGAAAATATCATTTTGATGGTCACCGCTCTTGTAACCTTTGCCTTTCTCCTCAGGAGAGTAAGAAACATAATAATGTATGCCCGCAGTGTGGCGGCCGGTTAACCATTGGGGTAATGCATCGTCTTGATGATTTAGCTGATCGTGAATATGGGTTTGAGCCTGAGGGGAGCATTCCTTTTTATAATCTTATCCCTCTTGAAGAAATTATTGCCGAAAGTTTAGGTAAAAGCCGGGGGACGGAAACTGTTTCGAGAGAATATCACCGGATAATCAGCCATTATGGAAATGAAATCCGCCTACTATTGGATATCCCTTCGGAAGATTTAAATAAGCTCCCCAGCCAAATCAAAGAGAGTATCCTTCGGGTAAGAGAAGGAAAAGTAGAGATTTGTCCGGGTTATGACGGAGTTTATGGACGAATAAAAATTTTTGCTGAAGGAGAAAAAATCGGCCCGGAACAAATGGGCCTGTTTTAAAAAGTGCATTCCCTTCAAGTTTTCCCTAAAGGAGCGATAGGAATTCAGATTTGCTGAAGAAATGAAAAACATAGAGATTGCTAAGATGCTCTGGGAAATGGTAGAGATGCTGGAGATTAAAGGGGCAAATCTCTTTCGCATCCGGGCTTTTCAAAAGGCCGCTCAGAATATAGAGAATTTGGGCGAAGATATTGCCCAAATTGCCAAACGGGGAGAGCTTCAGTCTATTCCGGGTGTTGGTAAAGGGGTAGCTAAGCGGATTGAAGAGATTTTAAAAACGGGTAAATTAAAAGAATACGAAAAATTAAAAAAGGGATTTCCTCCTGGATTAATGCAGATTATATCGGTCCCGGAGGTGGGGCCAAAAACAGCCAGGCTTCTTTATGATAAGTTGGGTATAAAAAGCATTAAGGATTTAGAAAAGGCGGCCAAAGCTCATAAGATTCAAAGCCTTTTCGGTCTTGGGGCCAAGATAGAAGAAAATATTCTCCACGGAATAGAAATCCATCAAGAACTGAAAAAAAGAATGCTTCTTTTCGAGGCTTTAAGTGCAGTGCGTCCGATTATCGAAGATTTAAAAAGGTTGCCAGAAGTGAGATTAATCAGTGAAGCCGGGAGTCTCAGGAGGCGTAAAGAAACGATTGGCGATATTGATATTTTAACTAGTTCTACTAGGCCAGGGACAATAATGAAGGCATTTATCCACTTCCCTGAAGTCAAAGAAATTTTGGCCAAGGGTTTGACTAAATCAAGCGTCCGCCTGAAAGATGGCCTTCAAGTTGATCTCCGGGTGGTAAAACCAGGTAGTTTCGGCGCTGCTTTGGTTTATTTTACCGGCTCAAAGAGCCACAATATAAAAATTAGGGAATTAGCCAAAAAAAAGAAATTAAAGGTAAGTGAATACGGTGTTTTTAGAAGTAAAGGAAATAAAAAAATCGCCGGAAAAACTGAAGAAGAGGTTTATAAATCCCTGGGACTTCCCTGGATACCGCCCGAATTAAGAGAAGATCAAGGTGAGATAGAGGCGGCTTTTAAAAACCAGCTGCCGAGGTTAGTAAAACTTTCTGATATTCAAGGTGATTTTCATGTTCATTCCAACTGGAGTGATGGGGCAGATTCGATAGAAGATATCGCTAAAGCGGCCCGGGCCAAGGGTTACCAATATATAGTTATTGCCGATCACTCGCAAAGTCTAAAGGTCGCCCGGGGATTAAGCCTGGAGAACTTAAAGAAGAAAATTCACCTGATTCATAAATTAAACAATAATCTTAAAGGACTTAAAGTTCTTACCGGAGCCGAAGTCGACATCAAATCTGACGGCAGCTTGGATTATCCTGATTGGATACTTTCTGAACTGGATGTGGTTATTGCGGCTATTCATAGCGGTTTTAAGCAAAGTAGGGATCAGCTGACCACGCGAATACTTAAGGCTATGGGAAATAAATATGTAGATATTATTGCTCATCCCACTGGCCGGCTCATGGGAGCTCGAGAACCCTATGAGATAGATTTTGATAAAATTTTTAAGCAAGCCGGACTTACTCAAATCGCTTTAGAGATAAATGCTTTTCCTCAAAGATTAGATTTAAATGATTTGAATGTCCGCAGGGCAAAAAAATTCGGAGTTAAATTCACCATTGGTACTGACGCTCATATTTTAACTCAACTGGCGAATATTGAATTAGGGGTAAGTGTAGCCCGAAGAGGATGGTTGGAAAAGAACGATTTGTTGAATACCCTTTCTCTTCCAGATTTACAAAAGTGGCTGAAGAAAAAATAAGGTTCGTTGCTGATAAAATGCTCGGGCGTTTAGCTAAGTGGCTGCGCATTCTGGGTTATGACGCGCTCTATTTTACTGGGGAAAAAAGAAGCGATTTAATAATTATGAGTCTCCGCGAGGAAAGGGTGATTATAACACGGGATTCCCATTTGGGTAAAAGACAGGGCTTTAATCGCTTAATTCTAGATTCTGATATCGTTGGCAGACAGTTGAAAAGGGTTATAGAGTATTTCCATCTTTCTGCTGATTCAAAGAAAATTTTTACCCGCTGTGTTATTTGCAACCGGCTTTTAGAAAAGATTCCCAAGGAAGAAAGCAAAGAGAAGGTGCCTCCTTATGTTTTTAAACATCAGGATAAGTTTATGAACTGCCCCAGCTGCCAGAAGATTTACTGGCAGGGCAGTCACTGGGAAAAAGTAAATAAGATTCTTGGAGAAATAAAATAAAAAAAATGGTAGGGCTGTGATTTTTGGGGGATACAAATGAACTCGGGAATTATTGCTGCTCTGGCTTTAATCTGGTTTGTGGTTGCTTATTTTACCTACGGCCGTAAGATTGAAAAGACCTTGATTGAGCCAGAGGATAAAAAGGCCACTCCGGCCGTAGAGTTAAATGACGGAGTAGATTATTATCCAGCTAAACCGTTTCTTCTCTTTGGCCACCATTTTTCCTCTATTGCCGGAGCCGGTCCGATTATCGGACCCATAGCCGCTGTGGCTGCCTTTGGCTGGGGAATTTCCTTTATCTGGATTCTCTTTGCTGCCGTATTTCTGGGAGCGGTTCACGATTATTTGACCCTGATGATTTCTACCCGTCACCAGGGGGTATCTATTGCAGAGATAGCTGAAGGTTCTTTGGGGAAGAGGGCACGGTTATTTTTTTCTATTTTTATATGGTTATCCTTAATTTTAGTCACGGCGGTTTTTGGCGTGGTTGCCGCAAAAACATTTACTTCAAGCCCGAAAATTGTTTTCCCTTCCTTTATGCTTATCCCTTTAGCCGTTTTTTTCGGCTGGATAGTTTATCGGCGGAGATTATCAGTTATCTGGGGTACAGTTATTGCTTTAATTCTTCTGGGTCTTTTTATCTATCTGGGAAAACTCTTCCCTGTTAGCCTGCCCTGGGAATTTTCCATTAATTTTAAAATTTGGTTTACCGTTTTAATGCTTTACGGCTTGCTCGCTTCGGTTCTGCCGGTTTGGATTTTACTTCAGCCACGAGATTATCTTTCCGCCTGGATACTCATTTTAGGTATGAGTTTTGGCCTCTTGGGTTTATTTGTTTCCCATCCGAATATTGAGGCACCCTTCTACCTAAAGTTTACCCACCCTAATCAGGGACCGCTCTGGCCGATGCTTTTTATTCTTATTGCCTGTGGAGCCATCTCTGGTTTTCATTCTTTAGTTTCTGGCGGCACGACTTCCAAACAATTAGCTAAAGAGCGCCAGGGGCGTTTCATTGCCTTTGGTTCGATGTTAACCGAAGGGATGGTTGCCATCTTTGCCCTTTTAGCTGTTTCGGCTGGACTCTCTTGGAAGATCGGCTCGCTTGGCCAAGATACATTTTTTAGTATTCTAAAAAGTGGTGGTCCAATAAAAGCCTTTGGTCTTGGCTATGGACATTTTGTCGAAAACTTCTGCGGGTTAACCTTAGGCGTTATTTTAGGAGCTACTTTAATTCAAACATTTGTCATGACCACTTTAGATACTACTGTTCGTTTAGGCCGATTTATTACTACTGAACTTTTCAGTCAGTCTTTTCCCATTTTTAAAAACCGCCTGATGGCTTCTTTGGCCGTAGTTATTCCTGCTTATTTTTTAGGTGTAACCGGAGGCTGGCAGACGATCTGGCCGATTTTTGGTGCTTCTAATCAATTAGTGGCTGCTTTAGCCCTTTTGGTTATTACTTCATATTTATTGGGGGTTAAGAAGCCGACTCGTTTTACTATAATTCCCTCTGTTTTTATGCTTGTGACTACCCTGGCTGCTCTTTTAGTCAAAGGGCATCAGTTCTTTTTTGGAAAGACCCCCCATTATTTTTTAGGCTCTATCAGCTTAATTTTAATTGCTTTAGCTATCCTTATGACTCTGGAAATCTGGCGGGTTTTTCAGAAGCGATATATCCAGAGCTGACTTTATTAGAATTATTTGGTTGTTGCACATTAAATTCTACACAGAAACAGAAAGTGACCTTTATCAATAAATAGTTTGACACCTCCAGGTGTATGCTATACAATATAGCCTCTAAAAGCCAAGGATGTAGTCTTTAGATTTTCACAGTTATTAGCGGAGGGAAAAATGCGTAGTGATGTAACTAAAAAAGGAATAGAAAGGGTTCCTCATCGAGCCTTACTATTTGCTACTGGTATTAGCAAAAAAGATTTTTCTAAACCTTTTATTGGTGTAGCTACTGCTTTCAGTGATCTTATCCCCGGACATGTCGGTATGCGTGATTTGGAACGCTGGATTGAAAGAGGTATTTGTTCAGGAGGCGGGCTGCCTTTTTTCTTTGGCATTCCCGGAGTCTGTGATGGTGTGGCTATGGGGCATCTGGGGATGCATTATTCCCTGCCCACCCGGGAATTGATTGCCGATGCTGTTGAATCAGTATCCATGGCTCATGCCTTTGATGGCTTGGTGCTTCTTACCAACTGTGATAAAATTACCCCGGGGATGCTGATGGCGGCGGCTCGTTTGGATATACCCTGCATTATGGTTACGGCTGGGCCGATGCTTTCCGGGCGATATAAAATGAGAAAGCTTTCTCTGGTTCGTGATACCTTTGAAGCCATAGGCCGTTTCAAAAAAGGGGAAATTGATGAAGTTGAGTTAGAAAATTTAACTATTGAGGCCTGTCCCGGGGCGGGTTCCTGTCAGGGAATGTATACGGCTAACACCATGTCCTGTTTGGCCGAAGTTATGGGTATGAGTTTGCCTGGTTGTGCTACTGCTCTGGCGGTATCAGCTAAGAAGAAAAGAATTGCTGAGGCTAGTGGCGAAAAAATTGTCGAACTGGTTAAAAAAAATCTCACCAGCCGGATGATTATGAAAGAAGAAAATTTTCGAAACGCTATTCGGGCGGATATGGCTTTAAGTGGTTCAACTAATACGGCTTTGCATTTGACAGCCATCGCCTCTGAAGCCGGAATTAATCTTCCTTTGATTTTATTTGACCAGATATCGCGCCAAACCCCTCAGCTTACCAGTCTTCGTCCCGGAGGAGATTATTTTATGGAAGATTTAGATGCCGCCGGAGGTATTCCTGGATTAATGCAGGCTCTTTTACCTAAGTTGGAGAATGGTTTAACCGTAACTGGTGAAAAAGTAAAGGAAGTGGCTAAACAGGGGATGATTCATAGCCAAGATATAATTCATAGTTTAGATAATCCGATTGCCGCTGAAGGAGGCATCGCCGTGCTTTTTGGGACATTGGCTCCTGACGGAGCGGTGGTAAAGCAGGCGGCAGTAAGCAATAAGGCCAAACAATTTCGCGGTCCAGCCAGGGTTTTTAATTCTGAAGAAAAAGCTTTGGATGCGATTCTCAAGAATCAGATTAAAAAAGGCGATGTGGTTGTTATCCGTTATGAGGGACCAAAGGGTGGTCCGGGGATGAGAGAGATGCTTCTTCCCACTTCTACCTTAGTTGGCTTGGGCTTGGGTGAAGAAGTAGCTTTAGTTACCGACGGGCGTTTTTCTGGTGGAACCCGGGGGCCTTGCATTGGACATATATCTCCAGAGGCGGCCGCTGGAGGCCCGATTGCTTTAGTGGAAGAGGGTGATGAAATTATCATTGATATTCCGGCGAGAAAACTTGAGCTTAATCTGATGCCCGGGGAATTAGAGGAAAGAGGGAAATTTTGGCAGCCTCCAGAAGCTAAGATAAAAACTGGTTATTTGAGGCGTTATGCCCAATTGGTTACTTCGGCTAGTAGCGGGGCAATTTTTAGAAAATAGTTAACAGTATAAAGAAAAAAGTTCAAAACTGTAAACTTAGAGAAAAAACAAACTACTTTGTGGAGATAAGGATGACTGGAGCGGAGATCTTAATTAAATCTTTGATAAAGGAAAAAGTGGATATTCTATTTGGCTATCCCGGGGGATCAGTATTACCTATTTTTGATGCGCTTTATGACGCATCAATAAAATTTGTTTTAACCCGGCATGAACAAGCAGCTGTTCATGCGGCTGATGGTTATGCCCGGGCCACCGGAAAAGTTGGTGTTTGTATTGCTACTTCTGGTCCAGGGGCGACTAATTTAGTTACCGGTATTGCCACCGCTTATATGGATTCTATTCCTTTGGTAGCTTTGACCGGGCAGGTGCCAACAAAAATGATTGGTAATGATGCCTTTCAAGAAGCGGATATTACCGGCATTACCCGGCCAATTACCAAACATAATTATTTGGTTGAAGATGTAAAGGATTTTGCTCGTATCATCAAAGAAGCTTTTTATATTGCCCGGAGCGGCCGGCCCGGGCCAGTATTGATTGATATTCCCAAAGATATTAGTATGGCACAGGCAGAATTTCATTATCCAGAAAAAATAGACATCCGCAGTTATCAGCCAACTTATGAAGGTCATCCTGGGCAAATTAAACGGGCTCTTCTGGCAATTTCTCAATCTAAACAGCCGATAATTTATGCCGGGGGTGGAATAATTAGCGCGGGAGCAGATAAAGAAATAAAGGAATTTGCCGAAAAGACTCAAATTCCGGTTACCACTACTCTTTTGGGTCTAGGCGGATTTCCTTCAACCCATAAACTTTCTTTAGGGATGTTGGGTATGCATGGGACGCAATATGCTAATCATGCCATTATGGAGTCAGATTTGATTATTGCTGTTGGGGCTCGTTTTGATGACCGGGTGACCGGCCGGATTAAAGATTTTGCTCCTCAGGCGAAGATTATCCAAATTGATATTGACCCTACTTCCATAAGTAAAAATGTTCCTGTGGCTATTCCCATTGTTGGAGACGTGAAAAGGGTTCTATCATCCATAAATAAGAGAGTCTCATCTCCTTCAATCGAAATATGGATGAAAAAAGTCCAAGACTGGAAGGGGAAATATCCCCTTACCTATAAAGATGATGGGCAAGGGATTAAACCGCAATATGTTGTCGAGCAGATATACGAAGCAACTAAAGGCGAAGCGATTATTACTACCGAGGTAGGACAAAACCAGATGTGGGCCGCTCAGTTTTATAGATATGAAAAGCCAAGAACCTTTCTTTCTTCTGGAGGTTTGGGGACAATGGGTTATGGTTTCCCGGCGGCTATTGGGGCGCAATTGGGCAAGCCAGATAAAATTGTTTTTGATATTGCCGGTGATGGCAGTATCCAGATGAATATTCAAGAGTTAACCACTGCCGTTTCCTATCAGGCTCCGGTAAAGGTTGCCATATTGAATAATTCTGCTTTGGGAATGGTTAGGCAATGGCAGGAGCTTTTTTATAAAAAAAGATATTCAAGTACCTGTCTTAAAAACCCTGATTTTGTTAAAATAGCTGAAGCCTTTGGTGCGGTGGGGATTGAAGTCGATAAGAGAGAAGAAGTAAGACCGGCGATTGAAAAGGCCATACAAATAGTCCAGCCGGTATTTTTAAATTTTAAGGTAATTCAGGAAGAGAATGTTTTTCCTATGGTACCAGCCGGAGCCTCACTTAAGGAGATGATTTCCGGATTGGCCTAAAGGAGGATAAAGTGAAGCATACGATATCTTGCTTGGTTGAAAATCGATTTGGGGTTTTAGCCCGAATTGCCGGGCTTTTTAGTGCTCGCGGTTTTAATATTACCAGTCTTACTGTTGGAGAAACTGAAGATCCAAGTGTCTCCCGGATGACTATTGTTGTCGAAGGAGATGACCGCATTTTAGAGCAGGTAAACAAACAGCTAAATAAATTGATTGATGTTATTGTTGTCCAGGATTTAACCAAAAGGGGATTTATCGAGCGAGAATTGATTTTGGTCACCGTAAAGGCTGATGGCCGGACCCGCTCCGATATCCAGCAAATGGCAGAAATAAATGAGGCGAAAATCGTTAATATGAGTTCCAACACAGTAACCATTGAGATGCGCGGAACAGGAAATCGCATTCAGGAATTTATTGAACTATTTAAACCGTTTGGCATTACTGAATTGGTGCGAACAGGGAGAATTGCTATTGCGAAAAACTAAAAAGGGAGGAAAATCATGGCCAAGGTGTATTATGACAAAGATGCAAATCCCAAACTTTTGAAGAATAAAACTGTAGCTATCATTGGCTATGGTATTCAGGGAAGAGGCCAGGCTTTAAATCTTCGAGACAGCGGTGTTAGGGTTGTTGTCGCTGAGCTTAAGGGATCGAAAAATTATGCTCAAGCTGTTAAAGATAGATTTAAACCGCTTTCCGCTGGTCAGGCGGCTAAGGATTCCCAGGTGATTCAAATTTTAACCCAGGATCCGGTTCAACCTAAAGTTTATCAGGAAGCTATCGAACCGAATTTAACCAAAGGGAAAGCCTTGGTTTTTTCACACGGCTTTAATATTCATTTTCATCAGATTATTCCGCCTGCTTATGTTGACGTTTTTATGGTTGCTCCTAAAGGTCCAGGCAGTTTGGTTCGGCGAATGTATCAGGAGAAAAAGGGTGTCCCTTGTTTACTAGCCGTATATCAAAATGCCAGCGGTAAAGCCAAACAGTTGGCTTTAGCCTACGCCCGGGCCATTGGCGGAACCCGCGCCGGGGTTATTGAAACTACTTTTGCCGAGGAAACAGAAACAGATTTATTTGGTGAGCAGACGGTTCTCTGTGGTGGAGTTACAGAGCTGATTAAGGCGGGATTTGAAACTTTAGCGGAAGCTGGCTATCAACCTGAGGTGGCTTATTTTGAGTGCCTTCACGAATTGAAACTGATTACTGACATGATTTATGAAAATGGTATTATGGGTATGCGTAATCGGGTAAGCGATACCGCTGAATATGGAGATTTTACCCGGGGGAAGCGCATAATTACTGAAACAACTCGTCAAGAAATGAAGAAAATTCTGGGTGAAATTAAAAGTGGTGAGTTTGCCCGCGAATGGATTGCCGAAAATCAGGCCAACCGTCCGGTGTTTCGTGCCGCCGTAAAGAAAGAAGAAAAACATTCGATTGAAGAAGTTGGTAGGCGCCTCCGCAAAATGATGCCCTGGATGAAGAAATAATTTAACCCATAGTTTGTAGTTGGGATTTATGGAAAAAGTAATAATTTTTGATACTACTTTGAGGGATGGGGAGCAGTCCCCTGGAGCCAGTCTCAATGTCAGAGAGAAACTGGAAGTTGCCAAACAGCTGGCTCGGTTGAAAGTTGACATAATTGAAGCCGGGTTTCCTGTTTCCTCTCCCGGTGATTTTGAAGCCGTTAAATCAGTTGCCGAAGCGGTTCGGGGGCCAGTCATTTGTGGTTTGGCTCGGGCCGTTGATGAAGATATTTTGTCTGCCGTCCAAGCTTTAAAAAAGGCGCCAAAAAGACGCATTCACACCTTTATTGCTACTTCCGAAATTCATCTTAAGTACAAATTGAAGATGAGCCGTAAAGAGGTTATAAAGAATGCGGTTGAAGCGGTAAGATTGGCCAAAAAGCATGTTAGCGATGTAGAATTTTCTCCGGAAGATGCCGGTCGGAGTAATGTTGATTTTCTCTGCGAGATAATTGAGGCGGTCATTGAAGCTGGAGCTGGAACAATTAATATCCCTGATACCGTTGGTTTTACTATGCCAGAGGAATTTGGCCATTTAATTAGGACGATTGGTGAAAGAGTAAAAAATATTAAGAAGGCTGTTATCAGCGTCCATTGCCACAATGATTTAGGTTTGGCGGTAGCTAACTCGCTTTCGGCCGTAATCAATGGTGCCCGGCAGATAGAGTGTACTATTAACGGCATCGGCGAAAGAGCCGGCAATACGTCTTTAGAAGAGGTAGTTATGGCCATGGCTACTCGAAGTGATTTTTTTAAATTTAGGACCGATATCAATACCCGGGCGATTTATAAAACCAGCCGGCTGGTTAGTCATTTAACCGGTATACCGGTCCAGCCTAACAAAGCTATTGTTGGTGCCAATGCCTTTGCCCATGAAGCCGGTATTCATCAGGATGGCGTTTTAAAGGAGCCGACTACATATGAAATTATGAGGGCGGAAACCATCGGTTTAAAAATGAGTAAACTGGTTTTAGGCAAGCATTCTGGTCGTCATGCTTTCCGGGAACGATTGGAAGAGTTGGGTTATCGTCTCCCAGAGAATGAAGTTCAAAAAGCCTTTGAAGAATTTAAAGTCTTAGCCGATAAGAAAAAAGAAATCTATGATGAAGATTTGGCCATCATTGTCGAAGGCGAACTAATCTCATTGCCTGAAGTTTTCTCTTTAGATAGTTTGAAAGTAACTAGTGGCACAAAAATAATTCCAGAAGCGACGGTTACCCTTAAGAGAAAAGGCAAACTTATTACTGAAACAGGTAAGGGCGACGGTCCTATTGACGCTGTTTATAAAACGATTGATAAGGTAACCGGATTGACCGGAGAACTGATTGATTATACAGTTAACTCGGTTACCAAGGGCAAAGATGCTATTGGGGAGGTGACCATTAAGGTCAAGATTGAAGAAGGGGTTTTTCTTGGTAAGGGAGCCAGCACCGATATTATTGAAGCCAGTGCCCGTGCTTATCTAAACGCGGTTAATAGGATATTACAGCGTCGAGAAAAATGATGGTGTCATTATGGCTATGACCATTACCGAGAAAATTCTAGCTGCTCATTCTGGCCGGAAAGAAGTTAACCCAGGTGAATTCATCTTGGCACGAGTTGATTTAGGATTAGGTAATGATATTACCGCCCCCCTGGCTATCGAAGAATTTAATAAAGCTAAAGCCCGGAAGGTTTTCAACCCTCGAAAAATTGTTCTGGTTCCAGATCATTTTACGCCTAGTAAAGATATCGAATCGGCCACCCAGGTAAAAATCCTTAAAGATTTTGCCAAAAAACAGAAAATAGAATATTTTTTTAAAGTTGGCCAGATGGGGATTGAACATGCTCTTCTTCCCGAAGCAGGTCTGGTTTTCCCTGGCGACTTAATTATCGGTGCCGATTCTCATACCTGTACCTATGGTGCCCTAGGGGCCTTTGCTACGGGCATAGGCAGCACTGATTTAGCTTATGCTTTTATCAAAGGATTAGTCTGGCTCAGGGTTCCTCCATCAATAAAGTTTACCTATATGGGCAATTTAAAAAAGTGGGTAGGTGGCAAGGATATCATTCTTTACACTATCGGGAAGATTGGTGTCGACGGTGCTCGTTACGCCGCTATGGAATTTAACGGTGAGATCATCAAAAAATTAGAAATAGATGGACGGTTGACTATTTGCAATATGGCTATTGAAGCTGGCGCTAAGAGCGGGATTATTGAACCAGATAAAATTACCGAACAGTATTTGACTAAACTGCCCCGAAAAAAGGGATATAAAATTTATCGTAGTGATAAAAAGGCTCGATATAAAAAATTTTTTAAGTTCGAAGCGAAAAAAATAGATTTACAGGTAGCCTTTCCCCATCTTCCTTCTAATACCAGACCGATTGATAAAGTTGGAAGGATTTCTATCGATCAGGCCGTAATTGGTTCATGTACCAACGGTCGCCTCTCGGATTTACGTGTAGCAGCTAAAATTCTAAAAGGAAGAAAGGTAAAATCAACCGTTCGGGCGATTATTATACCGGCTACGCAAAAGATTTATTTAGAGGCTTTAAAAGAAGGGCTGATAGAAATTTTTATCAAATCCGGAGCGGTAGTTTCTACCCCTACTTGCGGGCCTTGTTTAGGTGGTCATATGGGTATTTTAGCTAGAGGAGAGCGGGCCATATCAACTACTAACCGTAATTTTGTCGGTCGCATGGGGGATCTTCAAAGCCAGGTGTTTTTATCCGGTCCGGCCGTAGCTGCTGCCAGTGCTGTAGCGGGAAAAATTAGTGGGCCCGATAGCCTCTAAAGGTAGAAAATGAGAGTTGAACGGGAAGAAATAGAGGTAATTGCCATTTTAGATGATTTTCGCGTTGAGGGAAAAATCCATATTACTCCTGGAGGAAGAATTTCAGATTTTTTTAATATTCCCAAAAAATCATTAGTTATTACTGACGCGCAGATTTTTCTTCACCGGAATAATCAATTACTCTACCGCACGGAATTTAT
>Ga0180431_10005277_pt1 | contig 15774 bp, 16 predicted proteins | sample SS_ome_11_FD_132459 | JGI IMG/M metagenome (GOLD analysis project Ga0180431, IMG submission 132459) | Hypersaline lake sediment archaeal communities from the Salton Sea, California, USA - SS_1_MS_1 metaG | ecosystem: Environmental > Aquatic > Non-marine Saline and Alkaline > Hypersaline >... | reverse complement strand
ATGGCGCCGGTAGCGAAATACAGAATCGGTTTGTCGAGATACGGCAGTCCGTTCAGATGCGGTAGCACGTAATCGCTCGACTCGACCATCTCCCTTGCGACCTCGGCGTTGCGCCCTTCGTCGGGATCGAACAACGCGTAGCCACTCAGGTTGTGAGTGAGGCCTGCGACACACAGAGCAATGCAGGCGATCAGCCACAACTTCTCTGCCGAGGATTGCCGTTGTCGCACGGTACTGAGGCAGCTACTCGTTTAGGGGCGGCGTCCGATGTTGGCCGGGCGGTCCTTGCGACTGACTCGGACCCTGCGAGACCACTATAGGCACAGCTGTCTGAACCTCAGAGTCAACGTTGATTTCGAAGCGGTATCTTCCCGGTTTCTGGAAAGGCACATCGAAAGCGAGCACCGCTCCCGCCTCGACCTCCAAGACACCGGCAGGCGGCTCCGGCAAGTTCACCTTACCGTCGCCGCTCAGGATCTCTTCGTCATCTTCGTTCAACAGACGAATTCGAACGTCGTGTGGCCCGACTTCGGTTCGAGATCCTTTCAGTCGTATAACGAGATGGAGCCTTGGGTGTATCGTAGGGAACGTCTGGACCCAGATGTGTTGGAACAAACCAATCACAGATAGTTTTCCGAATTGGTCGACGAGTGCATAATCGCAGACAACGGCGAAGTCGATATTCATTGAGCCTCACTCCAGTGAGAAGCCGCGAAATGCACTAGTGCGCACGTCATATTAGGCTCCCTGGGCAGAGGTCTGCGAGTGCGCAGTCTTCACATTTGGGAGATCTCGCTACGCACACCGCTCTGCCATGGTGGATTAACAGGTGAGGCCAAAGTGTCCACTCTTTCTTGGGCACCAGCTTCATGAGGTCTTGTTCGATTTTGTCCGGGTCCTGGTGGCGAGTGAGCTTCAGCCTGTTGCTGATGCGTTTGACGTGAGTGTCGACAACTATCCCTTCATCAACGCAGAACGCGTTTCCCAATACCACATTTGCCGTCTTACGCCCTACACCGGGCAGCTTCACCAACTCCTCCATTGAACCAGGTACCTTGCCATCATGCTGATCAACCAACGCCTGCGCCATGTTGATTATCGACTTCGTCTTGTTCCGGAAGAATCCGGTTGATCGTATCTGTTCTTCAAATACCTCTGGTTCTGCGTTTGCATAGTCCTCGGCACTCTTGTATTCGCCGAACAGAGTCTTGGTGACTTCATTGACGCGCTTATCGGTGCACTGTGCACTCAAAATCGTTGCTACGAGCAATTCCAGTGGGTCCGCGTGCCGCAGGGAACATCCGGCGTCGGGGTAGAGCTTCTTCAATCTCGTGATGAGCGGCTTGATGCGCTCTTTGGCTGGCTTCATGAATCTTCAATCCTAAGAAATTCCTCAGATATCTCTAAGAAGAGATCGTGCTCCTCAAAGAATGGCATGTGCCCTGAGTTCTCAAAAACCTCGACCCGGGCTCCCAGAAGTTCTGCGATCCTTGTTGAGGAAGATAGCGGGATCAGATCGTGTCTACCGTGGATCACCAATGCTTGCACGGAGAGTTTGAATAGGTCGTCGGTAAGATCGTAGTTACCCAGACTCCGCCACACCGCTGCCCTCGCACGGTGAGAGATTCGAAACGGCTCGACTCCAAGTACTGCGCTCGGGTGCTTCAGGAACGGTGCCAGACTCAACTGAAATGCGCGTTTTCTGAACTCGTCTGGGTGACGCCTCCTAAGGTCCGACCGAAGTAATTCGCGTTGCTTGGCGATGATTCCGAGATCGAGCGTTCGTCGGTTCAGATTATCCAAATACTCGCCGCGAAATTGCGAGTTCACCGGCGCCGGAGTGACCAACAGCATCCTCTGGACGTGTCCAGGGTGTCGGATCGCGAAGATCAGTCCCAACAGAGCACCCCACGAATGACCCACTATCGTTGCCTCATTGATCTGCCAATGGTCGATCAATGCTCGCAAATCGTCTAAGTGCTCGCGCCAACCCAGGGGAGTCTCGGGTCGTACGGGTGATCTGCCGCACCCTCTTTGATCGTAGTATCGCAGGCGACGCCCACGAGCCAACGCATCGATCGCAGGAAGCAACGAGATGTGCCCCGCGCTGGGGCCACCGTGAATAACAACAGCATCCGGCGGACCAACACCGACTGAACGGCTGAACAGACTCACACCGTTCACCGACAACTGCTCCGTTGCGATTCGCACAGATGCGTCTCGCATTGCTGCCGTATTGATCAAAGGCACCCCATTACGAATTTGACCGAGCAGTCAAACTGACTACTCGGTCAAGATGTCCCCGATGCTCCGTGAGCGCTCATGCTCCCTTTGCTAGATCTTCCAGAACAGCCGATAGAAGCTGATAGAAGCTGGACACGGTGTCGATTTTGACCCGTTCGTCAGGAGAGTGTGGAAACTCGATTTGTGGTCCCATCGATATCATGTCCATGCCGTCGAGCTTCTCACCGATTATGCCGCATTCGAGCCCCGCGTGGATCGCTTTGATCTCCGGATCCGAGCCGAGCTCTTTCTTGTGGATCGCCTGCACAATCTTGAGCAGTGGAGATTCCAGGTTGGGTTTCCAACCGGGGTAGCTGTCTCCCTCGACCACCTTGGCCCCGACCAATTCGGCTGTGGCCCGGATGCGCAAACGCAGCGCCGCGAGGGCGGATTCTACCGACGATCTGCTGCTCAGCAGGATCTCGAGTGCACCGTCTTTGGCAGATACGGTCGCGAGATTGGTGCTGGTTTCAACGAGGTCCGGGATGTCGTAGCTCATTGCCATGGTCCCGTGTGGCAAGGCTGTGATGAGCCCCAATACGGTGGCTGTCGTTCCATCATCCCACATTTCCGTTGCAGCATCGACGACCTGCGTTTCCGCGTTCATGTCGGGTTCGGCGGGGCGAAACTCGTCGTGAATTACGCCGACTACCTTTTCACACTCTGCTTTGAACGAGTCGAGGTCGGCAGCTGCAACGACGACTGTCGCAAAGGCCTCTCGGGGTATTGCGTTGTGAGCACTGCCCCCATGCAACGAAGCGAGGTTGATCCGCATTCCATTCTGTACACACGTGTGGATTGCCCTCACCAGGAGTTTGATCGCGTTACCGCGCTGCAGATGTATGTCACACCCCGAGTGTCCTCCCTTGAGACCACGCAGCTTGACCTCCAACGCTGCGCTCTCTGGCGGCGTGCCGGTTTTCCGCAGGTTAACGGTTATTGCGCTGTCTCCGCCGCCTGCGCAGCCGACATAGAGGATTCCCTCCTCCTCAGAGTCGAGATTCAGGAGCGTACGCCCGGAAATCATGCTTGCGTCCAGACCTGCCGCGCCAGTCAATCCTGTTTCTTCATCCACGGTGAACAGTGCCTCGATTGGCCCGTGTACCAGGTCCTTTGCTTCCAGCACCGCCAGTGCCGCAGCGACGCCGATCCCATTGTCGGACCCTAGGGTCGTTCCCTGTGCGGTCAAGTAATCTCCGTTGCGCTCAGGTTTGATGGGATCTTTGTCGAAGTCGTGTTCCACGTCCGAGTTCTTCTCGTTTACCATGTCCATATGGTTCTGGAGAACGACGGTGGGAGCCGACTCGTAGCCAGCGGACCCGGGTTTGCGCACGACGAGATTCCCCATCCCGTCAACCTGGTATTCGAGTCCATTGGTCTCGGCTATACCGATTATATGTTCGCGGAGACCGGCCTCGTTACCCGAACCGCGCGGTATCGTGAGTATCCTGTCGAAATGGGACCAAAGAGCTTGTGGCTCCAATGTTTCTACGAATGTCATCTTAGCCTCCTGTTCGCAGTCGAATTGTACTGCCTGAGGCGCCGCTACACGAGAGGTGGGTTCACGGGATACGGCAGTAAGAAGATACGATTTGACAGAGCTTTGTAACAGCGGCTACAATTTGCGGGTTCTATCCACCATCCTCTTGGAAGGCCGCTATGGAGAACAGACCGTTCGTACCCTTCGTTCCGGCATCGACAGACCTGCCCGAACTCACATTGAAGGCGGTATTGCTCGGCGCAATCATGGCCGTAACGCTGGGCGCCGCAAACGCCTACGTCGGCATGACCGCGGGTCTCACTGTGGCTGCAACGTTTCCTGCCGCGGTAGTAGCGATGGCTGCATTGCGAGGTTTTGGAGGTACGATTCTCGAAGAGAACATCGCTCGTACCACAGCCTCTGTGGGTGAGGCGCTCGTAGCTGGAGCCATTTTCACCATTCCTGCTTTCCTGATCAGTGGCGCTTGGGATGAGTTGCGGTACATCGAGAGTACGGCAATCATGCTAATAGGAGGCTTCCTCGGTGTGCTGTTCGTCATCGTTTTGCGGCGCACACTCGTCGTTGAAGCCGACTTGCCGTTCCCCGAGGCCGTTGCTGCGGCCGAGATCGTGAAGGCAGGCCAAGGCGGGCAGACAGGAGCCTCACATCTTTTTGCCGCTATGGGGATTGCTGCGGTCTGGGAGCTGCTGAAGAACGGAAATGGCATCCAGTACGTCCAAGCCAGCACCCAGAGGTTTTTCTCTTTCGGCAGATCGGCCATCGACATACTCCAGGAGCGATTTGAATATGTCGGCGGCATGTTGTTGGCCACACCAGCCGCTTCCCCGATGCTGATGGGCGTCGGGTTCATTGTCGGCACGCGGATCTCGGCGGTGCTTTTCAGCGGGGCGGTTATGGGATGGTTGTTGATGGTTCCGCTGGCGCTATTCCTCAACCCGGGCTTGACCGAAGCCCTCGGACCCGATTCAGGGATGCTCGACCTGGCCAACTCTGTATGGGCAAACCAGGTCAGACCGCTGGCGGTCGGCACGATGATAGTGGCCGCCTTTTACACTTTGTGGAACCTACGGAATTCTCTGGTTGCCGGCATTTCGAAAGCGCTGAAGAACATTGGCGCTACAGGTGACGCTGGCTCAGCAGACCGCACAGAAATCGATCTCGATCTCAAGAAAGTCCTCGTTGGTGTGGCTGTAGCGGCCGTGGCCGTCTTCTTCCTGTATCTCCACTTCTCGCATTCGGTTGTTGGAGCGCTTACCCTGACCGTGGTAATGGTCATAATCGGCTTTCTGTTCGCCGCTGTCGCTGGTTACCTGGTGGCGCTCATTGGCAGTTCGAACAATCCCATCTCGGGTCTCACACTCAGTGCGTTAATCATCGCGGCTGTCCTCATGGTGGTGCTCGGCCTGACGGACGTGCGTGGAGTGGCTGCTGTGCTGGCCGTTGCCGGTATCGTGTGCTGCGCCGCTGGCATCGCCGGCGACATGATGCAAGACCTCAAGGTGGGACACATCCTGGGTGGTACGCCTTACAAGATGCAGATCGGTGAGCTCATTGGAGTGGTATTCGCAGCGCTAGTGCTCACTTTCCCACTCATGGCACTCCACCGTGCATATGAGATCGGCTCTGCTGCACTGCCGGCCCCGCAGGCAGGTCTGATGGCACTCATGGCACAGGGCATCGTTGCCGGTCAGATGGCGTGGCCGCTCGTGATAGCCGGTATGTTCCTGGCCGTTGGTCTCATTCTTATCAACGCTCCGGCCCCTATGCTCGTTGCTGTAGGTATGTATCTGCCATTTGAATCAACTTCGGCGATCTTCGTTGGCGGTCTGATCAAGTGGCTGTTCGAGCTGAGGCTCAAGGCGTCTGGCGCCACTGAAGAAGAAACGACTCGAGCAAACAACACCGGGATCTTGCTATCATCCGGGTTCATCGCTGGTGAGTCGCTGATGGCCGTTGTCCTCGCACTGCTCGTGATCGGCGGAGACTTCATGCCATCGCTGCTGAGCTTCCAGAGTCTGACGTTCGGATTCGAACCGAGCCTGCTTCTGAGTCTCATCGCGTATCCGCTGGTGGCATTCCTGCTTGCCTGGTTCACTATCAACAAGATGCGGGAACAGTAGCGCAGACCGATCAATGTTTGTTCACGAAAGCCGCCTGACGCTTTGGCAGGCGGCTTTTTGCGGAGGTGCTGCCGGTGTGGCGACGTAGGCGTCGGGACGATCTCGAATCCGTAAATCTCCTGGAGGTAACTCCCGTCAGGCTCGCCGAGTGGGAGAAAAGAGCTGAACGCGTTGTAGTTATTCGTCCGAGACCTCGGCGACGCGGCTTGCGGAGTTTGATCAGCAGCTTGCTCTATTTGCTGTCTGCAACGCGGATCCGACTCGATGCGGTAGGGAGTTTTGCATGGCTCAGATTAGACGGCGAGCACACGGTAGGGCAGGTGGCCGAGATGTTGCGAGAGAAGTTTGGGGAAGATGTGCACCCTGCCGAAGAAAGACTTGGACACCTAGTGAGAGTGTTTCGCCGGGAGGGTTTGGTCGCCTATCGGGGATGGGATGACGAAGCGATCAAATCCCGGTGAAACTCAATACATGGCCCAATTGTCGACCCAAGTATTAGGCAGTGGAACAAAACCAATCAAGGAGTTCAGTGCGTTCTCGACTTCACACTGGTGATAGTTGAAATCTAGGAGCGATCCACCGCTGATCTGGTTCGCTGTTGGTGAAAATCCGAGTTGTGCATTCAATCCCGTTGCAGTGATGCCACGGACATAGCCGAAGACGCCGGCCGCAACATTGACCGTGAGCCCACCGCCTACCAACACCACGCCTCTCCAGTTGAGAACCGATCCAGTCAAAGTGAGGTTGCCTGTAACGATGAGCAGACCCAATCCAAAGAGATCGGTGATCGTCGTGTCTCCCGTGATGCGTATGGTGGGATATGAGGCATCATAGCCCGGAAAGTAGTCGTAGTCCGCTTCGAATTGTCCGCCGACAATTGACGCCCAATTGATTCGAGTGGAGTCCGCGACATATTGGCCGGTGCCACTCTTGATGAGGCTGCTGATTTCGTCAAAATCCGCAGAAATAAGTGTGCTTGCCGCCGTTGTCCGTACACCTGTCACAGTAGGGGCAGCAGGAGCGCAGTGGTCCCATCCTCGCACGTCAACATCCGTAGATGGACCTATTACCCAGTCATTTGCTGCAGTGAAAACCCCGCTGACATGCATGCTCGCATTCTGCCACTGTGCAAACTGGGCCACCGTACGCTGCGCTTGAGGGTCGGAGCCGCGCGTCGGTGCGATGAGGTGTCCGGTTGACCTGACAATGAACAACTCGTGTTCCGACGAGTCGGGTGAACTCTTGACCTTGAACGCTCGCACGTCGGCGTATCCCTGGGGCACGTTCACGCGCAAAGAGTCGCCGTCCGGAGGGGCGCTCGTGCTGTCTTCGTAAATGGCGAAGTACCTGTGCAGACCGCTTTGGGCCACTGCAAACGCCGTTATGGTAGCACCACTGCTCTCGGCAATGACCCGGTCGGCTCGCACACGAACGTGTGCGGCCGCAATCAGCATCGTCATAACCGTGACGACCAATATAGACAGTGGCAGAGCGAAACCGCGTTGGTCGTGCATAGACGGCATAGTCAGTTCGCCCGATTCAGGAACTGTATTTGGACCGGCAGTTCAAACGTCGAATATGTGGACTTGCCCTGCGGTATCACGTAACTCTGGGCCGTGAGCATCAACTCCAATCCTGCTACTGTGGAGAGATCAGCAGGCACAACATCTGTTGGCTGCGGGTTAGCCCCCACCAAGAACCGGAAGCGCGCGGTCGAATCAAACGGTGCCACCATCTCCTCGTAAGACCCGTTGTTCACCCGCCTCCACAATCCTATTCGCCCAGGCAATTCGGACGATGCACTGAACCGGTACGCCACTGTCTGGTAAAGATAGAAGAGATATCCGTTCGGTGCGGCACCGGCCGGCGATATGGAGATCCAGTTCCCGTTCGGCACCCGGCTGATCCCTTCTGTCACACACGTAGCGGTATCTGTCGTCCAAGCGACGGTGATGCCCTCGCGGACAGTATAGTTGCCTCCCGGCAAACGTCGAGCGATACCCATCGGGCTCGCGGAGGCGTACATGAGTGAATCAGCGGGCATCAGGGAGGCAATCCGTGCACCTCCAGAGATGCCGCACGCAACCCCAAATGCATACGGGACTCGTACCTGCACACTCTCCGGCGCCGCTGCGATCAAGCCTCCGTCCGATACCATCCTCAGTTCAACACTCGTGACATTTTGCGCCGCGCGAGCGGTGTTTCGCGCAGCCATCATCGAGTCCTGCTGGCTCACAAAGCGCGAATCACTGAGCAGAATACGCACCAATGCGGTTGCCAATATCGCCGTTAGCGTCATTGCCAACAGCAGCTCTATCAGTGTGAAACCGCTGCGGTTCATTCGAAGCCAAACGGGGAAGGCGAACGGACATGTGTGCGTTCCACCGTGATAGTATCGGGAGACACAGCTGACTGGAGAACTCCCGTGGGCGATATCGTGATGCGCGCGAGGCGGTAACGTGGCGTATTCGTGAGAAGTTCGACGCAACGTGTGTATTCGAGCAGCCCGGAAGTCAGGCTGTCGGTGCATCCTGTAGCCGATGGGAGGCTGTCCCAATCCAGCCCGTGCAACCAAGCTGCCGCAGACTCGGATGCGGCACTCCGATATGCAACCCCCGCCGAGGCGCGGGTGTGTCCCGCGATCTGAAACATCAAAGTGCCCAGCGCGAGGATGACAACGCTCAGAATGGTGATTGCTACCACCACTTCGAGCAGTGACAGGCCCCTGCTGTTGGTGACTAGCTTATGGGACACTGGTGATACGCACCTGGCCCGCACGGGTTATTCGCACGCGCCGTTGTACCGTGTTCACCCTCACAGTGTAGCTTCCCGCACTTCTCACCACGCCGTTGGGAAAAATCTCTAAGGTGGTCGGGTCAGCTTCGAGCTGATCGAGATTGAAATCGGTGTCGTTGCCCATGTACGCTTCGCGATAGACTGTGGTTGAGGCAGCGTCTCGGATCATGTATCCACGCAAAGCTTCACTTGCAATGATGACAACGGGGCGACGCTGGCGGGCTGCAATCATTTGGGCGTACTGCAGATCAGTGGCGATCAAGGCGGCCGACCGACGCACGCGGGCACTCTCCAACGTGGGTGCTATTCTAAGTATCGCAAATGAGACCAGAATAGACGATACCACCAGCACCATGACAAGTTCGATGATCGTAAAACCGCGTTGGTTGCCGAACTGTCGCATCTTCGCCCGATTACCAGGGTTTAAGGGTGCCCACTGCAACCCTAACCTACTTTGCAACGCAAAGGGTGTACCATGCCACTTGAGAACCATTGGCGAGGGCGAACTCAAAGTCAAGCGGTCAGGCACTACTTTCCTCGCGGCGAGCCTGTGATGCCGGTCCCGCGATTGGCAGGCGGAGTCTTGCTCTGCAACCCGACCTATCATCCCGATTCTCGAGCGTGATGGTACCACCGTGCCCTTCAGCTATCTGGAGACATAACGCCAGCCCGATTCCCGAGCCCTTCGATTTGGTGGTGTAAAATGGCACGAACAAGTTTGAGGATTCCTGAACACCGGGGCCTTCGTCTTCGACAACGACCTCTACAGAACCGTTTTGTACCGACCAACGTATGGAAACGCCGCCGCCGGTTTCCTCCGCTGCATCCACCGCGTTGTCAATGAGATTAATCAGCAGCTGATCGAGTTGATCGCCGTCAGCCTGGATTTGAATGCTGGCGCCCTCTACCACCTCGATCTGTGTGCGAGTTTCGAGTGCCGCAATCCTCGTAAGCCAGGTCCCGACGTCCAGTTCCGCCAGGACCGGTGGGGGCAGCCTCGCCAGGCGAGCGTAGGATGCCATGAAGCGGCTCAACGCGTCGGATCGAGATGCGATTATCGATAGCCCTTGTTGCAGATCGTCGTTGCTCTCATTGTCACGTTCGTCGCGTTTCACTATCGCCTGTAGGCTATCGGCAATAGACCGAATTGGTGCAAGCGAGTTGTTGATCTCGTGACTCAACACGCGGATCAACCGCTTCCAAGATTGGCGCTCCTCTTCTCGCAACAACCGGCTAAGGTCTGTGAGCACCAACAGCTGATGTGGGCGTCCGCCTTGACGGAATGTGCTGGTTCTCACCTCCCAACGCCCCGATCCACCAGGGAATGCGCGCTCCAGCAGGCGTGGAGCATCGCCTTCCAGGCAGTCTTCTACTCCGAGGTCCGCGACAGAGAGCCCTATCAGGCTGAGAGCAGATTTGCCAAACAGGCGTTCTCCCCCTCTGTTGACGAGTCGAAGCGTCGAACCGTCGTCGAAAGCCAACACGGCGACGTCGATCTCCTCCATGACTTTCCGGAGCAGAGCCGTAGCCTCGAGTGCCCCAAGACGCTGCTGGTGTAGAGTTTCGCCTAGAGTGTTCGCCTCCAACAGCGCCAATCCCAGCGAGTCCCTGCTGCTGCCGATACCCCGCGCCCGCATCGAATAGTCACCCTTGTGGAGAGCGGCCAGCATGTTGGAGAGTGTTTGCAGCGAACGCACGACACGTTCGCGCAGGATTACCGCAAAGCTGAACCAACCGACGCCGATGAGTACAGTAAGTGTCCACTGCAACCTAGCAGAGTATTCACCAAACCACAGCAGGATCAGGGCGATTGAGCTTCCGGGGAGACCGGCCAGGAGAGCTAGACCGAGGATGAGGAGGTCATACGATATTCCAGGCCTCCTCGTCCCCTGTGGGTTTGTCATAGGCCGTGTCGTTGGAGCCGCCTATATAGAGCGCTGCGACTCAGTCCGAGCGCATCAGCAGCTTGGCTGACGTTGCCTTCATGACGTTGGAGGGCTTTCTCTATGAGAATCTTCTCGACTTCATCCAGCGTCAGATCGTCAATGCCGCCGCTACCTTCAGTTGGTGTCACGAGTCCGAGGTCGTGCGCTCGAACGTGATCGTCCATGGCGAGCAGCACCGCGCGCTCAACGGCATGTCTGAGTTCGCGGATGTTGCCCGGCCATGGGTGGTCCAATAGAGCCTGCGATGCATCCTCAGAGAAGCCCGCCTTGGGTTTTCTGTAACGCTTCGCCTGCCTTTCGAGAAAGTGTTGTGCCAAGAGCGGAATGTCCTCACGCCGTTCTCGGAGAGGAGGAAGATGAATCTCAACCGTGTTCAGCCTATACAACAGGTCTTCGCGAAAACGACCCGCGGCAACTTCGGCTTGTGGATCTGCGTTGGTCGCCGATATGACTCGAGTGTTCACCCTGCGAGTCTTGGATGATCCAACTCTCTGAACTTCCCCGGTTTCGAGCGCGCGAAGGAGTGTGGCCTGCTGCTTGAGCGGTACATTGGCTATTTCATCGAGAAAGAGCGTACCATCGTTGGCCAATTCGAATCGACCGACTCTGTCGGTTTTTGCATCCGTAAATGCACCCTTCACATGACCGAACAGCTCGCTCTCAAAGACACCCTCAGGGAGCCCACCCACATTCACGGCAACCAGCGATTTGGAGGCTCGTGTGGACGAAGCATGCAGCCAATGCGCTACTACCTCTTTGCCTGTTCCGTGCTCCCCGGTCACCAGTACGTTGGCGTCGGAAGGGCCTATCCGTTCGATAATCTGGAGCACCGGTCTCATTGCACGGGACTGCGCGATGAACTCCGGCAATCCCTCTTTCCTGAGCAGCCTGTTTTCTCCCTCGAGGCGATGGGCTTTGCGCAAGGCGCGGCCCAATTCGACCTGTGTCCTGAGCGTTGCCATTAGCCGCGCGTTGTCCCAGGGCTTTTCTACGTAGTCTTTGGCGCCTCTGCGCATCGCCTCCACCGCCCCGTCTACGCTGCCCCACGCGGTCATGACCACTATCGGCAAATGCGAGTCCATAGTCTGGAGACGAGAGATCAGGTCCATGCCTTCGAGGCCTGACGTGGTGTCACGCGTGTAGTTCATGTCCATTAGGACGGCGTCGACATCTTTGCTCTCGACCACGCGTAGCACTCCCGCGGGCGACGTTGTGGTCTCGATCGTAAAGCCCTCACCCTTCAGCAGCAGCCGCAATGCTTCGAGCACATCTCGCTGGTCGTCTGCGATCAGGATTCGAGGAGACGCTGTGTTTGTCATTGTGCGCTTTGTCGATTCAGTTGTCGACGATCCAACCGTCGTGGAGTTGGATGATCCGATTGCCGTATTTCGCGTAATCCTCGTTGTGAGTGACCTGGACTATAGTGGTGCCCTCCTGGTTGAGACTCTTGAGCAAGTCCATGATCATCACTCCCTGTGAGGAGTGGAGACTGCCGGTCGGCTCATCCGCAAGGATGAGCTTTGGGCTCGAGACCATCGCCCTCGCAACGGCCACCAACTGTTGCTGCCCACCAGAAAGCTGAGTCGGGTAGAGGTCTTTCTTTCCAACGATCTGGAACTTGTCGAGCATGTCCGCGACGATGGCCTGTCGTTCAGACCTGCGCACGTTTCTGTAGGAGAGAGGAATGTCGAGATTCTCGTAGACCGTGAGGTTGTCGAGCAAGTGGTACTGCTGAAATACGAACCCGATGTATTGTTTGTGTAGTTCGTTGCGCTTCTTGGTCTTCAGTTCGTGTACCGCGTTGTCCACGAAGTAGTACTCTCCCGCCCATGCACCGTCGAGCATACCCAAGATGCCGAGCAGCGTAGACTTGCCTGCACCAGAGGGGCCCATGATGGTGACGAACTCTCCCGGGTGGATATCTAAGGTGATCTGGCGGAGCACGAACTGTTTGGTGGCTCCGAGTGGGTAGAACTTCTCTACATTCCGCAGTGATATCATGCCTCAAGCCTTGAATTAATGAGTTACGTGGAATCTTAGCCGCCGGCCCATGATGCGCCACACCCTTTACAACCGGCTTGCGGCTTTTCCTGGAACGTCACGCCGCCAAAAACAGGGCAACCGCGAAGACCGCGCTCTTGGCAAGCCTCGCCACTGCTCGTCCGAATTTGCTCCGTCCGAAGCCGCGACGCAAAGGCATCTTTCGTCCCGATACATGGCGTATCAAGGCAGATGCAAAGCTGGCGGCCGATTGGTATCTGGCAGCGGGGTCAACCGCTAGAGCCTTGGTTATCGCAAACGATACTCCCCTCGGCACCGATGGACACTCATCTGCTAAACTCGGCGCTGGAGCCTGGAATCGCTTCGCGATTATCGCCAGCGCATGAGGACCGGTGTAGGCCGGTTTGCCCGCCAGCATCTCATATAGGACGCAAGCAAGACCAAAGATGTCACTTCGCCCGTCCAGCATGTCGTCGCCTGCGGCCTGCTCTGGACTCATATACGCAGGACTACCTGAAACCGTGTCACGGTCCTTCAACGCAATTCCCACTGCCGTGCGGGCGATGCCGAAATCGGCCAGGATGGCATGTCCATTGGACAAGAGGATGTTTTCCGGCTTCAAATCGCAGTGTACAATGCCGTTAGCATGAGAGTGTTCGAGCGCTTCGAGCACGTCCACGGCAATTCGAATGGCGGATCTGAGCGGAAGCCGTCCCTCGCGCTCGATTAGGTCGTGTAGCGATCCTTCTCCCAGATACGGAGTGATGAAATAGAAAGCTCCGTCGACGCATCCGGAGTCCAAAACCGGAAGTATATGGGGGTGCTGTAGGGATGCCGTCAGTCGGATCTCACGCCTGAATGTGTCGTCCCTCAACAGGCGAGCTACTCCCGGATGCAACACCTTGATTGCGACTTGGCGACCGAGGCTCACATCCCTCGCCAGATATACGACACCTGTACCGCCGCTCCCGATCCGGCGGTCAATAGCATAGCGGTCGGACAGACGAGCAAGCATGCGCGCCACAGCAACAGATCCGGATTGTTCACCCGGTGGCGTTCCGCTCTGCGGCGCTGAGCTGCACAGGTTCGTCTGGCCTCGCATTTTCATGTAAATACCTAAGTGCAATATCGGTGCCCAAGCACTAAACGAGTGTAACATTATGATATACAATTACTTACGATATGGTCTACGCCAACAGCGATTGACGCTGTGTCCAATCCTGGTAAGGGAAAATCCCAAAATCGGACACTTTGTCATAATGGTGGATATCAGCACTTCGTTGCGGTACCGAGCAGGAGGATTGACAAAAGACAGCCAAACCAATGGACACAAAACATCCATCAGACGTGGCTGCCCTGAGTATGTTCGTGTGAGCCAGTGACCCGCGGCCGCCGCCTACGGGTCACTATTAAATCGGCCCACCGCTTATCATGTCATCTCGAAACCGCTTTCCTCGAGTTTGTGTCCGAGTTCCTTAGCGGTTTCGCCAGACTCGTCTTCAACCACTCGGCCATCAAACAGGTGGATAGTGCGATCAGCATGCGCCGCGTAGCGGGGGTCGTGGGTGACCATGCAAATGGTTGCTCCCTCGCGGTGCAAATCGCGCAGCAACTCCATCACGGCTTCACCGTTGGTCGAGTCGAGGTTTCCTGTTGGCTCGTCTGCCAGTAGAATCGCCGGATCGCCGGCGACCGACCGTGCAACTGCCACACGCTGCTGTTGACCACCTGAGAGCTGAGACGGGTAGTGCTTCATGCGGTGCGACATTCCAACTCGCTCGAGAGCCTCTTGTACGCGCTTCTTGCGCTCGGCAGACGGCATGTCGCGATAGGTGAGCGGCAGCTCTACATTCTCGAATACCGTCAGATCGCCAATCAGGTTGAACGCCTGGAAGATGAAGCCGATCTGCCGGTTCCGGATCCGTGCACGCTGTGACGCAGATATGTTCGCCACGGGTGTGCCAGCGAGCGTGTACTGCCCATCGGTCGGTGTGTCCAGCAAACCGAGGATCGACAACAGTGTTGTCTTTCCGCACCCTGACGGTCCGGCGATGCAGACATATTCTCCTTCGGTTATCTCGAGATGGATGCCTGCCAGCGCATGCGTCTCCACCTCCTCGGTGAAGAACACCTTCTTCACGCCTTCGAGTTTGATCAACGTTTCGTTCTGTTCTGCCATGGAGTGTTTCCTCTCGATGTTACCGGATTCTTACCCGGTCGTACGCATCCCACTGCGACATGTCAACGAGGATAACTACGTCCCCGATACGGAGACCTTCCTCGATTTCAATCGTGTTCACGGAACTGCGGCCGAGGCGCACATTGACCCGCTCGGCATATCCGCCGCCATCAACCAGCTTGAATAGGCCGACAGTACTGTGAGCCTGGCCATATGCAGGGCGGCCCACAAAAAGCACATCCTCCAGCCGCTCGAGTTCGATGATACCTTCAACTGCCAGACCGGGACGAGCGCTCCGGGGCAGTTCTGCTGGGAGCGACACGTCTACCTCGACGACACCGTCTTGCGCTGCGGGGTCGATGCGGATTACCTGACCCATGATGGTATCGGTTCGGGTGTCGACCAATGCGTCCTGCCCGAGCGCAACATCTCGAGCCTGAGTTTGAGGGATCCGGAGCCGGGCCATGAGACGTTCCGGCACCACAACGCGAGCCAGAGTCTGGCCGTTCATCACCCACTGCCCCTCCTCCAAATCCATCTCCTGCAATACGCCATCGATGCCGGCGCGGACCTGCATGGAGGCGATCCGCCTCTGCTGGAATGCGACGATGCCGGTAAGGCGCTCAATTTGCTCCTGTTGTACTATGAGCTGTGGCTCTTCGGATTCCCGCATTATTTCCAAACGCTGCTTCTCGAGATCCAGGCGAGTCTCGAACTCTTCCTCCTGTTCGAGAGCGTTTTGCAGCTCTACCTCTGAAACGTACCCCTCACCCTTGGTGGCAAGTTCAGCTAGAGCCTCAGCATTCCGCTGCGCAGACAGATACTGAGCGTTCACCTGCGCAATCAAACTCTGTTGGTTGAGACGTTGTGTCTGCAGGTTGGATCGGAGCATTACCAGCTGCTGCTGAGCTGCGGAAAGCTGACGCTGCGATTCGAGCAGCTCCAATT
>Ga0180431_10005275_pt1 | contig 15776 bp, 14 predicted proteins | sample SS_ome_11_FD_132459 | JGI IMG/M metagenome (GOLD analysis project Ga0180431, IMG submission 132459) | Hypersaline lake sediment archaeal communities from the Salton Sea, California, USA - SS_1_MS_1 metaG | ecosystem: Environmental > Aquatic > Non-marine Saline and Alkaline > Hypersaline >... | reverse complement strand
GAATCCCAGTTGAATCGCAGATCCTTTTCGCCTTTTTCCGGCCGCGGGCGGATGCCTACAGATTCGCCGGTTCGCCGGTCGTAACGACGCAGGTATCCCTGCTGAGATTCGCAATAGATGATATTCGGATCACACGGGTCGATCGCGCAGTCGTGCCCGTCGCCGCCGATGATCGCTTTCCAGTCGCTGTTGCGGATGCCGGAGGAGTTTGCCGTGCGTGCCGGGCCGTACTGCGTTGAGTTATCCTGAGTGCCGCCCACCACGTGGTAGAATGGTTCATCGTAGTCCACGTCCACTTTGTAAAACTGAGTCACGGGAAGATTGGGGAAGAATTCATACGTTTTACCACGATCGAAAGAGCGATAGAGTCCGCCGTCGCAGCCAACGAGCAGAAAATCCGTATCTTTCGGATGAAAAACTACGGCATGATTGTCAACGTGTTTCCATCGGCTCTCGGCGGTGTTCCATGTTCTGCCGCCGTCCTCGGTTCGCCCCAGCCGGACGTTGGCATGGTAGATCACATCGAACCTGTGCGGATCGCAGTATATTTCCTGATAATAATGAGGCCCGGTGCCGCCGCTGACGTAGTCGCTCATCTTGGTCCAGCTTTCACCGGCGTTCTCCGAGCGCCAGAATCCGCCCCTGCGCCCGGCAAGCTCGATAGTGGCATATACGACGTCGGGTTTGACCGGAGAAACGGCTACAGACATCTTGCCCTTGTCGGCAGACGGCAGTCCGCTCTTCAACTCTCTCCAGGTTTCGCCGCCGTTTACGGATTTGAAAATGCCCGACTCCGGTCCGGCATTGACCAGCGCCCAAACGGTGCGATGGCGCTGATGCGTAGCGGCGTAGAGCACGTCCGGATCGCGAGGATCGAACGCCATATCCGTTACGCCCGTATACGGCCCTTTTGAAAGGATCAGCTTCCAGTTTTCGCCGCCGTCAGTTGTCTTATAGAGACCTCGCTCCCCGCCGGCAGACCATAGCGGCCCCTGCGCAGCGACATAGACCGTATCGGAGTCGCGAGGATCGACAACGATTTTCGAGATGTGCTCGGTGTCCTTTAGCCCCATGTTCTTGAAGCTTTTGCCGCCGTCGAGGCTTTTGTAGACGCCGTCGCCGTAACCGACGTGGCGTCCTCCGACGTTTTCCCCCGTGCCGACCCATACGACGTGGTGATTCGAAGGATCTATAGTGACACAGCCGATGGAATAAGAGCCGTAGCTGTCGAAGACAGGTGTCCACGTCGTGCCGGCATTGACGGTTTTCCACAGGTTACCCGAACCGACCGCGACGTACCATGTATTAGGCTGCGTATTATCTATTGCGATATCGGCGATGCGCCCCGACATCAATGCCGGACCGATGTTGCGCAGTTTGATGCCGCTGAAAGTCCCGGCGTTGAGTTTTGTCCCTTCTTTCTTCTCGTTATCCTCGTCCGCCGGCAACGGCAAGGCAAAAATGACAATCAGAAGCAGTCCGATTTGTAAGTTTCGCATCGTTCGGGTCTCCATAATAGTTATACAAGATTTAGACCAAACACCGAGATTTACCAAACAATAACTTGTGTCACCATGCTCCCCCGAACTCAAAGCACAATATTACAGCATACGCCTGTGCAGTGCAATACAATAGACAAGTTACTTGCTTTCGAGACAATCTCGGATCAAATTAGTTAACCGATCTCCGATTGCGCTCACATCAAACTCGCGGGCGAACTCACGTCCTTGCTTGCCCATATCCTCACGCAACTTCGGACTTTCGATCAATTGGGTAATTCTCGCGATCCATTCATCATCGCTCTGTGCGAGAAAGCCCGTGATGCCGTCTCGCACGTGTTCGGCATTAGTACCTACCGGCGAAGCAACTACAGGCAGTCCGGCGGCGGAGTATTCGAGCACTTTGAAGCTGCACTTCCCCCTCGTGAACGGATTGTCCGGCAACGGCGCAAGTCCGATATTACTTGATGCCAGGTCGGCCCCCAACGTTTCCCTCGACCACGGCCGCTTTTCAACGGAGACATGTTCCAGCTTTGGGAAATCCTCGCATATTACCCGCAAAGCGACATTTTCAAAACGCTCGCCGACTTGCTCAATCGCCGGTTTTATTTCTTCAAGATAGCTCAGCGTGCTTTGACTGCCCACCCAGACAAGGCGCACAGTATCATCGCTCGCGGCGACGGTATCCACCATATAATCACTGACGCTTAGCCCGAGCGGCAGGACTTCTACATTGGAATTGAAAGGCCGCGCATGGTCGGCGAGATAGGAACTGCCGCAAATGACCAGATCGGCAAGTCTGACGGATCGGCGAAAAGGTATGGTATGTGAGCGGCTGTAGCGATCCGGATTCTTGTCGCTGTACATGACCGCATCGTCAAAATTGAAGATGATTCTCCCGGCGTATTTACCGAGCCACATGGCGTCAAGAGGATTAAGCCCTTTTTTGTGAAGGAAAACGCCGTCAAAATCCGCCGCCCTTTTGTACAGCCTGCGTCGCGCCAGAGATCCGCCGGGCATTTTCACAACTTCACAGTTGATGCCCCCGGTCTTCAGTGTATCAAGATACACTCCTATTCGCTGTTTGAAGCTCGCTCGATCCGGATTGTTTGTCACGACTAACAGCTTCATCTGCATACAGGCGATTACTTAATCGCTTCCAGGTTCAGGCTGATTGAAATCTCGCCGCCGTTGACTTTCATCCTTCGGGAAGCGCGGTCTTTGAAATCATGATGTTCGCAATTGTCGGGATCCCAGAGAACAACCTCGCGGAAACCGACTTCTTCGAGCAATTCCGACAGCCGCCGGCGGTTAAACACCGAGTAGTGGATATTGTATTCATGGTCCTGACCGCCCATCAACTGCTTCGAGATGGCGTTTATGTCTTTGCCGGTAGCATTGTACACTTCCACAAGTTTATCGAAATCCGGCACGGACAGTCTCAGGACCCCGCCGGCCTTGAGCACTCTTTTCATCTCCGAAAGAACTCTCTTTAGATCGCTCGCCTTTATGTGTTCCAGAATATGGCACATATACACCATATCGACAGTGCCGGTTGCGAAGTCGCTCAGAGACGTGATGTCATCAGTTGCGATGTGCACGTGTGACAGCGGCCGCGCGTCGATGTTAATGAATTCGGGACTGTTCGTTTTTCCGCAGCCAATATGAATCAGAACCTTTCCATCACGATTCTGCGGCAATGCGGGTTTAACGATTAGTCTCTTAATGCAAGACAGTCGGAGCTTCAATCTTCTCCGCAGTGCGTAAAGCTCTTTTCGCATCTATGCCAGTCCCCGGTAATGAATGTCAATCTATGAATTCAAAGGTTGCTTGTTTCCTACAATATATACACATGCTCCGTATGGCGGCTCTAACCAGTGCTCCTTTGTTACGGTAAAATTTGTCTTCCTGCATAGATCCAGGAGATCGTCGTACCCCCATCGGCAGATGTGGCCATCATCCAGGGGCTTGGCCGAATAGACTTTTAGCTCGTATTTCGCCGCCTTTATCATGCCGAGGTTCTTAAGGAGCCTCAGGACCTTTTTGACAATGGGTGAAACATAGACCGGCTGTTCTTTTCGGTCTGCTTCCATGGTGGACTGACCGCCGGTTACGGCCAGTCCGATGAGCAGGTGGCCGTTGTCTTTCAGCACCCGGTATGCTTCGATCATTGCCTGGTATGAATCATTGAAATGGTCGTGCACGGACAGCATATTCACCCAGTCAAAAGTCTTGCTCCTGAACGGAAGGGCCTCAGCATAGCAGGCAAGGAAGTTGCAGGGCTCAGCCAGACACGGATATGCCTGGAGCAGCTCAGGCTGAGAGTCAATACCCTCAAATGACTCCAGAAAGGGATCAACACTGACGTACAACGGGACGTCACTCGATGACAAATAGCCGCGGCTTCGCCCCTGAAAGCCGCCGACATCCAGAACAGAACCCCTGATGTCGAACTCCTCCGCATACATTTTTTTGGCCGAGGCGATCGCATCAAGAAACTGAAGGACCTTCTTACGCCTCTTATGCTTCTTCCGTTTCTCTCCTTCTTCGAATTTGTTCTGTATTTCAGTCCACTTCTCCATGCCGCCCGGCCTGCAATATTCCGGGTGGGTAATGCGAAAATCGAAAACGCCCTTGCGCTTGGGGAAAATAGTACCGCAGGTGTCACAGGTAAATTGATGTTCGGCTGCCGTCAAGCTACTCTTGCATAAAGGGCAACACAACATACCCCGGACCTCCTTGTCTAATTTGTGATACGCTGGCATCTGTCTCCTTTCAACTCAATTGATTGGCTGCCGACTACGTCTGATTCTGAGGCGAGAATCCTCTAAGAGCAACGAACCCGCCTTATCCTTCCTGATCGCTTCAAGCGGCAACAGTCTCCTGTTATGATGTTTTTCGCCATACTACCCGGTTAACGTAGTCAGTGTAACTGGCTATTATGCGCACGACCTTTTCTGAAACGTTTTTGGCTTTGTAATCGTTTACCATCCTGAAAAGACGTTTATCTCCGCAGAATTGATCGGTGACTATCTTAACGGCTTCCATTACGCGGTCTTTTTTGAGGCCGCACATTATGAGGACGCCTTCGTCCATCCCTTCGGGTCTTTCGTGTGCCTGTCTCATAGTCACTGCGGGGAAATTAAGAATTGAGGATTCCTCCGTTATTGTGCCGCTGTCGCTCAAAACACAGAAAGCATCCTTCTGAAGACGGACATAATCAAGAAATCCAAGGGGTTTCAAAAAGTTGATCCTTTGGTCAAGCGTGACGGTGTCCGGCAAATTTTCAAGTTTCTTTCTCGTTCTGGGGTGCGTTGAAACAATTACCGGCATCCCGTACGACTCAGCAAGGCAACTAAGCGTTTCCATGAGGTCATTGAAGTTTGTTTCGCTTTCGATATTTTCTTCTCTATGGGCGCTTACCACAAAGTATTTTTTTATATCGAGTTTCATCTTTTCAATGATATTCGAGCTGTCGATTTTGCCTTTATAGTATTCAAGTACTTCTCTCATAGGCGAGCCGGTCACAATTATCGTCTGCGGTTTTATTCCCTCAGCCATTAGATAACGTCGCGCGTGCTCGGAGTACGTCAGGTTAATATCGCTCGTATGGTCGACAATCCTGCGATTGATTTCCTCCGGAACCCTCAAGTCAAAGCAACGATTTCCCGCTTCCATGTGAAAGATCGGGATCTTGAGTCTTTTTGCAGAAATGACAGCCAGGCAACTGTTGGTATCTCCCAAAACAAGCAGCGCATCCGGTTTTTCCTTCGACAGGATTGTGTCGGCCTGTGCTATGACGTTGCCGATGGTTTCGGCGGCTGATTTGGCCGCGGAGTCCATGAAATAATCGGGTTTTCTGATTTCAAGCTGCTTGAAGAATATTTCATTCAGCTCGTAATCGTAGTTCTGCCCGGTGTGGATAATTGTGTGGTCAAAATATTTGTCCAGAGCCGCCATTACCCTTGACAATCGAATAATTTCAGGCCGGGTTCCAATTATTGTTGCGACTTTCATTTCGACTCCGTTAAAACATTCTCATAAAAAGTGTCCGGATCGTCCCTGTCAAAGAGTTCATTTGTCCAGAATAATGTGAGCAGGTCTTCAGCTCCTACGTTCTCGATGCTGTGCGTGTAAAAAATGGGCATCTCTATACTCGCCGGCTTGCTTCCGGAAACGTTATATTCGATAACTTCGTCCGTTCCAATCCTTCGCAACCTGATAACGGCTTCGCCTTTGACTACACAGAATTTTTCCATCTTCCTTGTATGATAGTGATTTCCCCTTGTGACTGCCGGCTTTGTTGTCGAAAAGAACACCTGCCCGCCGCGTTCCTGTTTTACCACTTCGAAGAGATTCCCTCTGTCGTCGCAGTGTATCACCGGGAACTGCTCATAGTCTGAATTCTCCATATAAGTCAGGAAAGTATTATACAGTTGCCGTTCGAATCCTGCTTCAAGATTCGGGACGATCCTTTTGTCGTAATACATTTCTTTGAAGCGATTCAGCACAGCTAAGATTTCCGAGACCATGATAGATTTCGTGGGAGGTATTTCAACCGAGTCCACACCTTTTGGGCGATTCTTTATTGTCTTGCAGATCTCTTCGACCAGCTCATTAATATATAGCAGTCCGAATTCCCTGTCCTGGTGTATTTCAGGCTGCATGTCATGTGTCAGTTGGTGGCAAAACGTGGCGACGACCGAATTATAAAAGGGTTTGCCCCGGTCTCCGAATATGTTCGGTATTATCAAAATGCTGAGCGCAGCGTTGTTTTGGCGTGCCCACCGACTCAACAACCTTGCGCCTTCTTTCTTGGACTTTCCATAGGGATTGTCCAGCCTGCATTGTATCGAAGAAGAAAATATTACATGCGGGCGGGAGTCCGTCTGCTGCAAGGCGTCCATAAGTTTTTCGACAATGCCGACGTTAACGCTGTATAGTAGTTCCTGGTCTCCCCTGTTCATCGCCGCCAGATGGACGAGCACGTCGCAGTTTTCCGTAAACGACTTAAGCTTTTCGAATTCCTCGAAATACGAGTCTTCGAAGTCAAGCACTTCGACATTTTCCTCTCGCAACAGCCGATCTTTCAGATGAGACCCTACGAAACCATCAATCCCGGTGATGCCGATCTTTGTTTTACTCATAATCCGATCCGTTATTCGGTTAGACCAATAGTCAGTCTTTCAATTCAGCCTGTACTTCAGGCAGCGTCAACAGCAGTTCTTCCGTTTGTTTTACGTTCAGCCTTTGTGTATTGTGTGATGTGTAATCTTCCATCGCCTCCTCTTCAAGGTCGCCCTCGGTGAAATATTTGTTATAAAGCGTATAGTTAAGATCCCCGCCGTCGGGACGTATCCTGAAGTATTCTCCCATGTCTTGAGATCTTGTGAGCTCTTCTTTTGTCGCAAGAGTTTCGTATATTTTTTCGCCGTGCCGCATCCCGATGATCTTTTCGGGGACCTTGGAATTAAACAGGTTTTTAAGCGCTCTGGCCAGGTCTATTATCGTACAGGCGGGTGCTTTTTTGATAAACAGATCGCCTTGTTCCGCATTCTTAAAGGCAAACAGAACCAGGTCGACGGAAGAAGTAAGCGGCAGCAGGAATCGTGTCATGCTCGGAACAGTAATCGTTACAGGTTTGTTTTGCTTGATCTGATTAATAAACAAGGGTATGACCGAACCCCTGGAGTACATAACGTTTCCGTACCGAACACAACAGACTATTGTCGAGGCGTCGTCGAGCATCATCGTCGAGGAAACGGCGACTTTTTCCATCAATGCCTTCGTCATGCCCATAGCATTGATGGGGTATGCGGCTTTGTCGGTGCTCAGGCATACAACACGATCTACCTTGTGTTCAATCGCAGAAGTAATAACATTGTAGCTGCCGAGAATATTGGTTCTTACCGCCTGAATCGGGAAAAATTCACATGAGGGGACCTGCTTCAAAGCGGCGGCATGAAAAACAAGATCGACGCCCTTCATAGCGTGATCGACGGCGTCTTTGTCCCTGACATTGCCTATATAGAACTTAATCTTAGGATTCGCATATTTTATTCGGAGCAATTCCTGCTTCAACTCATCCCGGCTGAATATCCTGATTTCCCTGCAATCCGTCTCCAACAGCCGATCCAGAACGGCTCCTCCGAAAGAACCGGTTCCTCCCGGGATCAAGATTGTCTTATCGGCAAGGTCTTCTATCATAGTGTGTCCCCTTATACGAAAATACAGTACAACAAAATCCGGCTCACAAGTACGCTTAATACATCAAGGAAGCTCCGTCTATTATGAGTTTCTTTTGGCGTAGATATCTCCACCTGTGGATTTATCACCGGGAAGGTCTTCCAGAATGTCTATTATGCGGTCTTTGTCAACATACTCCGGCAGCTCCAGCTTCATGGATTCACCCATCGAATAATTGAAAACCGCAGGCCCTAACTCCGCGAGGTATTCAATACATTTTACGGTTGTATCAACCACTCCCATGGAAAATTCAAAGGAGAGGGCGTCAATCTGCCGGCTGAGGCCCTGAAAAACATTGTACTCGAAACCTTCAACGTCGATCTTACAAAAGGCCGGCTCGCCAAACTCACTTATCAGAGAGTCCAGGGTATCTGTCTCCACGTTTACTTTTTTATCCCAGTTAAAGTCCTTAAAGGGGCCATCTTCGCTCTTCACGCACTCTATCCATTCCTTTGACATTGACGACAGTGTGTGTGCATCGCTTATGTAGATTTCCTTTTGCCCGGGCTCTTTGTCAACGGCCTTGTTTACAATCACAAGATTGGGATTGTCGCCAAAAGTGCTCTGCAGGTGTTCGACGCACTGCTGCTGAGGTTCGACCGCGATTACCCTGCACCCGATCTCAAGAAAGGCTTCCGTGCGATTGCCCATGTTGGCCCCGATATCGAAGCAAATCTGGCCCGGCCCAAGAAACTGCGAATAGAAGGCCGTTCTCATGGCTTTGCGCTTAAGCGCTTTCCTTTTGCGCCCTCTGCTTTTCTGTGCTTCTCTATACGAGCGATAAATTCTCTGCACGAAATTCAAATTATTCTCCGGTCTCAGATTTTCAGGCGTTAGTTTTGAAATATTATATCCTCCGTTATGAAACGGGCAATTTCCCGCCGGGTCATCTCATCTTTGAATTCTCAACCTGCTGTCTGGCTATCCTGTACTTCCTCGCCGTGTCGATACGTCTCTTAATGTACTTCGGCTTGAGCTGTGCGAGAAACATTGAGACCCTCTTTCGCAATGTGGGGTTAGCACGCGGACGTATAATCTGTTTTGGCCTGTGGTAAATTCCAAGCTCATCAAAGTCGACCTTCAGCCCATTGGCCTCGAACAAAGGACCTACGTCTTCAATAACCCATTTGCCTTTTTTGATCCCCATCCAGTCATAGGAAAAGCCGTAATCCAGATAGAGCTCAACATCTTTGGCAAGCATATAAAACCTGTTCTCAGTGAAGGCGCTGCGATAATTACCGTCAACTTCCCATTGCCAGGGACTTTCGTGGGGCAGTATATACTCTTTCAGGTGCGAGACCCGCCATAATCCCGTGCAGGAGAATTTATAGCGTCCCCTGCGAGGTCGCAGCACGAAATCGCCAAGCCGCTGCTTTTTTACATAGCTGATGGGCGCATTAATCAGGTTAAAAGTCGAAATGTCTTTGTTTTCCTCGAAAAGGTCGATCAGCCGATTCATCCTTTCGTTATCGACGTCTCTCCGGATAAAGAAATCTTCAAGCATCAACAGAATATAGTCGGTCTCGACTTTGTCCAAATGGTCGAGCATCCTCTTTCCCCAGGGCACCTCTTCACCTTCTTTGTAGAAAGAGAAAGTCTTGATATCGAAACCATCATAAGTAAATGACCTCGTTTCCGTATTGAGAATTACCGGCATGTCAAAACCGGGCCAATGCTTTTTGACAAAGAAGAAGAAAGGCTCCCATGCCTGGTGGTACTTGTCGCAACTGGCGATAAATAATGTACAGTTTTTCATTCGTTCCGTATCGCTGCTATCAGAATTTCGCTGTCTTCAGGCGACATAGTAAATTATGTGCATCAATTAATTTTCTAAACTGTGGAGCCGCTGCAAGCCTGAGACTTTCCACAAATCGACGATGCCAGAAGCTTCCAATATTTTGCCATAAAAGGCCGCGTTTTTATCGCCTTAATTGTGTATTGCCGCGCCTCGGTCATATCTGCCCTGTTGTGTGCATCGAGAGCAATCTTGAAGAGGAATCTTGCTTTCGCCCTGCTGCTGAACTCATGTTCATATTCTCGTAACAACTCTTTGCCGAATGATGCGAAGTCCTTCAGCCACCCTCCCTTGTCTCGCAGGGTAATATTGCCGCCGTGCACCCTGTACTTAACCAGAGGCTCGGCGATGTAGTAAAACTCGTATTCCCTCGCCAAATCGAGCGTAAACTTGTAGTCGTTCACATATCTGTACCGCTCGTCGAGCTTTATCCCGTTTAGATTGCTCTTTTTGAAGATAATGCTCGAACCGCAAACGAAATTGCCTTCCAACAGCTCTCTGAAGATACTTCCGCTCTTATTCCTCTTTCTGCCGTTGCGTTCCTTCCCCGACGGCTCGACGGGATTACTCTGTGCGTCGATCGTCACGACTCCGGTGTGAACAACAAGGTCCTCATTCATATCGAGCACTTCAATTTGTTTTTCGAGCTTGTCTCTCATCCACAGATCGTCGCTGCCGATAATCGCGACAAACGTTCCGGCCGCCTCGTCGATGCCGTCGTTAAATGTCGGCGCTATGCCTCTATTCTCAGCGTGATAGACCCCTCGCACGCGGCCGTCTTTTTCCTGATACGACTTGATTATCTCTCTGGAATTGTCCTTCGAGGCGTCATCAACGATAATCAGCTCAAGATCGGTGAAGCTCTGATTCAGCACGCTTTCAATCGTCTCAGGCAGATATCTTCCGTAGTTGTAGGATGCCATGACAGCGCTGATCAGAGGCATTTTTTTACCTCCGCCGCTACGTTTCGCACATGATCTTCAGTCAATGTCGGATATAGAGGAAGAGAAAGTACTTGATCGCAAATCTCATCAGTCACAGTCAACGAAGCGCCGTCGGCCAGATTCTGATAGGCCTTCTGCCGGTGAACGCTGATTGGATAATGAATCAACGTCTGAATCTGGTTCTTCTGCAGGTGCTGTTGCAGCGCGTCTCTGCGATCCGATCTTATCACATACTGATGGTAAACATGCTTTGCGTAATCTTTCTCGATGGGCCCGGCCGCCGGCGAATCCGCAAGCAACTCATTATACAGAGATGCGAGTTCACGTCTTCTTTCATTCCAGGCGTCCAGATGCCCCAATTTAACACGCAAAACTGCCGCCTGAATCTCATCAAGCCTGCTGTTCGTGCCGACAAGGTCATGATGGTACTTTTTCGCCTGGCCGTAATTTCTCAGAAGTCTCAGCTTCTCCGCCAACTCCTTACTGTCGGTTACTATCATGCCGCCGTCGCCATACGCTCCGAGGTTCTTGCTCGGATAGAAGCTGAAACAGCCCGCCGTTGCCATTGCGCCTACCTTGTGGCCTTTGTATTCGGCGCCGTGCGCCTGGCAGGCATCTTCCACCACGACAAGATCGTGCTTTGCGGCTATGGTGGCGATTTCATCCATTTGCGCCGGATGACCGTAAAGATGCACCGGCAGAATCATTCTTGTTCGATGGTTGATTTTCGATTCTATCTGAGAAGCATCTATGCAGTACGTCTCGGCGTCGACATCCACTAACACGGGACGAGCGCGATTCCTTACAATAGCATCGACAGTCGATATGAATGTGTGGCTAACGGTTATAACCTCATCGCCCTCGCCGATGCCCAGGGCTCTCAAAGTCAGATAAAGAGCATCGGACCCGGAACCTACAGCGATCCCATAGCCGGCACCGATATAATCGGCAAACTCCTTTTCGAACGCTTCCGACTCATCGCCCAGAATGAACCAGCCGCTTTCAAGGACTCTGTCTACGGCGTCCCTGATCTGCTCCGAGATTTCAGAGAATTCGCTTTGAAGATCAACACTCTTTATCATGTTACTTCCGTCACACAGCCTTCTTTGAGTATGTAGCGTTTGCCGCATTTGCACTTTGCCTCTGAGTTTTCAAAGACGAGGTTCCCGGTGCAAGTGCAGACATAACCGTGAATTCTTGCCGGATTGCCATAGACGAGCGCGTGATCCGGCACGTCCTTAGTGACAACAGCCCCGGCTCCTACAATTGACCATTTTCCAACGTTGATCCCGCAAATGATCGTGGCGTTTGCGCCGATACTCGCCCCCTGCCCGAGGTGGGTTTCGACAAACTTTGGAGGATATACCTTGCTCCTCGGCCGAAGATCGTTGGTAAAAGTCGCGTTCGGCCCTATGAAGACATCACTGTCTATTCTGATGCCGTCCCACAGATAAACGCCGCACTTTATCGTTACGTTGTCTCCAACAGTCACATCCGCTTCGACAAACGTATGATCGCATATGTTGCAGTTCTTCCCGATGCCGGCTCCTTCAAGCACATGCGCGAATGCCCAGATCCTCGTTCCCTGCTGAATATTCCGCGACTCAACGATGGCTTTCGGATGAATGAAAACTCCTTCTAATTCCCTGATTTGAGCCATTGCAACTATTGTTCTCAACAGTGTTTCTTGTACTCGTCGTAATCCCTTATGTAGTCGTCCTCGGAGTAGTGCTCGGAAGCCAATACCAGACAGACCGACCCGGAGGAGAAATTATCCAGCTCACGCCATATCATCGTCGGGATATAGAGGCCGTAATAGGACCGGTTCAAATGAAATCTCTTCTGCTCGAATCCATCGTCCAAAACCACGTCAAAACTGCCCATAGCGGCAATAATGAACTGCTTTAAGTTCTTGTGAGCATGACCGCCCCTTTGGGCGCCCCCGGGAACGTCGTAAAGATAATACACACGTTTGATCTCGAAAGACACGTGATGGCTTGACTCTATGAAGGTAAGATTACCCCTGTGGTCCAGTATTTTTGGCAGATCTATTATCCTGCAATCTGAAAGTGCCATAGCAACTCCTTTTCTTGTTGTCGCACGCGATTCATAACGGGATTTTAGCCGGACAATAGAGAACATCAAGATAATTCGTTCCGGGCAAAGGAAAAACAGAGACAATCGGTGCAGCTCAGAGGCCTTTGCCGCTCCGGGCGGCTTCGGTCTCGTACAGATTCGCGAGTTTTTCTCTTACAACCTCATGTGAATAGAGCTTTCTGACTCGATCTCTCGCGTTGTCGGCGATTTTACGAATTTCTTCGGCGGGCATTTTCGCGAATTCCACCATAGAAGCCGCCAGTGCATCGGCATCTCTTGCAGGAACCAAACGCCCCACGTCTCGGTTCGGGAGAATTTCGGGAATTCCTCCGACCTTCGTGGCAATACAGGGAACGCCGGCCGCCATTGCCTCTAAGATTGCTCGGGGCATACCCTCGGCAACGGAGGAGAGTACGAAGACGTCCATCGCCCGGTATAACTGCTCGATATTGTCCCTGTGCCCGAGAAATCTAATGGAATCGCGGCATGGACTCTTCGATGCCTGCTGTTCAAGCTCCTCTCGACACGGGCCATTGCCGAGTAGGATTAGCTCCGCCGACGGGATTTCTTCTTTTACTATCGAGAAAGCTTCGATCAGAAAAGTAAGGCCCTTCGTTTTGGCGAGCCGCCCGACCGTTCCGAAAACGAACGCCTTCGGCGGCAGTTCCAGCATCTGTCTTGCATTTGCTCCGGAGGCCGATACGTCGGCAAAACGCGCGTAATCGACGGAATTCTCCAGGATAGAGACTTTTTCCGGCGGCATTCGCCAGTTATTTCTAAGGATATCTTCTTTAACGCTGTTGGCAACTGCAATAATTTTGCTGCATTTCGAGATACCAGGTAATTCGTCAGTTTTCTGCGGAATTTGCCGCTTCTTCCCAGACCATGGACGTGCGACAGAACGATCGGCGTTCTCGCTAATCTGGCCGCCATGACGCCATAGACAGTAGGTTTGTGGACATGACAGTGGAGCAGGTCTATGCGATGCTCCTTTAAAATCCTGACCAGCTTAAAGAGAATCGAAAAGCGAAAGGCATTGATCAACTCGATATTCGAGAGGTAAAAAACCTTGTACCCCTGCTCTTCTATAAGATTCCTTTCGACGCCGTAGCCGCTGAGGTAAATGAAAATGACATTGAAGCGATCCCTGTCCAATCCGAGGACAAGATCGTTCACGGAAGTTACGCCGCCGTCGTACTGAGGCCATAACAAAGCTAAATTAATCCTGCTTCTGCTCAAAAGAAAACTCCGAAATCACTGCCGAATCATCCACCTGTCAGAGTATTTGGGTTTGTAATGTTCGCTCGATATGGCGACGAGCGGGCTATGCCGGTTAAAATCCGCCGGCTCAACGGTTTCCGTACATTGATTCGTAATACTTCATATAATCGCCGGAGACTACGTTATCGAGCCATTGGCGGCTTTGAAGGTACCAGTCTATCGTCTTGTTGATGCCTGTCTCGAAATCGACCGAAGGTTGCCAGCCGAACTCGTTCATGATCTTGCCTGCATCGATGGCGTACCGCCTGTCGTGTCCCAGCCTGTCGGTAACGTGCTTGATCAACGACTCCGGCTTTTCCAGACGGCTTAGTATCAGGCCGACAACTTCCATATTTGTCTTCTCGTTGCATCCGCCGATATTGTAAATCTCGCCCGGCGGCGCCTTTTCCATAACCTGCCATATAGCGGTGCAATGGTCATAAACGTACAGCCAGTCCCTGACCTGGAGACCGTCGCCGTAGACCGGCAGCTCCTTGCCGTTGAGGGCGTTGTTAATCATCAACGGGATCAGCTTCTCGGGGAACTGGTACGGGCCGTAATTGTTCGAGCACCTGGTAATGTTGTATTTGACTCCCCACGTGTGGCCGAACGCCCCGACCAGAAGGTCCGCTCCCGCCTTGCTCGCCGAGTAGGGAGAATTGGGGCTGAGCAGCGTCTGTTCGGTAAACATGCCCTCGGCGCCGAGCGCGCCGTACACCTCATCCGTGGAGATCTGAATAAAGCGGCACAGATCTTTGTCGCGAGCTACCTGAAGCAGCGTCAGCGTTCCGGTTACGTTGGCTTCTATGAAAGCCTTCGGCTCGGTGATCGAACGGTCCACGTGGCTCTCGGCGGCGAAATTCACAATCGTATCTATCCCGTTTTCATCGACAAGCTTTGCAACCAACTGCCCGTCGCAAATATCGCCCCTGACGAATTTATGATTCTCATGCTCCATAAATTCCGCGAGATTCTCGAGATTGCCCGCATAAGTGAGCTTGTCGAGATTGACGACAAAGCAATCAGGATGTTCGGACAGCACCATTCTAACGAAATTACTGCCGATGAATCCGGCGCCGCCTGTAACAAGAATTCTTCTCATAACTGCCTCAAAAACTGTTCCAACGGCACCTGCCAGGGTTGAATCGGCCCGTCAAGCAGGGTCGCAATCTTACTGCAATCGAACCGGCTGTTCAAGGGCCTCAACGCAGGGCTCTGGAAATCGCTGGTCTTGCACGCCGCCGGATCGATTTCAAACGAGAGCTTCTCGAACACAAACTTTGCCATCTCATGCCTGCTTACGTAGCCATTGGCGGCGAAGTGGAAGATCCCCTCCGGTTGTTTTGGCAACAGGTCGCAGATCGCCCGGGCCACTTCGACCGTCGCCGTCGGGGAACCTATCTGGTCGTCCACGACTTTGATTTGCTGACCAGTTTCGGCACGGCTAATCAGCTTGGTTACGAAGTTATTTCCCGCCCGGCCGTATGTCCACTGCACGCGCATTATACAATGCCTGCAACCACTGCCGGTCAGGAGTTTCTCGCCGGCCAATTTACTCCTGCCGTAGGTGTTGATTGGATTCGGCGTATCTGTTTCGACGTAAGGCTCGTCGCCTTTGCCGTCAAAAACAAAGTCGGTGCTGATGTGCAAAATCCATTTGCCGGCCGCCCCGGCGACAGCACCGAGCCGCCCCACCGCTTCTGCATTTACTTCATGAGCTGGCTCGGCTTCGCTCTCGGCGCCGTCGACGTTGGTGTAAGCGGCGCAATTTACTATCAGATCAGCTTCGGAAACGGCACGCTCCAGTTGGCCGGCGTTCGTTATATCGAATTCCGGCAGATCGAGCACGATCGGCTCGTATCCTTGCCGCCGGCACGCGGTAGCCAGGTCCGAGCCGAGCATTCCCTTGCCGCCTAAGATCGCGATTCTTGCTTC
>Ga0180431_10005274_pt1 | contig 15779 bp, 13 predicted proteins | sample SS_ome_11_FD_132459 | JGI IMG/M metagenome (GOLD analysis project Ga0180431, IMG submission 132459) | Hypersaline lake sediment archaeal communities from the Salton Sea, California, USA - SS_1_MS_1 metaG | ecosystem: Environmental > Aquatic > Non-marine Saline and Alkaline > Hypersaline >... | reverse complement strand
TAATAGCAGGCGCTATACCTGTCACTGGTGAAAATTTTTTTAAGAAATCAAAAAAAATGAATGATTTTATTCCTTTAGACAAATCTGAAACTCCAAAAATTAATTGGCCTATGTATCGCAATAATCTAGATCATACATCATATTCAACATCTCCTGCACCAAAAACAAACAGACTTGCATTATCATCTAGAGTTGATGGAATTGTAAGATCTTCTCCAGCAATCATTGATGATAATATGTATTTTGGATCAAATGAATTTTATTGTTGTGATTCAAATACAGGTGTAATAATTTGGTCATATCAAACAGATGATTTTGTGATATCTGCTCCTGCTGTTTATGATGGGAATGTATTTTTTGGCGATTATAATGGAACTATATATTGTTTGAATGCATCAGGAAATGGAGATAATACAACAGATTTGATATGGACTTATCAAACAGGAGCAAGAATTGTATCATCACCCTCTATTGCATATGGAAATATATACATTGGATCAGATGATGGAAATGTTTATTGTTTGAATGCATCAGGAAATGGAGATAATACAACAGACCTTGAATGGATTTTTCCAACAGGTGGAGAGGTTGAATCTTCACCAGCAATATATAATGATAGGGTATATGTAGGTTCAAATGATTATAGTGTATATTGTATAGATGCAACAGATGGTACATTAAAATGGGAATTTTTATCGGATGGAAAGGTACGTTCATCGCCGTCTATTTATAATAATTTTGTTTATATTGGAACAGAATCTGTTGGTAATATGTACTGTATTTACATGTCCAATGGAACAGAGAAATGGGCATATACTGGTGGTATTAATTCATCAGTTCTTTCACCAGCAATTGCATTTGGAAATATATATTTTAGTGTAACACATATAAATAGCGGAGCTGTAGTATGTATAGATGCTAATAATGGAGAACTCAAATGGGAATATAACACAAGTTATAAAATGAATAGCTCACCATCAATTGCACATGGAAAGCTATATGTTGGATTAAATCTAAGTGAAGTTTGCTGCATGGATGCTGAGAATGGTAAACATATATGGACATATTATACAAATGGATTAATAGTGTGCTCACCATCTATTGCAAGTGGTACAGTATATATTGGTTCGGACGATGGTAATATCTATGGATTCGCCCAGGAAAGTTATCCACCCGATGATCCTGTAATACATTCAGGACCAAAAAATGCTGGTTCTGAAATTGAATTATACTATTCAGCATCAACAGTCCATCCTTATAATTATCAAATTTATTATATGTGGGATTTTGGTGATGGAAATATTACGGATTGGATAGGCCCATATGAATCAGGTGAATCTAACACAGTTAATCATAGTTGGCTTGAAGATGGAACATATGAAATTAGAGTAAAATCAAAAGATCACACTGATAACGAAAGCGAATGGTCAGATCCTTATACAATAGCTATAGAAAAACAAATTGAAATTGATAGTATTGATATAGGATTTATGTATATATGGATGTGGACCTTTAACAAATCCTTTATGTATCTAGAACTTCTAGAGGAGATGGGTGCCTCTGTTATTATCAGCGATGAAGGTATGCGTGCAGACGTGACAACAACAGATGTTGTTGCAAATGTAACATTTGAATTTTATGACTGGTTTTGGAATGAAACATATATATTCTATAATAATGATGGATCAGATGGATTTTCATTAAATACAAATGAGATATTAACAGGTATATTACAATTAACTGTTTCAGCAATTGATGAAGATGGGAATCTTATTGATAGAGACGTACTTGACTATCTATTTTATCTTAATATGTATAAAGATGAACAACCGCAACAGATGGGTATTGTTGGAAAAATAAGACATAGATTGAGAAATCGAATTCTCAATCGATAATTTTTTTCTTAAAAAAACCTTTTATATACTTTTACTATATTATTAGATGAACCTAAATTGAGGAGATTATATGAATGATGTGGAAATAAAAACTGTAGAAATTATAAAAACAGATGATATAAATTTTATTTTAGGTCAAACACATTTTATTAAATCTCTAGAGGATATATATGAAGTAATGGTTGGTTCTGTTCCAACTGCAAAATTTGGTATTGCATTTTGTGAGGCAAGTGGTGCATGTAAAATAAGAAGTGAAGGTAATGATGAAAAACTAAAAAAACTTGCAGAAAAAAATGCAAATAATATTGGTGCAGGACATAGTTTTATTGTTTTTATGAAGGATTGTTTCCCAATTAATGTTCTAAATAGTATTAAAGATATCCCTGAAGTATGTTCAATATATTGTGCAACTGCAAACCCTACAAAAGTTTTAATTGCTGAATCAAAAATAGGATCAGGTATTGGGAGAGGAATACTTGGGGTTATAGATGGTTACATCCCAAAAGGTGTTGAAAACAAAGACGATATAGAATGGAGAACAAAATTTTTAAGAGATATAAAATACAAGCTATAATCTAAAAACCATGTTTGCCAACAAGTGGGACAAATACACATCCGCCAAGTCCTTTAGTTGTAATTTTATTATCTTTTTTCTCTACAAGCTTTAAATCGCAGTACATGTCTCCAACGGGGATCAATAATTTTCCATAATCCTTTAGCTGATCAATTAATGGTTCAGGTATGCTTGGTGCTGCACATGTTACATATATTCGATCATATGGTTGATATTTTTTTAATCCCTGTGAACCATCTCCAATTTCAACAATAACATTTGATATACTCGTATCTTTAAGATTATTTATTGCTTGTTCTGCAAGATTACTATATCTTTCAATTGTATATATTTTCCCTTTTTTCCCTACTAGTTTTGATACTATTGCTGCATGATACCCAGAACCCGATCCAATCTCTAGTATTTTATGTCCTATTTTCACATTTAATGCCTCACACATAATCGCAACCATATGAGGAGCAGAAATTGTTTGACCATTTCCAATCTCAAGAGGTCTATCTATGTATGATTGTGTTTTTAGATGTGATGGTAAAAATATTTCACGAGGTACTTGAAGAAATGCTTGTTTTGTTTTATCAGTTTTTATATAGCCTTCTTTTAACAAATTATTTACAAGCTGTTCTCTAGATTTATTAAACATTTTTCCGTTTCTAACATTAATATTATTGTATATATTTACTTCTACCATTTGTTTTTTATATATAAAATATATTTTCTGGAACCTACCATGAATAAAATAGCGGTAATTGCACTTGGTGGTAATGCATTAATCAAGAAGGGACAAAAAGGTACAATTTATGAACAATTTGAAAACACAAGACAAAGTACAAGATCTATTGTTAAGATGATAAAAGACGGATGGAATATTGTAATAACTCATGGTAATGGACCTCAGGTCGGTGCAATATTGTTACAAAATAAACAATCAAAGGATATTACACCTCCAATGCCTCTTGGGATATGTGTCGCAGAAAGTGAAGGACTCATTGGTTACATGATACAACAATGTCTGTCAAATGCTTTAAAAAGAAATAATATAGATAGATCAGTTATTGCTTTAGTTACTCAAGTTATTGTTGACCAAGATGATCCATCTTTAATAAATCCAACTAAACCTATAGGTCCTTATTATTCAGAGGATGAAGCAATTCAAATGAAAAAGGATGGAATTAAAATGACTCTTCAACCTCGAGGTTGGAGAATGGTTGTTCCATCACCTGATCCAAAAAGATTAGTTGAGGGAGATATAATTCGGCAGATGCTTGATGATGGAATTATCGTAATTGCTTCTGGAGGCGGCGGTATGCCTGTTATTGAAAAAGAAGGTTGGGGTCTTGATGGTTTAGAAGCAGTGGTTGATAAAGATTTAGCTTCAGAAAGACTCGCGGAATCGATTAATGCAAAATTATTATTAATTCTTACAGATGTTGAAAAGGTTTATCTTTATTATAATACGCCTAATCAAAAAGCTCTTGATAAAATAACTTTATCAGAACTTAAAAAATATTATGAGAAAGATCTTTTTCCACCAGGTACTATGGGTCCTAAAGTGCTTGCTGCAATAAGGTTTTTAGAATCGGGTGGAAAAAGGGTTATTATTTCAAATATTGAGAAGGGATGGGAAGCAGTTAAGGGTAAAACTGGAACAATGATTGTTAAAGAATAAGTGTTTTTATAAGGTAATATACATTCGGCTTGATAGATTTATGGATGCAACAATTGAAGAACAGATAAAAAAAATTGAGGATGAAATCTTCAATACACAAAAAAATAAGGCCACAGAGCATCATATAGGAAAATTAAAAGCGAAGATAGCAAAACTAAAAGAATTAGCCGAAAAAAGAAAGAGTCAAGGTGCTAAAGGTAAAGGTTTTTCTATTAAAAAAGAAGGTGATGCAACAGTTGGTCTAATCGGATTTCCAAGTGTTGGAAAAAGCACTCTTTTAAACAAATTAACTAGAGCATCAAGTAAAATTGGTGCATATGATTTTACAACTCTTGATGCAATACCAGGTATTTTGAAATATAAAGGAGCAGATATACAAATTTTAGATTTACCTGGTCTAATTAAAGGAGCTTCTGAAGGTAAAGGGAGAGGTCGAGAAATCTTATCTGCTGTGCGAAATGTTGATCTAGCAATGCTTATGATTGATGCCCAACATTTAGATCATCTTGAAATTATAAAAAGGGAACTTTTTGGAGCGGGTCTTAGATTAAATCAAAAATCACCTGATGTTGTTGTAACAAAAAAAGGACAAGGTGGAATTACGGTTAATTCAACTGTTAAACTTACATATTTAAATGAGGGTCTTATAAAATCTATTTCATCTGAATTTGTAATAAATGCAGATATAATTATACGTGAGGATATCACTGAGGATCAGTTGATTGATTCATTTTCAAAAAATAGAATGTATGTCCCAGCTATGGTTATTGTTAATAAAAAAGATTTAGCAGATCAGATAACCATGTATAATATTGTTTCAAATATTAAAAAATCAAATTTAGATGTTCATGCAATATCTGCAACAACAGGTGATGGACTTGATGAATTAAGAGAAAAGATTTTTACTATGTTAAAACTAATTAGAATTTATATGAAACCTGTTGGAAAAAAAACAGATTATGATGAACCATTAATTCTTAAAGAAGGAGATAAAGTAGAGGACGCTTGTAGAAAACTACATCGTGATTTTAAAAGAAAATTTCGATATGCATCTGTATCAGGACCTTCTGCAAAACATGATATTCAAAAAGTAGGTTTAGAACATAAACTACAGGATGAAGATGTATTGACGATTGTTACCTGGAAATAACCTTTTTTTATTGTTTATATTGTAATAAAAAGACTTATTATCAAATTATTTCTTCTTGTAATATTAAATGAGCTTAAAATATACAATTAAAGAATATGCAAAATTATCTAGTGCTCATTTCATTTTCTTAACTGCTGTTATCCCTATAACAGGTGCAATAGCAATGGGTGAGAAGAGTTATTTTTTACTAACCATAATCTTTTTTATAGGAGTTTCAGCGCATATTGTAGGATTTGCTTTTAACCATTACAATGATATAAAAGTTGATTCTTTAATTAATAAAAAATTAAATAGACCATTACCTAGTGGAAGTATATCAAAAAAACAAGCATTGTTGTATATATTATCTGTTTTTTTAATTGGATTAATCTTAACATTATATTTTTTTGGAATAAAGCTTGTAATCATCTATTTATTTGGAATATTTTTAGCAAGCATTTATGATATTTTCAGTAAAAGGATCTGTGGAATGGATTTAATATTGGCTGCATCTGTTTCAATAGGTGTGGTTTTTGGTTCAGCAACTGTATCGTTTGATTTCTCATCTTTAGTTATTATTCTTTGGATTTTAGCTTTTTTTCAAACATTAAATCTAAACCTAGTTGCGGGAGGAATCAAGGATGCTGATCATGATTCTATGATAGATTCAAAGCATATCTCAACAATTTTAGGAGTAAGAGTAAAAAATAATATTCTTATAATTCCAAATTCTTTTAAAATACTCTCCTATTTAATTGCTATAACCTATTCGTTAATTGTATTAATACCTGTTGTACTTGGCATTATTTTACTTAATAATATTTTATTAATAACCCTATTTATTATAAACATTTTATTTTTGGTATTAACTTATAAAATGTTAAATCTAAATAAATTTAAACGTCAGAAAATTAGAAAATATTTAGTAGTTCAATTTACTCTAAATTGGCTAAACATACCAATAATTTTAATGAGTACAGCTCCATGGGCAGGTTTAATGATTTTTTATCCAATTATTGGTTTGATTTCTTCAAATATAATTATTTATAGAACAATAATTACTCCTCAGGTTTTGTAAAAATTAATTCTGAATTTATTTATTTTAAAAGATCTTTAATTATTTTTGTAATATGTTTTGCATTTAATCTATATTTTTCAAAAAGATCTGCAGGTTCTCCTGATTCACAAAAGATATCTTTTACACCTATTCTTTTAAATTTACATTTACAATTCCTTTCAGCAAGTATTTCTGATACTGCACTACCAAGGCCACCAATGATTGAATGTTCTTCTGCAGTAATAATTGCTTTTGTTTCTTTTGCAGATTTTAAAATTATGTTTTCATCTATCGGTTTAATTGTATGCATATCAATAACTCTTGCATTAATGCCTATTTTTTTTAATTCATTACTAGCATCTATTACATGATCTAACATCGTTCCACAAGCAATGATAGATATATCATTGCCATCTTTGACAGTTATTGCTTTACCAATTTTTAAATTTGATAAATCTTCTTTTTTATAAATTAAAGGAGAATTTGCTCTTCCCACTCGTGCATACATGGGGCCAAAATTTTCAGCCATAATTTCAACTATTTTTCTTGTCTGTGTGGCATCACTTGGGGCAAATACAGTCATATTTGGAAGAACTCTCATGAGAGCAATGTCTTCAATCATTTGATGACTTGCGCCATCTTTTCCTACACTGATTCCACCATGAGTTGCAAATATCTTAACATTGGAATTTGAATATGCGATATCCATACGTATTTGATCATAAACACGACCAGTAGCAAAAACCGCAAATGTACTTACGAATGGAATCTTACCGCATGAAGCAAAACCTGCTGCAGTCGATATCATATTTGCCTCAGCTATACCCATCTCAAAAAATCTATCTGGGTATTTCTTTGCAAACATAATAGTTTTAGTTGATTTTGATAAGTCTGCATCCAAAACAACCAAATTTGAATGCTTTTTTCCAAGATCAATAAGAGTTTCTCCATACGCATTACGAGGATTTACCATCTCTTTTTTCATAATAATTCCTCCAATTTACGTTGTAGAATATCAAACTCATCCATAGCAAGTTTATATTCCATGTCATTTGGAGGTACTCCATGAAAATCGACATTATTCTCCATAAAAGAAACGCCTTTACCCTTGATTGTATTAAGCACTATCATTGTAGGTTTATTTTTATTAGCATTAGCTTTTTGAAGTGAATTGAGAATCTGAATCATATCATGTCCGTTAATATCTATTACATGCCATCCAAAAGATGCCCATCTATCATATACAGATTCAAGTCGGAGAACATCCTCTGTGTTACCATCAATTTGTAAAAAATTTCTATCTAGAAGGGCTGTAAGATTATCAAGTTTATAATGAGATGCAACAGCAGCTGCTTCCCATATCTGTCCTTCATCTGTTTCTCCATCTCCAAGCATTACATATACGTTATAATTTTTATTATCAATTTTTCCAGAAAGTGCTACGCCATTTGCAAATGAGAGGCCATGACCAAGTGATCCAGTAGAAGCTTCAACTCCAGGTATATGAAAACAAACGGGATGTCCTTGAAGTATTGAGTTGATTTCTCTAAGACGTTTTAATTCTTTGACATCAAAATAACCACATTCTGCAAGAACAGCATATAAAGCAGGAGCTGCATGACCTTTACTTAATATAAAACGATCTCTGTTTGGATCATCAGGTTTTCTTGGATTAAAATTCATATGATAAAAATACAGTGCAACAATTGCATCAACTGCAGATAAAGAGCCACCTGGGTGTCCAGACTTTGCTCTATAAAGCATTTCAATGACGTGCCTTCTTATTTTTACAGCAGTTATATTTAACTTATTGATATCCCCTTCAGTATATGTTTTCAAAGTCTTGCCCCACACCCATTAATACATCAATGGAAACAAAGCCCCGAATGTTTTTTTATGTAAAAATAGTTTGTGATAAATTAAATTAATTATCAACTTTATATTTTGTAATTAAGAACATTCCATCTGATTTTATATAATTACTTCTTATGAAATCTTGATATTTTATAAAGATCATTATAAATTTCTGGTCTTATATCCCTAAGTACAGGTCTGTTAGCTCTTGCAGTTTTTATTTCATGTAAATCAAGGTCATATGTAATTATACTTTCTCTAAAATATGGGGCTTTTATGAGTATATTTCCTAATGGATCATATATCTGGGATCCTCCCCATAATATGAGGTCTTCTTGAGTCCCAACTATGTTTACATATACCAAATAACTTGTGTTTTCTATTGCTCTTGCAGGTATTAATGTTTCAAAATATTTTCTTGTAGTCGAAGGTGATGCAGATATACAAATTAAGATATCTGCGCCCTGTAAAGAAAGAGCTTTTGTTATTTCTGGAAAAAATATATCATAGCAAATAAACATACCAATTTTTCCAAATTTTGTGTTAAAGACTTTTGACTCCTCTCCTTCATCAAAAAATATTTTTTCTTCAAAAGGTCCAAATGTGATTAAAAATCTTTTATTATAATTGTCTACTTTTCCGTTTGGATGAATTAATATTGCAGAATTATATATGAGCCCTTCAACTTTTTTGTTTAGTAGGGGCATCCCAAACACTATGTAACAATTTTTTATTTTTGCAATTTTTTTCATATAAGTGATTGATGGTCCGGTCTTTGTTTCTGCTAAATTTCTAAATTCGTCTTTACAGGGATATCCTGTCAGAAACATTTCTCCAAATACATAGAAATCTGCTTTTGTTTTTTTTATATAATTCTCCATCGTTTTTATATTTGATTTTTTATCTGCAATTTTTGGTCTAGCTGAAATCAGAGCTATTTTCATTTAGATACCTAATTTGTAGATATACATAATAGTTAATATAATGTTTTTTAAAAATTAGAATAATAATTTTTTATATGCAAAACCAGGTAAATATTGCGTAAACTTTATATACTATTAAATATAAAATTAATATCATGTAAGATTCTAGGGGGGATCATATGAATATTGTGACTATTGATAAATTGTCAATTGCTATAAAAGAAAAATTAGATATAGATACACTTGAAGCAAAGAAGTTTGCAAATATTGTTATGGACTTTTTTGGTTATGAAGATCGAATAATTGATAATTCATTAAACCAAAAAGATAGAAAACTTTTTTATAGATTACAAACACAGGGATTATTATTTACAGAAAGAGAGAGAATAACTCTACCAAATGGAAGACAATGGCGTATTCATTATTGGCTTCTTGCAAAAAAAAATATATTTAAATATTCAAATAATCAATTTCTAAAAGAAAAATATAAGAATGGTAGAAAATCCCTAAGCGAAGATGTTTATTCCTATATTTCAAATGATAATTGGTTAATGAGAAAAAACTCTGCATTTTAGGATATTAATTCATTATTTTACTAATATTTCTCATAAATTTTATATTTCTATTTTTAGTGGAAATTTTTAAGTAAGAGATAATTATCATATAAATCCCTAATGAAAACAGATATTGAAATAGCAAGATCAATAAATCTAACCTCAATAGAGGAAATTGCATCAAAAGCTGGAATTAAAGAATCCGAACTAATCTATTGGGGTGATTATAAAGCCAAGGTTAGTTTAGATGTTTTTAATAGAATCTCAAATAATGAAAAAGGAAAGTTAATTCTTGTAACTACTATTAATCCCACACCAACTGGTGAGGGAAAAACAACATTAACAATTGGTCTTGCACAAGCTTTATCCCTATTAGGAAAAAAAACAATGCTTTCAATAAGGGAGCCATCTCTTGGACCAATGATGGGAATGAAGGGAGGTGCAACAGGTGGCGGATATTCTCAAGTACTTCCAATGGAAGATATTAATCTACATTTTACAGGTGATATGCATGCAATTACTAGTGCTCATAATCTTTTAGCAAGTCTTCTTGATAATCATATACATCATGGGGATATTTTTCATATTGATCCTAGATATATTGTATGGCCTCGTGTTTTAGATATAAGTGATAGAGCACTAAGAAATACTGTTATAGGTCTTGGAGGTCCTTATGATGGTGTACCTCATGAAGTTGAATTTGCAATAACCCCTGCATCAGAAATAATGGCAATTTTATGTCTTTCTAAAAATATTAATGATTTAAAACAAAGACTTGGTAGAATAATTGTGGCATATACATATGATAATAAACCAATAATTGCTAGTGATCTAAAATCAGTTGGAGCAATGACTGTTCTTCTTAAAGATGCTATTATGCCTAATATTGTTCAAACCTTAGAAGGTGTACCTGCATTTGTACACGGTGGTCCTTTTGCAAATATTGCCCATGGTACAAACAGTCTTATTGCTACTAATATGGGATTAGGGCTTTCAGATTATTTTGTTACAGAAGCGGGTTTTGGTTCGGATCTTGGTGCTGAAAAATTTTTTGATATTGTTTGTCGAACTGGAAATTTAAAACCAGATGCTGTTGTTCTTCTTGTTAGTGGAAGAGCTTTGAAAAGAAATGGTGAGGGAGAAAATTTAGATGCTTTAAAAAAAGGTTTATGTAATCTTGAAAAGCATATTGAAAATATTTCTTTTTATGGTCTTCCAGTTATAGTTGCAATTAATCGTTTTATTGATGATACTGAGGAAGAAATTGATATTATTGAGAATTTTTGCAGGTCAAAGGATATTAGCGTTGCAGTTGCTGATGTATGGGAAAAAGGTGGAGAAGGAGGTATTGAGCTAGCTGGAAAACTTGTTGATTTAATACATAATAATAAACCGGATTTTCGTTATCTATACGATCTTGATCTATCTGTTAAAGAAAAAATCGAGATTATTTCAAAAAAAATATATGGAGCAGAAAGAGTTGTGTACACTGTTGCTGCTGAAAAAGATGTTAAACTTTGTGAAAATCTTGATCTAAATAAACTTCCTATATGTATTGCTAAAACTCCTTATTCATTATCTGATGATCCCTTACTTCTTGGACGACCAACTGGATTTAAGATAACTGTTAGGGAGATCAAATTTTCTGCAGGTGCAGGTTTTCTTGTTCCGATGACAGGTAAAATTACAACAATGCCTGGACTGCCACCTAAACCAACTTCTGAAGCGATGGATATAGATGATAATGGTGATATATCAGGTCTTTTTTAAAAAATAATAAAATTATTAATAGATTAAATAGCCACTTTTAAATATCGAAATTTTATATCATTATAATGTTTTGGGAGGAATTATTATAGACAATGATATTTCATCTTACATAGACGAAATTCTTAATGCTATTGGTGATAGTTCAGAAACTGAAGTTACAAGAGAAGAATTAGAAAAAGAAATAAAAAATTTTATGGAATACGGTGTGCCACTTGATCATGCAAAGCAGATTCTTATAAAAAAATTTGGGGGAAGCTATTCAGTTCCTTCTAAAGAGCGAGTTTTACTTTCTGATCTTGAATCTGGATTAAATAATGTTCATGTTTTATGTAGAGTTTTGCATATAAGCCCAAAAGATATTACTGTAAAAGGTGAGAATAAACAAATATTTTATGGAATACTTGGAGATGAAAGTGGTAGCATTTCTTTTACTGCATGGAATGATTTTAAAATTGAAAAAGGAGATGTTGTTGATATATTAAATGCTTATACAAAAGATTGGCAGGGGGAAACAAAACTTAATTTAGGTGATAGAACAAAAATCGAAAAAACAGATGATAATAAAATTCCAAAAATCAGTTTAGAACCTAAGGAATATAAAATCAAAGATCTACGTTCTGGTCTTGGGTCTGTGGAAATATCTGTAAAAATAATTGAACTTAAACAGAGAGAAGTTGAGGTTAAAGGAGAGAAAAAGAAGGTATTCTCTGGAATAATTGGTGATGAAACTGGTAAAGCTCAATTTACATCTTGGTATGATTTTAAAATCAAAGAGGGAGATGTTTTAAAGATCAGTGGAGGTTATGTAAAGACTTGGAAAGGTATACCCCAGTTAACTTTTGATGAAAAAGCAACTGTTGAAAAGATAAAATCAGACAATATTTCAAAAAAAGATATTGGACCTCAGAAACTTATGATGTATGAACTTGAAGAAAAACATGGAGCAATGGATGTTGAGGTAGAGGGAACAGTTGTTAAGATAAGAAAAGGATCTGGTTTAATAATAAGATGTCCTGAATGTAATCGCACTTTACAAGGTGATGAATGTATCATTCATGGTAAAGTAAAAGGTCTTGAGGATTTACGAATTAAGTTATTTGTTGATGATGGTACAGGTGTTGTAAATGGCCTTCTTAATAAAGATTTAACAGAAGAAATTTTGGGAAAAAAATTTAATGATATTAAAAAAATTAGTGAAAAAGAAGGTGAAGATAGAATTATAGATGATATAAATAATCTACTTTTTGGACATAAAATCAATTTAAGAGGAAATGCTCTTGGTGATCAGTTTGGTATAACAATTATTGCAAAAGATGTCAAAATTACTGATATGGAAGTTGAAGAAGAATCTGAAAATATTTTAAAAGAATTAGAGGAGTTAGTATGAAACGAGAGACTGCTTGGAGATTATTTGCGGGAGAATATAATGATTCAAAACTTGAGATTAAAGGAGATGGCGAAAAAACTCCATCTTATCTTATAACACCGCTTGGAAGTAAGGTTAATAGGTTGTTTATAGTAGGTGTTTTAACTGATGTGGAAAATGTATCTGAGGGTGGGGATTTTGTTAGAGCCCATATATCTGATCCTACTGGTGTTTTTACATTATATTCTGGTCAATTTCAGCAAGATTCTACAGATGATCTATTAAATATTGACGTTCCTGCATTTGTAGCTGTTGTTGGTAAAATTAGGACGTATACTCCTGATGATGGTGATATGTATGTTTCCATTAAACCTGAAATTGTTCGAGAGGTTACAGCTGATATGAGATCTCAATGGATAATAGATACCTGTAAACATACAAAACATAGAATAAATGCTTTTAACGAGGCAATGAAAATGAGTGAGCCAAATATTTCTGAGTTAAGAAAACTTGGATATAGCAGAGATTTAGCTGATGGTATAATTGCTGCATTAAAAGAATATCAAATGGTGGATTTACAAAGATATACATCTTTTATTCGTGAAGCAGTCCAATATATTGCTCCATCAAAGGAAACAATTCCAGATATTCACACAGAATTATCCGATGAAGAACTTGAGCCAAAAAAGGATAAAAAGAAAATTAAAAAAGAAGAAAAAATTGATAAAACGAACGAAAAAAACATTAAAACAAAAGAAGAAAATACGGTTGATGATTCTGAAGAAATAGAAAACAACGTTCTTGATGTAATAAAAAAATTAGAAGGTGATGATGGAGCTGCATGGGATTTAATTATAAAGAATTGCAAAAAATCAGGTCTAGATGAAGATTCAATAGAAGAAGCATTAACATCTCTAATGGATAAAGGTTTTATTTTTGAGCCAGTCTTAGGGACAATTAAGACAACTTAGTCTTTTAATAAATCTTCTCCGGCACCAAATTGGAGTTGGATACAAGTATATATGTCTTCTATGCCTTTTAGATTATCTTTTGATGTTGGTATAAGTTTTGTATGTCCTCCGAATTCTTGTATAAGATGAGATATTGCTTCACTCATTTCTCTATAAACTGATGGCTCTTCTATAGTAATTGCACCATAGATTTCATCTGTACTATCAGACCATTTATTAATAATTTCTAAATCTTTATCGGATAATAAATCAGATTTACTTAAAACATTAATATGTGGACAGTTCAACCTAAAATTGGTGTTAATTGATAATAAAAGTTGAGAAATAAATCCTGATGCTGTTCTTGCAAGAATCGGATCAAGAAGATAACAGATGATTGATTTTTCTGGATTTAAAAATTCCACGGTATATTTTCCAGATTCTCTAAAAACGAATAACTCAAGTTGCCCTGGAGTATCAACAAGGATATAATCTGATTTAAATGATTCAATACTTCTTTTAATATCATCAGTATTTAGAGCAATCATATCAGCACAAGCTATTTGTGCACCATTAGGCCCTAGCTCATGTGTCTCCATTACTTCTTTTAATGATATCCAATCACGAATATCAATATCTGGTTCATATGGAAGATTTTCAGCACCGGGATCAAGATTTAAGATAACTGCATCAAGACCTCTTAGTTTAAACCATTCTTGAAAATTTGCAGTGAGTGTTGATTTACCTGAACCTGCAGTACCAATAAAATAGACAAATATTTCTTCTTTCATTTATTTTCCACGTAACTCATTCATATGATGTATTCTTTTTTCGATAAGATCTTTTGTACCAACGTCATGGCGAACATAGATATGATCACCTTTCACATGTGATAATGCTTGCTCACAAATTTTCTCAGCATTTTCAAGCTCATCAGAAATTCCAACAACTGCAAGTGAACGTGATGACGAAGTAAAAATTTCGCTATTTTTTTTATCAACAGATGCATAAAAAAGTTTTGCACCTGAGTCTATAATTGGATTTTCATTTACTGTAATTTTTTCTCCAACCATACTTTTAATTCCATAACCTTCAGGTACAACATATTTACATACCGTTGATTTTTTTTCTATTTCCAATTTTTTTTCACGTAGCTCACCTGTTAACATTGCATTGCAGATTTCAATAAAATCAGTTTTTAAGAGAGGTAAAACATTCATATTTTCAGGATCGCCAAATCTTGCATTAATTTCAATAATCTTTGCTCCCTCCACTGTTAACATGAATTGTCCATAAATAGGTCCGATATATGGACAACCTTCTTTGTCTAATGCATCAATTATTTGTCTAAGGATTCGTACTCCTTGATCATACTCTCTTCTAGATAAAAATGGTAATAATCCATTTGAACAAGAATATGAACCCATACCTCCAGTATTTGGTCCTTTATCACCTGGAAGAAGTCTTTTATGGTCCTGAACTGCAGGGAGAGTAAGTATATGAGAACCATCAGAAAAAGCTTGAACTGTGAATTCTTCACCAATTGCTTTTTCTTCGATTAAAACCTTAGCCGCTCCTCCAATTTTTTTATTGATAACATTGTTTACATATTTCATTGCTTCATCAGGTCCATTAAAATGATCACCAGATACCTGTACACCCTTACCTCCTGTAAGACCTATTGGTTTTATAGCAACCTCAGAGTTTAATGATTCAATGAATTCCCTTGCTTTTTTTACATCTGTGAAGGTTTGAAATTGTAATTGTCCGGATATATTATATTTCTTAAGAAGATTTCTCATCCATTCTTTATCTGTTTCAATACGTGCTGCTTCCTTTGTTGGAGCACATGCTTTAATACCTTTTTTTTGCAGTTCATTAACTAATCCTTTTTCAAGAGGTGCCTCTGGTCCAATAAGTACAAGCTCAATTTTTTTATCTTTTGCATAAGAAACAACTTTATCTATTTCTGTCTCATTTTCTAAAAGATAATCAACAGTCATTTTTTCAATACCAGGATTTAAATTTTTCATTACTGAAT
>Ga0180431_10005273_pt1 | contig 15779 bp, 8 predicted proteins | sample SS_ome_11_FD_132459 | JGI IMG/M metagenome (GOLD analysis project Ga0180431, IMG submission 132459) | Hypersaline lake sediment archaeal communities from the Salton Sea, California, USA - SS_1_MS_1 metaG | ecosystem: Environmental > Aquatic > Non-marine Saline and Alkaline > Hypersaline >... | reverse complement strand
GCGGGCACGGGTACCATCCAGGCCGACCACGCTACCGCTACGGACGACGACACGGGCACGATCACCGTCAACCCGGCGGGGCTGGATCACATCGTTATCGAAGACGGAGCCGGAGGAACGGGAAGCGCAGTAGATACTCACACGCTGAGCGCTGGCGAGACTTTTGATGTTTGGGCGGCTGGATATGATGTGGGCAACAACTACCTCGGCGACTACCCGGTCACCTGGAGCGGGACGGGCGTGGTTGCAGGGCGGTTGAGTCCCACCAGCGGCGTCAGCACCACTTTCACTGCCCAGACGACTGGCAGTGGCACGATCCACGCCGATCACGCCATTGCCACTGACGACGACACGGGCACGATCACGGTCAACCCAGCGGGGCTGGATCACATCGTGATCGAAGACGGAGCCGGAGGAACGGGAAGCGCAGTAGATACTCACACGCTGAGCGCCGGCGAGACCTTTGATGTTTGGGCGGCTGGGTATGATGTGGGCAACAACTACCTCGGCGACTACTCGGTCACTTGGAGCGGGACGGGCGTGGTCGCAGGACGGCTGAGCCCCGCCAGCGGCATCAGCACCACTTTCACTGCCCAGGACGCGGGCACGGGCGTTATCCAGGCCGATCACGCCACTGCCACGGACGACGACACCGGCACCATCACGGTCAACCCAGCGGGGCTGGATCACATCGTGATCGAAGACGGAGCCGGAGGAACGGGAAGCGCAGTAGATACTCACGCGATGAACGCCGGTGAGACTTTTGATGTTTGGGCGGCGGGCTACGACGTGGGCAACAACTACCTCGGCGACTACCCGGTCACCTGGAGCGGGACGGGCGTGGTTGCAGGACGGCTGAGTCCCACCAGCGGTGTCAGCACCACCTTCACGGCAGTGACGGCGGGCACGGGTACCATCCAGGCCGACCACGCTATCGCTACGGACGACGACACGGGCACGATCACGGTCAACCCGGGGGGGCTGGATCACGTGGTGATCGAGGACGCGGCGGGGGGTGCTGGCAGTGAGGTGACCACCCATTCGATTAACGCGGGCGAGACGTTCGACGTCTGGGCGGCGGGCTACGACGTGGGCAACAACTACCTCGGCGATTACCCGGTCACCTGGAGCGGGACGGGCGTGGTTGCAGGGCGGCTGAGTCCCACCGGCGGCGTCAGCACCACCTTCACGGCGGGGACGGCGGGCACGGGCACCATCCAGGCAGATGCTGGCGGTTCCATCACAGATGCGACAGGCACGATCACGGTGAACCCTGGCAGCTTGCATCACTTTGTCTTTGCCGCGATTTCGTCGCAGACGGCGGACCAGCCGTTCAGTGTGACGATCACGGCGCAGGATGAGTATGGCAACACAGCGACAGGCTATACCGGCATAGCTGTGCTGACAGACACTACCGGGACAATTAGCCCCACAGTGACGGGTAACTTTGTCGGTGGGGTATGGACGGGTGACGTAACAATCACGCAGGCGCAGAGCGATGTGACGATCACCGCTGAGGATGGGAGCGTATCGGGCAGCAGCAACAGCTTTGATGTCACCGAGTACAAGATTTACCTGCCGTTGGTGGTGCGCGGCGGTTAGGAGCGCAAGAGGAGATTCTATGTTACAATGCTGCGTGGCAGTGATGGCCTATAATGAAGAGGCCAACATCGGTCAGATGCTGGAGGCTGTTCTAGAGCAGCGATTGCGACAGGTGGAGATTGCGGAAATCACAGTCGTCGCCAGTGGGTGTACAGATCGAACGGAAGAGATCGTGAATGCCTTCGCTAAGGCAGACCCACGCATTTGCCCATTGACGCAGTCTCAGCGCAGGGGAAAATCATCGGCCGTGAACCTGTTGTTGGGCAAGACATCTCAGCAAGTCATCGTCTTGGTGAGCGCCGATACTGTCCCTGCGCCAGACGCCATTGAGAACCTGGTTGCTCCTTTTGCCGATTCACAGGTCGGCATGGTCGGCGGGCGCCCGGTTCCTACTAACGATGCTCGTACCTTTATGGGTTACGCTGCCCATTTGCTCTGGGCGCTGCATCACCAGATCTCTCTTCTGCGGCCCAAAATGGGCGAGATGATAGCCTTTCGGAATTTTTTCCGTCAGATTCCTTTTGATTCGGCAGTAGACGAGGCCAGCATCGAACCGCTGATCCGGGGACAAGGGCTGCAACTGCGTTACGTCCCCGACGCAGTGGTCTACAATCGAGGGCCTGAGACAGTGCAGGATTTCCTTCGCCAACGCAGGCGCATCTATGCCGGCCACGTCTATGTGCGTGATACGCTCGGCTACCGGGTCTCGACGATGAAAGGCGCTCGCATACTTTGGCTTTTGCTGGCTAGCCCCGGCGTGAGGCGGGGTTGGCGCTATTTCCTATGGGGGCCTGCCGTCATTGCCCTCGAGATTTGGTCTCGTTTTCTGGGGCTGATGGACTATGGTGTGTGGAGACGAAAGCACATAGTCTGGGATATGGCAGAGACGACCAAGGCGGTGGTCGTTCCTTCTCTTGGGACATCGAATTCAAGTAACTGAGTTGCTGCTCGGGCATATGTATTGCAGGTCTCTCCGAGGGCTGGCACAGAACTTGCTCTTTTTCCTACCGTCGCTTTTAATGTTTTTTAGACTTTTCTTTCACTTATTTCTGCTACGCTTGTGAGAGGTTCTGCGGCGGGTTGGGGCATCGCGAGTGGTTTTGTCCTAAAGAGACAACTCTGGCGGGATTGCTGGTGTTTGTCTTTTTTAACCTGTACCGGATGCGAAGGGGTGGCCTGTGGAAGAGACCAAGCTGATTTGCCGGGCAAGAGAAGGCGACTTGGCCGCTTTTGCCGAGATTTACGACTGGTATCAGCCAATAGTTTATCGCTACATCTCCTACCGGGTAGGGGCAGTTGACGCCGCCGAGGAATTAGTCGGCGACGTTTTTGTTCGCCTGGTAGAGAGCATTGATCGCTTTTCTCGTCAGGACAACCTGCTGGCGCGTCTGTGTAGCATTGCCGAAGACCTGATCGCTGACGAGCGGCGACGCGCCGATACTCCTCCTCAGCCTTCCTCTGAAGAGCCTCTATCTGAAAAACGATTGACTCCCCAAGGCCTGATCGCCGCCCTCGCTCGCCTCACCTACAGCCAACGTCAAATCATCCTGCTCAAGTTCGTCGAAGGGCTGGACGACGCTACCATAGCCCAGACGTTGGGTCAATCTGTTGATGAGGTATGGTCGTTACAGCAACAGGCTTTGGCTGCGTTCGCTATAGCGGTTGCCTGGAGCGACGCTGTTCAGTCGCCGTCCTCTACCCAACGACATCGAGAGGAACTGGAACGGCTGCTGGAGGATGGCATCCAGAATTTGACCCACGAATTGCGCACGCCGCTCAACCTCATTCACGGCTACACCGAGTTGCTCATCAGCAGTGTCCTGGGACCGGTGCAGCCAGAACAACGCGAAGCGCTACAAGTCATTTGTGATGGCGCGGAGAAACTCGCTGGCCTGGTCCGCGACCTTACCACCCTGCGGAACATCCCGCGAGAATCACTGGTTCTGGCTCCCTTGTCGGTGTCGGAATGGGTGGAGGATGCGGTGGAACGCTTCCGCTACATCGCCAAGCAGATGGGGATTCAGACGGAAATCCACTTGCCGGACAACCTACCGCTCATATCGGGAGATCGGGAGCATTTGGACGTGGCATTGTCCCAGGTGTTGGACAATGCTATCAAGTTCAGCCCCGATGGAGGAAAGATCGGTGTGCGGGTGTGGGCGGATGATGAGGAGGGCTGGGTATACATTGCCGTGCAGGACCAGGGTATTGGGATTGCGCGTGAGCACCTGGAGCGGATATTTGATAGCTTTTATCAGGTAGATGGCTCTGCTACCCGACGATTCGGCGGCGCAGGAATTGGGCTGAGCGTTGTCCGGGCGATCGCCGAGGCTCACGGTGGTCGGGTGGGAGCTGCCAGCGAGGGCGCGGGTATGGGCAGCACCCTGACCTTGATGCTGCCGTTGCAAGCTGCGGAAAACACGTTGTTATCTTGCCAGCCTGCTCTGGATTCTGCTCTGTTGGGCCAGTATATCAGTGGCGCCCTGGATGAGCATTCGCTGTCTCTGGAGGAAGGGCTGATCACTTTGGAGGAGAGCCTGGGCAGCTATCCCGACCACGCCGCTGCTCTACGCCCTCTGCTGGAAGTCGCTCTCAGAGTGCGTTCTGCGCCGCGCCTGACTTCCAGCACTGCCGCCTTTGCTGTTGGTAAGCGTCGCATGCTAAGAGCGGCGGCGGAGAAACACCGCCGGCGGGGGGCGGCCCCCTCCCCATTTGCTCGCCTGGCAGGATGGACCTCTGGCCTCTTGGAGGACTTGAGGCGATCTCTGGTACCGGTACGTGTGCCCAGTTTACGACCGTCTCTGGCGGGCGCCTTGGCCCTATTCGTGCTCGTCGTAGGCGGCCTGTTCCTTCAGGCTCGCTCTGGAGTGACTATTTCTCGCACGGCCACTCTGATTCGGACAAGTGGTACGGTAGAGATCCTGCCCACCGGAAGTGAAACCTGGCAGCAGGCATCATTTGATGGTCAGATCGAGGCGGGAGATCGTATCCGTACCGGTGTGCTCTCTACCGCCGCGTTGCGTTTCTTCGACGGAAGCATCACCAACTTGGAGGCTGAGACAGAGGTCTCTGTTGCCCAAATACGCTCTCGGCGAGACGGCAGCGGCAAGATCATTGTTCTTCACCAGTGGGTGGGGCGAACCTACCATAGTGTGGAGGCTCTGGTCGACATGGCTTCACGTTTTCAAGTAGAGACCCCTGCGGCAGTTATGGCTGTGCGGGGGACAGAGTTCGAGATAACCGTGGATGGTGAAGCTACTCGCGTGGCGGTTGTCCAGGGAGTGGTTGATGTAACATCTCAAGAGAAAACTGTCGCTGTGCTGGCCGGGGAAGAAACCATGATCCTACACGATAAACCTCTCCTGGCAATTCCCCCTGTGCCTACGGCTACCCCGGTGCCCACGCCTCTTCCCCCTCCCTCGACGCGGGTTCCCTCTCTTGAGACGCCGACGCTCGAACCTAGCGCTACGCCGAGCCCGGTCGAAGTGGACCCGCCTAGGCCGGCTGCGACGCCAACGCCATCCGGGGGCGGAGGAACGGATGGAGAGCCGGAGCCACCCAAGCCGCCACGGCCAGAGCCAACCAAGACCCCTGTGCCGACCGAGACTCCCACGCCGCGACCTACGCCTACCCGGGCGCGGCCCACGCCGACGCCTGGGCCGACCAACACGCCCACGCCCATACCGACCAATACGCCCACGCCCATACCGACCAATACGCCCACGTCCATACCGACCGACACACCGGCGACTCCGACCGACACACCGGCGACTCCGACCGACACGCCGACGCCTGTGCTGACCGACACACCGGAACCGCCGACCGATACGCCGCTGCCTCCGACTGATACCCCCACGTCCAGCTTGGACGGAGGTGCATCCACGTCCGATCCTTCTCCCACGCCGACGCCATAGCCTATAGAATCCCTGCGTAACTGCTCGACTGCTAACCTCACCCCCCGTCTCGAGATCGTGCCAGGCGAGATTCGTCCTCGAACTCTGCCCCAGAGATGGGGGCTGGGAGCGTGAGAGTATCACCGTTGAGCGGCTGAAATCCTTGACACCCAAAATTCCGTCCGATGTAATAATCATCGGCACGGACGAGACAAGATTTCGGACACGACGCACACGGAAAACACGGAGTGTAAGCGAAGCGACAAAATCCGTATGCGCAGATCGTGTTGATCCGTGTCCCATTTTACTCGTCGGTTTGAGGCAAAGCTTTGTTGGACAGTTACCCATTTACTTAATCGTAACAGAGCTGTAACCCCTTACCTTTGATTGGCTGAGTACAATAGAGTGGGTTTTCTGCCTGCAACACCAGTGGTAAAGGTGCGAGGAATGGCATGAGTTGGGACTTTGGTTCTTGGTTGCGCCAACATAGCAAAGAGATTGAGGCTCAATGGCCGGAAGTGCTTCGAGACCTGCCGGCTCACACTGCCTCTTTGCCAGGCGAAAACTCCCTGTGCTGGTCCTTCCTCGTCGAGGCTTTGGCGGCGGACGGGACGGAAGCGATGATGGAAAAGGCTCAGCGATGGGCGGTTCAGGAGATGGGGAAGCGCGAGGCCACTCCTTCTGATCTCTTCTTGATCGTCGAAGCTCTCTCCCGGGCGGTTCGAGGCTTGCTGCCTGTGAAGGGTGGCCTGGATCAGGTCATTGGTCGTTTCAATGCTTTGATCATGGCAATAGCGCAAGGCTTTGCCGACGAGGCGCGGCGAGTGGCGGCCGAGAAGGCTCAACTGGAAACCCTCTACGAAATCACCCGTGAACTCTCTTCTAGCCTCGACCTGCGGCGGACGCTTCAGAGGGCTTTGAACGAAGTGATAGCGGCGATTCCCGCGGAAATGGGGGCCGTCCTGCTGGTGGATGGCGCGGCCGAGTGCGTCGCGCCTGAGGCAAATATCAACTGGAGCGGCAAAGCGGTGCCCCTGACCTCGCTTCCCTCCGATTGGCAATTGGGACGGTCTGCGCCACCGTTGATCCTGAACGATCTGCCGGCAGAGGGAGAATGGGCGTGGGCAAAGGCCCTGGTTGGCCCGGACGTTGTTTCCTTGATGGTAGCCCCCCTGATCGCTAACGGAGAGTTTTGCGGCCTTTTGGCCGCGGCCGATCCTCGGCCTGGGATTTTTGATTCCAACCACGCCCGGCTCTTTCACAATGTCCTCGGCCAGGTCGCCACGGCCATCGGCAACGCCGAAGTCTACCGCCTCATCAGCGAGCAAGCTCGAGAAATGGGTCAGATGCTTCGTCGCCAGCAGGAGGAAGGTACCAGGAGCCAGGCGATTCTCACCTCCATCGCCGACGGCGTCGTCGTCAACGATACCGAGGGGCGGGTGATTCTCGTCAACCCGGTAGCAGAGCGCATCCTGGGTGCGCCTGCCGGAGAACTACTCGGCGAGGACCTGCGCAGGTTTTTTTCTTTCCTGGACACCAAAGATGAGGAAAAAGCGGTCGCCGCCATGGAGAAACTGCTTGACACTCACATACCAGAAGCGACCAAGGCTTTCAAGATGAGGCTGGCGGTTGACAACCGTATCATCCACGCTAGTATGTCTCCGGTCCTCACCCAGCGGAACGATTTCCTGGGAGTGGCCACCATACTGCGGGACATCACCAAGGAGGTGGAGGCGGACCGGGCCAAGACCGAGTTTGTCTCCACCGTCTCTCACGAACTGCGCACACCTATGACGGCCATCAAAGGGTACACCGACCTCGTCCACGCCGGCGCTGCTGGCCCCATCAACGAGGAGCAACAACGATTCTTGAGCATCATCAGGAGTAACACCGACCGGCTGACTGCTTTGATCAACGACTTGCTGGATATCTCTCGGGTGGAGACCGGCCGGGTTCGCTTCGAGATCAAGCCGCTGCAGATCGGTGAGGTGGTTGCCGACGTGGTCAACGTGTTGGCCGGTTCGGCCGAAGATAATGGTCAGACGCTCACTTACGAAGTGGTCGGAGGATTGCCGGACATCATGGGGGATCGGGACCGGCTCAACCAGGTGCTCACCAACCTGATCGGCAATGCTATTCGTTACACTCCCGAGGGCGGAGAGGTAGAAGTGCGGATCTATCCCGTTGAGGGGGCGGTGCGTGTAGACGTGCGGGATACGGGCATTGGCATTGATCCCGATGACGTGGGCCACATCTTTGAGCGCTTTTACCGCTCCGATCATCCACTGGTCCAGGAGAAGCACGGGAGTGGGTTGGGCCTCTCTATCGTTAAAATGTTTGTCGAGATGCACGGGGGGCGGATCTGGGTCGAGAGCGAGATGGGCGAGGGGAGCACTTTTACCTTTATTCTGCCCGTGCCTGTTCGGCCCGGCGAGGTGAGAGGCGCGTTAGCCCCATTGAGTTTAACGACTCGTATGCGGACGGTGCTGGTCGTGGACGATGAACAGGATGTCGCCGATCTCGTCCAGAAGCAGCTCGAGTCCGGCGGGTATCGGGCTTCTACTGTAGGGCGGGGTGCTTCTGTCGAGGCCTGGGCCCAAGAAAATCGGCCTGATCTCATTATCTTGGATTTGATTCTCCCCGACATAGACGGACTGGACGTGCTCCGCGCTTTGAAGGATAACCCGGTCACGGCCGATATACCGGTCATTGCCTTCACCGTCAAGCAGGACGATGGCACTGCCTGGGATCTGGGTATCGCAGACTATTTGACCAAACCTATCGAGGCCGAGGATCTGCTGGAAAGCGTCGAGAAGGCCCTGACCTGGCAGGGACGCGTGCTCATCGTCGAGGATGACCTGGATACAGTCGGTCTGCTTGTGGCGGCGATGCGCCAGATTGGTTTTACTTCACTTACGGCCACCGATGGCTATGAAGCCTTGACCATGGCCCGGCGCTATCGGCCCGACCTGATCTTGCTCGATCTGCGACTGCCGGGGATGGATGGATTCGAGGCGTTGACGCACCTGAAACGGGATATCGTTACTCAGACTATTCCCATTGTTGCGGTCTCGGCTCACGTGGCCGACGCTGAACAGGAGCGCAACCGCCTCGTTGCCCTGGGAGCGGCCAGCTTTATCCCCAAGCCTTTTTCTGTCGGGGATCTGCTGCACGAGGTCGAAGAGGTGTTGCGGCCTTTACCTCCACTCGGTTCGTTGTAGCGAGGGTAAATCGGAGATCTTTCTACGGCTGGCCCAGTTCTCTGCTCGTTGGTGTCCGTAGGGCGGCCACTCTGACGTGAAAGTGCAACGTCTGCCCTGCCAATGGATGATTAAAGTCGAGCAGCACCCCGTTGGGACCGACGTCCGCTACGAAAGCCACTACCGTGCGCCCCGATTCATCTCGCATGTGGATCGCCGCTTCTCGTTTTAGCGCCATATTGGGGGGAAAGTCATCGGACGAGATCACTCGGAATGCCTGGGGGTTCCGGTCGCCGTATCCCTCGGCCGGCGCTATCACCACGTCCTTTTCTTCACCGACGGCCATCCCATAGAGCGCCCGCTCCAGACCCGGGACAATTTGGCCCTGACCTTGTATGAACTCGAGGGGTGTTTGCTCGTCGGAGGAGCTGACGAGTGTTCCGTCGTCGAGGTGTAGCGTGTATTCGAGGCTGACCAACAGCCCGTCTGTGACTGTGGGGTTCTCTTTCGTCATTTTTCTTTCGTTCAATAAAGTGACGCTGCCTCCAGGAGACTGCTGCCTACTTCCACCGCTAGTCGAGGGTCGGCCTGGTGCTCGAGGAGTACTGCCACGACGTAACGGGGTGCATCCGCCGGGGCTATTCCCAGGAACCAAGCGTGGGGCGGCTGATCTTTTCCGGCGACGGCTGCGCCCCAATGAGCAGCGACGTTGTCTCCGTGATGTTGCCAGGCTGCGAGCAATTGGCGCGCGACGTCTGGCGTGATGACGACGCGAGGTTTCCCCGTGCTCGGAGACTCTTGCCAGTCACCCTCCACGTCCTCGACGCCGAGCGCCAGCCGGGGAGCAGTCATTTTGCCCCGGTTGGCTAACGTACTTGTCGCCAACGCCATCTGCAGCGGCGACACGGTCAGTTGCCCCTGACCAATCGCTTCGCTTCGCAAAGCGGGCGTGTTCGAGAGCGTTGCTCTGTTCTGGCTGGCCCACTCGGCCCAGTCGTCCGCCTCGGTCGGGATTTCCAGCCAGGGCGGGGTGGTGGTGAGCGCCCAATGCTCTATGGCGGCCTCGAGTCCGGCGACTCCTAATTGCTCACCCAGATCTGCGAATGGAGCTGGGCAAGCGCCCCCGTAGGCTTGGGCTAACGTACGAGGTTCGAGGTCGGGCTCATTGCAGCCTAGCAGTGTACCGTTCACGGGGATGGTTGCCGTCGCATTGACTGTGGGAGCGGAGAGGGTGGTCAGGCCCTCGTTCAGCGCCTCGGCAACCACGATGGTCTGGAGGGCGACTCCTGGCTGGTAGAGGCCCTGCGTGGCCCGGTTGACCAGCGGCGCGGCGGGGTCTTGGGCCAGCTCCTCCCACGTCTCGTCCAGGTCTTGCGGATCGAAGGTGGGGCTTGAGGCCAGGGCCAGGATTTCGCCGCTCGAAGCGTCGAGCAGTACCACGGCCCCGGCCTGGCCCTCCAATGATCGTTGGGCCTGGGTTTGTAGTGATGCGTCGAGTGTCAGTTGCACGTCGCGGCCCTGGGGTGGGCGGTGGAGCAATTCTTCCCAGGCGGCCTGCCACGCGCTGCGATCAGCCTCTCCTCGCAGTTCGGCGTCAAAGGTCGTCTCGATCCCGCCCGTCCCGTAGCGCAGGCTGGCGTACCCGACCGCCGGCGCTGCTTCTGGGACCAAGTAGCGGCGCGTGACGACGCCCTCGTCTGCGACTTGCACGTCGGCCAGCACGATCCCATCTCGATCCAGGATGCGCCCTCGCACGATGCGTTGCTCGTAAAGCACGCGGCGCGGGTTGTCGTCGCGGGCGCGCAGCGGCTCGGCGCGGACGACGGCCCAGTAACCGCACGTCACGGCCAGGAGAGCCAGGGTGGTGGAGAGGACGAGGGTCAAGCGCAGGAAGGGCAGGGGAACTTGACTTGCGGCTTGCGATTTGCCACCCGAGACGTGAATCAGGAGGCCCAGGCCGATAAAGCTGGTCAGTAGAGAGCTGCCGCCGTAAGAGACAAAAGGGAGAGTGACTCCGGCGATAGGGGCCAGCTTGACGTTTCCGGCCATGATGACCCACGCCTGGATGACCCCGGCCGTCAACCCTGCGGCCAGGAAGCGCTCGAAGGGACGTGTGGAGCGCGCCGCAACACGAAAGCCGCGGAACAGCAGCAGCCCGTACAGCACGACGACGATCAGCGTTCCCGCCAGTCCAAACTCCTCCCCAATGGCGGCAAAGACGAAATCGGTATGCACGGCTGGGATGTAGGTCGGGTCGCCCAACCCCAGCCCTTGCCCAAAAACTCCACCGGCCCCAAAGGCCAGCAGGCTCTGCACGATTTGGAAAGCCCGGTCGGCTGCCTCCGGCCAGGGGTCGAGCCAGCCGTCCACCCGCAGCGCGACCCGTGCAGAGAGGCGGTAGCCGGCCAGTCCCGCCACGGCAAAGAGCGCCAGTCCGATCACGACATACTCCCATTGGCCGGTCGCCAGGTAGAGCATCGCCAGGAAGGTGAAAAAGAACAGCATTGCCGCTCCCAGGTCTTGTTGCCAGGCCAGGAGCACCATCGTCAGCCCGAACATCGTCAGGAGCGGGCCGACGTAGGCCAGTGGAGGGAGTCGCCAGCGTCCGATCTTTTGCCGCTCCGAAATGAGCAGTTCTTTCCTTTCAGCCAGGTAAGAGGCCAGGTAGACGACCATCAGGAGCTTGAGCGGTTCGGAGGGCTGGAAGTAGACTCCCCAGGTTCCCAACCACAGGCGCTGTCCGTAGCCGGATGGGTTGACGCCAAGGAGGAGGGTAAGCGCCAGCAGCGCCAGTCCCCCAAAGAGCCAGGTGTAGCGAAAGCGACGCAGCCAGCGCAGGTCGCGGCTCAGGCGAGTGATGCTCAGGAACACTGCAATGGAAACGAGCAGCCAGATGGCTTGTCGGAGGAGAAAGTTGCTCGCCAGTCGCGCGATGAATAGAAGGCTCCATCCGGTCAGCAAAGCTCCCACGGGCAGCAACAATGGATCGCGCTGGGGAAGGCGGCGGTTCAGGAAGAGATGGGCGGTGGTGAATGACAGTGTCCAGATGGCGACGGCGAGCAGTAGAGTAGAGATTGGGAATTGGGTCTCCTGCTCCGCAGTAGCAGACGGATTGGGGATTGCGAGGGTAAGGGTGCCAACGAGGAGGAATGTGGCGGCTACGAAGAGTAGATTACGTTCGCGGCGCGCGGTGTGGGTGTGGTTTTGCATAGCTCTATAGCTCTTCTTGACAGTGGTTTGAAGGGCAGTATAATACAGTTGCCCCAGTATATCACTTCTGCACACACCGGTCAACCAGGCACGGGCGATGTTACCAGACATCCAGCTTCAGGTTGAAGAGATCATTGAATATGGGGCTGATACCCGGCGCGGGAACCTGCTGGGCATCCAGCCCTTTATGATTCCAGGGGACTATGTCTCGGGAGAGGTGTTCTACGCCAAGCTGAACGGCTACCTGGACGCGGCAGGTCAGAGGGGCTGGCTTGGCGAGAGAACAATCGTCGTCCTGCCGGAATATATCGGCACCTGGTTGGTCGTTGTGGGGGAGAAGCGACGCGTTTATCAGGTCGAGAGTGTCGAGCGCGCGATGCAGGCGCTTGTGTTGAGTAACTTTGTCTCTTTCTTCAGGACGCTGCTGTTCGCCAAAGCAGAGGGTGCGGATAGCAAACATTCGAAGGTGAAACACGCTCTCTTCCGTATGAAGAGTGCGCGCATGGCGGAAATCTACCACTCCGTGTTTTCCAGGCTGGCGCGGGAACACAGCGTGACCATCGTGGCCGGGTCAATCGTCCTCCCTTCGCCCGAGGTGAGCGGTGGCGAGTTGACGATCGGTGATGGCCCGCTCTACAACGCCTCACTGGTGTACAGGCCCGACGGCCTGGCATACAAAGACGTCGTGCGGAAAGCGTTTCCCATCACCACAGAGCTGTCTTTCACCGCGCGTGCTTTCGCCTCAGAACTGCCCGTCTTTGACACACCGGCCGGCCGGTTGGGGGTGTTGATCTGCGCCGATGCCTGGTATCCCTCTTGTTACGAGACGCTGAGAGCAAAGCAGGCCGACTTTGTCGCCGTGCCGTCCTATCTTTCGCCGAGCGGTATTTGGGAGGCGCCCTGGCGCGGGTACAACGGCGCGCTCGCGCCAGGCGACGTGGATGTGCGCGACGTAAACAGACTGACCGAGGAGGAGGCCTGGCTCAAATACGGGTTGGCCGGGAGGCTGGCTGGTGCAGGGATAGGACTTGGCATCAATGTTTTCCTGCGCGGCGACCTCTGGGACTTGGGAGCGGATGGTCATACGATCGTTGTTAAAGAACGCACCGTGATGGAGACCAAGCACGTCACCGGCGCTGCCATCGTCAACTGTTGGCTGTCCTAGTTTGACTGTATGGTTGGGCGGGTCTGGTGTAATAGACTGAAAAAGGGAGGCCCAAAATGTACAAGAAGCGATTTCTAGCTCTGTTGGTGGTGGTGACTTTGGTGCTTCTCATCGGCGCCGTGCCGGTGTCGGCGATACCCAAGGAGGACATTGTTCACATTGTCCAGCGCGGCGAGACGCTGTACAGTATTGCGCGTCGCTATGGCGTGAATATGTGGACCATTGCCCGCGCCAACGGCATCGTCAACCCCAATCGCATCTGCGTGGGGCAGCGGCTCGTTATTCCCCAGGGTCGCCCCGTCGCCACCGTGCACGTGGTGCGACGCGGCGAGACGTTGACGAGCATTGCGCTGCGCTACGGGGTGAATGTTTGGGCCATCGCGCGCGCCAATGGCATCACTAACCTCAATCACATTTACGTGGGCCAGCGCCTCGCCATCCCTGGCGCTGCGCCGCCAGTATCTCCGGCAACGCCCCAGCCCTCTCAGCCGGGCGTCTTTCCCGGCCCCTGGTTGGGCGAGTATTTCGATAACATCGCGCTCACCGGGCCAGCCTACACCTCGCGCGACGACGAAGAGATCAACTTCGATTGGGCCTGGGGGCCGCCGGCGGGCGGGATGCCCACGAATTCCTTCTCCGTGCGCTGGACGGGAGAATTTGACTTTGATGCAGGCTCATACCGTTTCTACGCCCGGGTAGACGATGGGGTGCGGGTCTATGTGGATGGTGAGCGCATCATCAATGGTTGGCGAGACGGCGGCTTGCGCCTCTACACCGCAGATCGAGCACTGGTAGATGGCGACCACGAGATCAAGGTAGAGTTCTACGATCGCATCCAGGTGGCCCGCATCTATTTCTGGTGGGAAAAGTTCTCGACGGCGACGCCGACGCCGGGGCCGACGGCGACGCCGGGCCCTTCACCTACGCCGACCCCAGGCCCCTCTCCCACCCCCACTCCTACCAGCACACCCGCGCCGAGTATTGGCTGGTTCGGACAGTACTATAACAACATAGAGTTGCAGGATCCTCCGTTCGCCACGGATTACGTGCCCTGGATTGGGGCCGAGTGGGAGACCGGCAGTCCTTTGCCCGGCATGCGCAACGACTACTTCTCTATTCGTTGGACGACGACGGCGTATCTGGAGGCGGACGCCTACCTTTTCTGTGCCATGAGTGACGACGGAGCGCGCATCTGGGTGGATGGTCATCGCGTCCTGGACGAATGGCATCCCAACAATGGCGTCGCCTACTGCGGAGAGCACGAGGTCGCAACTGGCGACCATGAAGTCAAAGTCGAGTATTACGAGGAGGGCGGCAATGCCCTGATCTATGTCTGGTGGCGTGAGGCGGATTAGAATGTGGGGGCAAATTGCCAATTTGCCCCATTTTTCCTGTAGCCGATATGGGCATCGTGGTATAGAAAACCACATCAATGATTCTGTAGGAGGCAGATAATGATTGTCACGACCAAGCAGTTGTTCGAGCAGGCTTACGGCAAGTATGCTGTCGGCGGTTATAACATCAACAACGCCGAGCAGACGATGGGGCTTTTTCGGGGGAACATCCAATCTCGAGCCCCGTTCATCGTTCAGATTTCCAGAGGGGCGCGCAAATACACAGACAAGCGCATGCTCGAAGGTATGATCCGCGCCGCCGACGAGGTCTTCCCGGAGGCCATCTTTGCCGTGCACCTCGATCACGGCGACGAGGAGACCTGCTACGATTGCATCGAGTCTGGGTTCTACTCGTCGGTGATGATTGACGCCAGCAGCTTTCCCTTCGAGGAGAACGTGGCGATCACCAAGCGCGTGGTTGACCGGGCGCACGCCGAGGGGGTAAGCGTCGAGGCTGAGCTGGGGCAGTTGGGCGGCGTCGAGGAGGATGTCAGCGTCGCCGAGGATCAGGTGCACCTGACCGATCCCAAGCAGGCGGCCGAGTTCATTGAGCGCACCGGCTGCGACAGCCTGGCCTGCGCCATTGGGACCAGTCACGGCGCGTTCAAATTTTCGGGCACCCAGTCGCTGCACTTTGAGATCGTGGAGGCTATTCAGGAACTTGTGCCAGGCTTTCCCCTGGTGATGCACGGGTCGTCTTCCGTGCCGCAGGAGGAGGTCGAGCGCATCAACGCGGCCGGCGGCGCGCTCAAGGGCGCTAAGGGGGTTGACCCCACGCAGTACTTGCCGGCCGCCAAGCTGGGAGTGTGCAAGATCAACATTGATACCGACGGGCGGCTCGTCTGGGCCCGCGTCCATCGCGAGTTTTTCCGCGACCAGCCCGAGGTGTTCGATTTCCGCAAGCCGGGTAAGGTCTATATGGAAGAGTACGCCAAGTTCATCGCCAGCCGCAACGAGCTACTCGGCTCGGCCGGGCAGCTCGAGGAAGTGCGGGCCGCTTTTGCCAAGCTCGGTCAGTAAAATAGACAAGGCGGAAGCCGGGTTTTTGGGCATCCTTTGAGCGAAGTGTACAATGCGCAATGGCAAACACTCGTTTATAGAAAGTCTATTGTCTGAAGGAGTGCGCTATATCTTTGGCAACCCAGGCACCACGGAATCACCCCTGATAGATAGTCTCAGTAGATCCAAAATTGCTCCCAAACGTGTCAGTTGACCTGTGAACTTACAGGTTTGCCAAATCCTGGTAAGATGGTAGTTGCAAGAAACAACAATCCAAGGAGGCAAACCTGTGGCTAACAATCATACAATCAAATTG
>Ga0180431_10005271_pt1 | contig 15782 bp, 11 predicted proteins | sample SS_ome_11_FD_132459 | JGI IMG/M metagenome (GOLD analysis project Ga0180431, IMG submission 132459) | Hypersaline lake sediment archaeal communities from the Salton Sea, California, USA - SS_1_MS_1 metaG | ecosystem: Environmental > Aquatic > Non-marine Saline and Alkaline > Hypersaline >... | reverse complement strand
GCAGGGCCCTATCCTTCAGGACGATGGATAGAAGGTAATTGGATAGAGTATTAAGTCAAGAAAGAATAAAAACGTAAAACACTAATGAACGTTAAGGCCATTTACACAGTTATCTGAACAGACTCTTTGAAAAAGACTCTTGACTCGGCTCCTGTTCATAGGATTTTCACAGATTTTTTAATTAACCGAAAAGACTTAAAATTATGTAGGTAAGTAAAAATTTTCGCTACTGCGGTCTCCGGCGGCGGTAGCAAACGCGTGAACAACCCACTTGGGCTCCATTTATTTGTTCCCCTTGTCTTCATTAAACCGCTTTTTGATATGTATTCGCACGAATCCAGAAATTTTAGATACCAAAGAGTTTTTTTACCAACTCATCATTTTCTTTCTCTAATTTTGCCACTTCGTTATCTTTGCCCTTTGTTTTTAACTGATGGCATTTTTTGGAAATATCCGCAAGTCTCTGATGGGTTTTGTTCTTCGGGTCAAACTTTGGTATTCCTACATTCTCCATCACCGAAGGCGTGCCAAAGCCCCGACCGGCAGATGAAAACGATTTTAAAAAATCCCTTACAGGCGTTGAATTTATAATAGCACAAAGATAATGCGCTTCATCCTTATTTTCTGTTGCAAATATCGCTGTTGTATCGGTCGGGATTATGGTCTTGTATCCAAATGGTGTTTTGGACTGTGATATGACAGAGGCAAAAATGTCACTAGCCATTCGCTTCCAAACTACCTTGTAGCGAGCAACAGTATAAGTGCCTATACCAAACATTGCGTAAAATGCGGTGCGTTCGGCAAGCTCTCTAACTGTTTTTGAACCCCGCGACAGTAAAACGCTTTTAAATTTCGTAAGATAATTGTAAGTGTGCGGCCATGTTGTCTTCATACGTGATTCCGGTCGAGGCTTGCTTGTTTCAGGGTCTTGGACCATCAAAACAAATATTTCTGGTTTTGCTGACCATCGTTCAATATCAGAACCTCTTACTGCAGGATATACTAAATCGGATTCAATTCTATCTTCTACTTTTTTAATTTTTCTTTTCCCTTTTTCTGGAAGGTTACGGACTATCAAATTACCATCTGATAATATCTGCACAACCTCAAGCCAGAAAACACCATAAGGCTCGACACGAGCACCTAATCGAGACTGATAAGCATTTTCACCCTCTATTTTGTTAAGGCGTTTATCTCCTTTTTTGAGGGTTTTCCATGAGCCGTTATTTTTCCCGATAGGTATGGCCTCGAGCTTTTCTTTTTCTAATAAGCGAATGGCACTTTTATATTTTAAGTCCGTAGGTATCCGGCCGATTCCTTTTTTTCTCCTCCAGACCGTATAAGGAACCGGATACTTTGTTTCGATGCGCCCTTTGGTGAAAAATATAGCAGCAGTTTTGTTTGCAGCTCCCTCAAAGGGCTGAACAGAAACCATATCATGCGCCTTTTTGACCATAAGCAAGTCTCCGGCTCCGAGCCGGAACCTGCGAAAACCTTCGCCTGCACCTTTCGCTTTGAAAACCTCCTGAGTAATCAAAAAGCCGAGTTTTCCGTTACGGCAAAGATAGTGGTCTGCTGCTGCATAAGTAAAGAGCATTGAAAAATCCTTTTCACCGCCGCCTAATCTTGCCGCATGCCCTTTCAGAGAAAATAGTCCATAATCCTGCCACATTTCCAATGTTGCTTTTCGATACTCCTGGGAAAGGTATCCCCACCGAATCCAGGGGGGATTTCCGATTACAAAATCAAATTTACCAGATGTCATTGGCGCAAAGACATTCTTTAAGAACCTTGCCCAAATACCGTTCTTGTTGTCCTGTTCAAGTTCCAGAATATGCTCATAAAAACGTTCAACAACTTTTTCGTGCGGCTCAAATACAAGCCCCTCTTTTTTCAGACGTTCAAGTGCATCGGCGGTACTACATCCAGCCTTTGATAACTGCTCAATTACAGGGGCAGCCCGTCTCATCATTACAGTATCATCAACCCATATTTTGGGAACCTGGAATACCCCTATAGAAGTTAATACTTCGACAGCACCATCAACGCCGAGAAGCATTTGACGCGAGCGTTTCGGCCATAATACCGAATCAGCCAGATAAACCGGAATTTCAAAAGAGCTTAATTTGCTCGAAAGGTCGCCTAAGGCAAATAGATAGTTTGTTCTGGCTGCAATAACCGCAAGGGGATTCAAATCAAAACCCCAGACATTTTTCAGAATTCTTTGAGCGGTCTGGACTGCTGTTTCATTTTTTCTCTTGCCGAACATCCTTGCTCTTTGAATTGCAAGAACAAGGAATGTTCCCGAACCGCAAGCGGGGTCTAAAAAACGTTTTCTCGTATCTCCTCGGAAACCTGTTTCGCTCAATACAAATTCTGCGAGCCAATCAGGGGTATAATATTCGCCCAGATTGTGGCGAACTATATCAGGTACAAGATATTGATAAAGTCGCTTTAACAGGTCCCGGCTGCTTTCAGGGTCAATAGTAGTTGTGGCAGGCTCAAATTCAGAAAGTCCTCTTGCTATTTCCCTAACAGCTTCCTCCAACCTTGGAGAAGAAAGGGTTTCCAGATACCAGCGGAAAAAATCACCTTCTAAAAAATTAGTTATCCCACGCCTTGAATAAATCCCGCCGCTCTCAATATCCTTTAACTGATTCTCTAAATCTTCTTTGCTGCAATGAAGCAGTCGGCTAGAAAATGAAGAACTAAGGCCAGTTTCATCGAGTAAAAGTAATTCCGCCGAAATGAATTTCATCAAGAGAGCGAAATAAGTATGCACGCAAAACAGCATTACCTGAAAGTTACTCTCTGTCGGCAAGCCATAAGTTTCCGCCAGTACCGATGTTTTTTTATCTGAGCCTCCGCCAAATTGTTCTCCGTAAACTATCCCAAACAAACGTTTCCATTCTTTGAAAAAAACTTCCACACGAGGATTGCTCCAATTTATTATCGCATCTACAAAAGCGGAAACACCTTTTGGGGCAATTTTACTTTTTGGGCCAAATCGATTGGCAAGGTTTTCTGCTGTAAGCGGCAATCTTGCAAGGGCACGTAGATATGTTATGAGAGTTCTGGCACTTTCCGGTGTAAAATCATAGGGGCCACGAATGGCGAAATCATTTTCATCTAATTTTGTTCGGGGTTTTTTATCACCAACGTAATTGACAAAAAATATTTTCTCGCCGTCAAACCCGACACCAACAAATCTAGTTCCAAACAAAAACAAGGTTTCCTTAGTTTCGTCTGATAACCCCTGGATGTAACCAACAAGCTGGTTAAACGCATGCTTTACGCCTTTTTTTGTTCTAAATGCTTGAGGCGGCTCATATTCAATGACTACTTGTCCGTGGAGGGCATCGGCGCGTCCGTGATAAATGGATTTTTCATATTTTGGCTCTGATTTAATACCTAATTCACCCAATACGGGGGCAAGAATTTTTTCAAAAGCAATTCTTAAATCCTCTTCGGTTTTGAACCGATTTAATTTTGGTTTTATCGTAGCAACCAGCAAGTCAGCCAGTCGTGTTATTGAAACATGATTGTTTGCCGTATTTTGCATTCTGCCTTATTAATCTACCTTAAAACCGCCGAACTTCACCCCATTTTACCCACGAATTAAAAACCCGCAATTAAATTCGTATCTCGTGAAGTGTATCTCGCAATTCCAAAAAATTTTACCTCCCCACCGCAGGGGTGTGGGCTAAACACAGAAAAACTCGTTATCTATTTGCTTTTTATTGCCTCGCGGATTTCCTTGTTTATCCTGACGCTGCACCACTGCCGTCCGCACATTGAGCAGTAATCGGCGGTGGACAATTCTTTTTCACCGATTTCGCTGCAGGCTTCATCGTGCATTTTCTCGGCGGTTTCGGGGTCGAGCGATTCAGCCAGATGGGTTTTCCAGTCCAGGTTTGCCCGTGCGAAGCTCAGCCTTTTGTCTTTTTTGGCGGCGTTTTTTAAGCCGCGGGCGACATCAGCGGCGTGCGCGGCGATTTTCGATGCGATTGTACCGCGGCGGACGTCGTCGGCGTTCGGCAGCCCTAAATGCTCCCTCGGCGTAACATAACACAAAAAAGACGCCCCGTAAAAGGCGGCGGCGGTTCCGCCGATCGCCGATGTTATATGGTCGTAGCCGGGTGCAATATCGGTTACCAAAGGCCCAAGAACATAAAACGGGGCGCCGTTACAGATTTGCTCTTCTATCTCCATATTGTACTGTATCTGGTTGAACGGGACGTGGCCTGGGCCTTCAACTATAACCTGACAGCCTTTTTCCTGTGCCCTTTTTGTCAGTTTGCCGATTGTTTTCAACTCTGCGATTTGGGCGTCATCGGTGGCGTCGGCTATGCAGCCCGGACGAAGACCGTCACCAAGAGAAAAGGCAATGTCATATTCGGCCATCAGGTCACATAATTCGTCAAACATCTCGTACATAGGATTTTGTTTGTTGTGATATATCATCCATTTGGCCAGCAGCGAGCCGCCCCGGCTTACGATGCCGCCAACTCTTCCTTCGAGCAGCGGCAGATGTTGTTTTAAGAGCCCGGCGTGAATCGTAAAAAAATCAACTCCCTGTCCGGCCTGCTTTTTCAAACAGTCGAGGATTATTTTGGCATCTATCTCTTTGACGTTTCTGCCCTCGATGACCTGATAAATTGGCACTGTTCCGAACGGTACGGGGCAGCGCGCCAGCAGTTCTTTGCGGATATGGTCGAGGTTACCGCCGGTGCTCAAGTCCATAATCGTATCGGCACCTGCGTCCAGAGCAGCCTGCATTTTTTCAATCTCGGCTTCTACCGAAGAGCGAACGCTGCTTGCACCGATATTCGCATTTACCTTTGTTGTAAGCAGCCGGCCTATACCAATTGGCTTTAGGTTGTTTTTCAGGTGTACCTTATTTGCCGGTATTACCAACCTGCCGGCGGCAAGTTCACTCCTTAGGAGTTCGGCATTGACGTTTTCGGTTTCAGCAACGAATTTGGCCTCATTGCTGATTGTGCCGGTTCGTGCAATTTGTAATTGTGTAGCCATTGTCTTTTCCTTTATTATTCCTGCCCAGCTTTGTGTGTGCTCGGCGGTGAACAAATAAAAAAATCGCTTCGTAGGAAGCGATTCAAACTACCGGATTTTATCAACCACTTTCCTACGCAGGCATATCCGCCGGCCTCGGCGATTGTCCTGATCAGGTTCAAAGGGTTTTTTCTCAGGCCCATTCGTCCTCGGGCCACCCCTAGTGAACTGTTTGTATTATAGTTTAATAGCGTTGGCTGTCAAATAAATAATCTCTGTCCTCTCGCCCTGTTCGTTTTCTCTTGACGGATGTTTGTGAGCGAATTAGAGTGCTAATCTACGAACTACGAACTATGAACTACGAACTACGAACTATGAACTATGAACTACGACCGTAAGAACCCATTCCGGTATCAAACCGCAGCGATTTTGCTTTTCATTTTAGTCTTAGCGGCGTTTTTACGCCTGATTAATTTGGGGCAATCGCCGCCCGGCCTGAACCAGGACGAGGCTGCAAATGCCTGGAACGCACATTGTCTGCTTAAGACCGGCAAAGACCAGGTAGGGGTATCCTGGCCGATTTTTTATATGCGGGCCCTGGGCGGCAACCGCAGCACGGTTCACGTTTATCTGCTGCTTCCGTTCCAGGCCATCGGGGGGATGAATATATTGACGACGCGGGCCCCGGCGGCCATCGGCGGTGTGCTAACCGTTCTGCTGATATATTTCATAGGCAGACGAATGTTCAACCGGCCAACGGCGCTTGCTGCGGCGGCTCTTTTAGCGTTGAACCCCTGGCATATTCAGCAAAGCCGCTGGGGACATGGGGCTGATTTGGGCGCCTTTTTTGGGGTGATTCCTCTGGCGCTGATGCTCTGGGCTAATATGCCGTTGAGTGACGAGGCGTTGCCCAAACGCAAAGAATTGCGTTTGGGGGCTCCTGATAAGGCCTGCAGCCCGAGACCTTTATTAGCTGCGCTTGCCGGTGCGGCAGCCGGGCTTTGCTGCTACAGCTATCCGGCTATGCGGTTGTTTGTACCCGTTTTTCTGGTGGCTGTAATTATGGTAACGCTGCCGGCGTGGTGGAATCAGCTCAAAACCCGCAGAGGTGCTTTGGCTATCGGTGCTTTTGCATTTGGTTTTGCAATTACGTTTATTCCGTTGGCCTGGGAGCATGTTTTTCACTTTGAAGGTGTTGCTCGCTACCGCCAGGCCTTGTTTCTCTGGGACGCAGCGGACCCATTGTATGTGGCGCCGTACAGAATCGCCGCTCGTTATATTCAGCACTTCGGGCCTGACTTTTTGTTCATCAACGGCGACCATTATCCGATTCAGTCCCCGCCCGACATCGGGCAGTTCCACTGGTATATGCTGCCGTTGATGCTTGTCGGGTTGTTCGTTCTGGTTCGCCGGTTCAAGCGCTCGTTGGCCGGACGTGTCCTGCTGGCTTTCATAGTGGTCTATCCTGTTGGTGATAGCTTTTTCCGGCATATCAGTCTTCATTCTTTGCGCAGTCTGCCGGGCTTGTGCAGCCTTGTTCTGCTGGCCGCTGTCGGAGCGGTAGCTGCCGGAAGATGGCTATGGAGGAAAAACCGCCCCCTGGCCTTTATCATCACTATCGTTTTTGCTGTTGCAGTTGTTGGCTTAAACGCCCGCTATCTGCATCGTTTCTATGGCGAATTTAACCGGCGACCGGCAATCTATCACGGCTTCCACGTTGACCTGCTCGAGGCCTGCCGGTGGCTGCGAGGGCGTCTTGATGATGTTGATGCCGTTTTCTGCACGACCAATGGTATGAACCAGCCGTATATAATTACCCTTGTGGCCCTGGAATATGAGCCTGCGAGGTGGTTTCGGGAGGAGCGCGATTTCATCACACCCGCCAACTATGATTTTTACACACGTTACGGGAAAATGCACTTTATGTATGGCCGCTCTTTTGTGCCGGCACTGACAGAACTGCAGCAAAGCGCCGAGTATAAGAACGTCATTTTTATCGTTCGTCCGGGTGAACTCGGCCTTAGAAATCCAATTCATCGAATATACCGCCCCGACGGTCGAGAGGTATTATGGATATGCCGACTGTAAGACTTTTCGCGGCAGAAGGCGCCAATCCTAAAGCAAAAGAGTGTTGGATTTTCAGCTTAGCGTTTTGCGCTGCGCAGTAATGGCTGGTGCGGACAGTCGCTGCTTAATATTTTACAGCCGGTCTCGGTTACAAGGACGTCATTTTCTATTCTTACGCCGAGTTTGCCGGGCATATACACACCAGGTTCAATAGTAATAATCTGTCCGGCTTTTAATTTTCCCTTACCTTTAGCAGCGACTACCGGCTCTTCGTGTACTTCCAGGCCCAGCCCGTGCCCGGTACCGTGGCCGTAAACCGGCAAGTCGTGTTTGGTGATTACTTGTCGGGCGGCTGCATCGACCTTTTTAATTTCGGCCCCGGCCCTTACCATTTTTATCGCAGCGGCCTGGGCCTGTTCAACCGCATCGTAAACCTTTTTATAAAAGGCGCCGGGTCTGCCTGTAACAAAGCAGCGTGTCAAATCACTGCAGTAGTTTTTATATCTGGCCCCGAAATCGATGAGAATTGTGTCATTTTTTTTCAGTTTTTTGTCGCCAGTCTGATGATGCGGACGCGATGCGTTTGGGCCGAAGGCAACGATTGTCTCGAAGCTGTTTATGGCGCCGAGTCTGCGAATTTGAAGGTCAAGCCGGCCGGCCAATTCGTTCTCGGTTATTCCCTGCTTTATAATCGGCAAAGTCTCTTTGAGGGCCTTTGCCGCTATCTGTGCCGCCTTTTTAATCGCTGCTATTTCACTTTCATCTTTGCTGCTGCGCACTGCTTCGATGATATTGTCAACTGTTTTGAGGCGGGTCTTCAGATTTTTTTTCAGTTCACCAAAAACAGCAAGTGAAGCGGACTTTTCAACCGCTACTGAATGGGCTGATTTTAACCTTTTAATCAGTTTAGCGGCAGCTTGGGCTATTGGGGCGCTCCGCTCGATTATCCTGCACGATGGGCATTCTTTTTGTGCCTGCTCGGCATATCTGCTGTCTGTTAGAAGATAAAGGCGGCGTGGGGCGATTACCGCCCAACTGTCACCGCCTGAAAAACCGGTCGTGAAAGTTACATTGGCCGGCCTGGTTACTATCAGACAATCTATCTTTTTTTTCTTCAGCCGGAGTTTAATAGCATTGATTCGTTTTTTTATAATTTTGTCATTCATTTTTACCGTCCTTGTCTTTGATACTACCGGCAAGGTTAATAATGTCAAGCTCCGTTTTTTTTTACAGTTCGAATCGGCCTTTTGGCTTTAGGTTTTCAGTTTCATTCGTAAAAGGACAATCAAGGGACAAACTATGATTATATTGTCTGAAAGCAGTTGACTCAATCATCAATATTTTTCATTTCTCCCTTTATGAATCATCAGAGTTGACCTAAAATCTGCTCATTTATTTTAACCTGCGAACGTCAGATATGTTATTTTTGGAGCGGGCAGTGTTCTTCGGCGCTCATTGCAGAAAGGCAGAACGAAATGAGAAAGTTTTTTCAATGGTATTTTGGAACGTCTCTTATATTGCGGATTATTGTTTGCTTTATAGCCGGCTCGGTTATCGGAGGCGTGTTGTGGCGCATCTCCAATACAACGGACGCTGCGATAACGGGGGTGTTGATGACTTACGTTTCACCTTTCGGTACGGTATTTGTGCATATGCTCAAAATGATTGTCGTACCTATTATTTTCTTTTCACTGGTGGTCGGTGCTGCGAGTCTGCCTATAAGAAAGTTCGGGCGAATCGGCTTGAAAACCATTTTTTGGTATTTTGGGTGCTCTGTTCTTGCGGCGGTGGTCGGAACCTGCCTTGCGCTTTTAATCAATCCCGGTTCGGGGGCTGCTCTTGGAAGCTGGCAGGATATGGCAGCAATGCTCAGCAGCGAGGCGCAGGATGTCGCTGCAAAGGCCGAAGTCGAAGGGACTCTGTCCAGATTACTGCTCAATATGTTCAGAAATCCGTTTGAGTCTCTGGCAACGAGCAACTTTCTTCCGAGCATTGTGTTTTCTGTGATGTTCGGACTGGCTGTGCGGGGCCTGATTGAGACCGGCGGCGAGGGAAAAATCACCGAACGACTTGAGATGCTGGAAGAGTTCTTAAAAGCCTGCCGCGACGTTATGTTCAAATTAGTGGACTGGATTCTCGAGTATTCTCCGATTGGTGTTCTGGCGCTTACCATCATAAATTTCGGTGTTTATGGTCCTTCTATTGTCGGGCCTTACGTTAGTGTAACCCTGGGTGTTGTGTTTGGAATAATGGCAATGGTCTTTATTGTTTATCCTATTCTGCTGGTGGCTGTTACCGGCCGAAACCCACTGCTTGTCCTCAAAGGGATTAAAGAAGCTATGATTATGGCTTTTATTACCCGCAGCTCTGCGGCGACGCTGCCGGTCTCTATAAAGACAGCCCAAGAAGAACTGAAAGTCCACAACGAACTTGCAAGTTTTTCGCTGCCGCTGGGAGCGACAATCAATATGGATGGAGTGTGCGTACATCTGCCTATGTTTGCGGTGCTGGCTGCGAATATGTTCGGCATACATCTTGGCTTCGGCAGCCTCGTGGTGCTGGTAATAACGACAGTGCTGGCATCAATTGGAGCAGGCGGCGTGCCGGGCGGAAGCCTGATGCTGCTGTTTATTATTCTGGAGACAATGGGGCTTACCGGCCAGCAAGTGGCCGTGATAGTAGCCTTGGCGCTCGGAATCAATCCAATTCTTGATATGTTTGAGACGATGAATAACGTCACGGGCGACCTCGTATGCACCTATGCAGTAGCACACAATGAAGGGCTGGTGGGCGACTGAGTTTTTTCAACAGCAATATACAATATCACTTGGGCGCAGTAACACATAATGCGGCATAAAAGCTGCGAAAGGAGACTTAAGATGAGACGTCATTTGATAATCCTGTCTTTGCTGGTTATCCGGGCAGGCTCTGGGGGCAGCGAATCTGTTGAGTCTGCTTTTAATTCATCGGGCCAACAACCGGTCAGTGCAAGGTTGTCTGAAATGGGGATAGTTTCGCCGGAGCAGCTATGATTGTCGAAAAAAAATAGCCAGCAGGAAAACCGTACCTGCTCGACGAGGGCGGGTGCAGCTATAATTTTCTGTCTAATTTTCTATAGCTGATGGCTTCAGCGATGTGTTCTGGGCGGATGTTTTGTTCTGCGGCCAGGTCGGCTATTGTTCGTGCGACTTTGCAGATTTTGTCGTGCGCCCGGGCACTCAGGCCGAATTCGGTCATCGCCTGCTTGAGCATCATTTCAGATGGAGAATCAAGCCCACAGAATTTCTCGACCTGCTTGTGGCTCATTCTTGCATTTGTCATTATTTTATCGTCACCGAACCGCCGGGCCTGGACCTCTCTTGTACTTACAACATCTGCTCTTATCGCCGCCGAATCAAGCCTGCCGGATTTGGAGCGCAGCTTCCGGAAACTTATGGCCGGCACGTCGATGTGAATATCGATTCTGTCCACCAGCGGCCCGGATATTTTCGAGAGGTACCTCTCGATTTGATTTGGCGTGCACCTGCACCTTCTTGCACCGGAGCCGAAGTAGCCGCACGGACAGGGATTCATTGCCGCAACGAGCATAAATTGAGCTGGGAACCTGATAGTGCCTTTGGCCCGTGAGATGGTGATAAAGCCGTCCTCCAATGGCTGGCGAATCATCTCTAAAACGTGTTTTCCGAATTCTGCGAACTCATCGAGGAACAAAATTCCAAAGTGTGCCAGTGACAATTCGCCGGGTCGTGGGTTTGTGCCGCCGCCGACCAGTGCCGGCCCGCTGGCCGAGTGGTGCGGCATTCGAACGGGACGTCTCGCCAATAGAGCCTTATTTTTGCCGAGCAGGCCCACCACGGAATATATGCGGGTGGTCTCGAGCGATTCGGCCAGCTCCAAAGGGGGCAGAATCGTTGCCAGTCTCTGTGCGAGCATTGTTTTACCGGCCCCGGGCGGGCCAATCATCATTATATTATGCCCGCCGGCAGCAGCGACCGTCAGCGCCCGCTTGACGCTCTCCTGGCCCTTAACGTCCGCAAAGTCAACCTCATAATTTGAAGCCACGTTAAAAAGCTCATCTATATCGACCGTCGTTGTTTCAAGCGGCAATTGCCCGCTTAAGAAACCTGCCGCCTGGGTCAGTGAGCCAATACCATAGACCTCCATATCAGCAACGACTGCGGCTTCTTTGGCGTTTTCGAGAGGTACGAGCATTCGAGTAAAGCCGTTTTTTGCGGCGGTCATCGCCATACTCAGCGTGCCGTTGACCGCCCTGACCCTGCCGTCCAGCGCCAGCTCACCGACGATAATAAAATCCTTAATAACCGTGCTTACTAAAACGCCCTGGCCGATGAGCATTCCCAGAGCGATTGGCAAGTCGAAGGCCGGCCCGGCCTTTTTGACATCGGCCGGGGCAAGGTTTATCACCGACTGGGTCTTGGGGTATTTGTAGCCGCAGTTAACAATGGCGCTTTTGACCCGTTCGGTGCTTTCCTTTACAGCAGTATCCGGCAGGCCAACGATGATTGATTTTTCAAAACCACCGCGGGCAACGTCAACCTCAACTTCGCAGATTAACCCTTCAATTCCCTCAAGTGTTACGCTGTGCAATCTGGCTAACATAGTTTTTCTTCATTATCAGATTTGAAAAGGGCATTTTAAGCCCGGGCCAGTTTTATCGCAAGAGATTTTAGGATTTTTGTGCCGCTGTAGAAAAATCAGCAGACACAACCCGGTCAAGATGTAAAAAGTCCAAAATAAGATATTGCCAGATGGCCGAGCTGCTCTTAAAATAATTGTAGATTGATGATTTTGTTATAGATGGAGACAGTTATGGCAGAAGTTATACCGACACGTCAGGAGGCTTTGGCGCTGCTGAAGGAATATAATAAGAATGAAGGGCTGATTAAGCATGCCCTGGCGGTTGAGGCGGCGATGCGCTATTGTGCCCGCAAACGCGGCGCCGATGAGGAAAAATGGGGCATTGTCGGTCTGGTTCACGACCTCGATTACGAGCAATTTCCCGAGCAGCACTGCCGCAAGACCGAGGAGATTCTTACCTCTGGCAACTGGCCGGCCGAATATATCAGGGCTGTTCTTGCCCACGGCTGGGGTATTTGCACTGATATCGAGCCTCAAAGCGAAATGGAAAAAGTCCTTTACGCAATCGATGAATTGACAGGGCTTATAGTTGCCACTGCACTTGTAAGGCCTTCGAAAAGCCTGATGGACCTCAAGGCCAAATCGGTCAAAAAGAAATGGAAGGACAAAGCATTTGCGGCTGGTGCAAATCGAGACGTAATCAGAAAAGGCGCCGAAATGTTAGGTATGGAGCTTTCTGAGCTTATCACAGACGTGATTATGGGGATGCGAGAGGTGGCTGAAGAACTTGGCCTGCGGGGCAATATAGCAGCCGAGCAGGCAGATACTTAACCATTATTTACGTAAAGTATCAATATTATTGCTGACTCGGCAAAAGGCCTATAGCAGACCGGCTAAAATGCTGAAAAAACGATTTTTTTATCGCTGTTGGCAATTGATTATACCAAAAGGGGGCAAATTTAACAAAACCCTCATATCAGGCCTGAAAACGGGCTTGAGGACCCAATAACAGCGGTCCGCCGGGGCTAAAAGTCAACAAATGAGAGAAAAAACGAAAAAAAACGAAAAAAATTTTAAAAAAAAGCTTGCAAAACCTGTCGCGGGCTGTATACTTGAGATTGTATTGAAGAGTTCTTTTCTTCTTGTAACATTTTGGTTTTGAGGCAGTTTGTATTTTATAAGTTTGCTCTATATTTTTTTCAAAAAGCTGTCTCGTACGTAAAAGCTGGAGTTAGTAACCTCTCCAGCTTTTTTTATGTTTTTTGGCAGGTTTTTTTCGGCCCTGATTATTCCGGCGGCTTGTTCGGCCCGCCGGAGAAGGCGGATATGTCGATAATTGGCCTACCGAGTGTTAAGTGCCGCTAACGGCCTGCAAAGGCTGTTTTTCCGGCAATACGACAAAAAAATGCATAAAAACCATAATTTACGGAACATGAGGGTTTTTTTGCGCATCTTTTTTAGTGAAAGTCATCTGGGTGAGAGGTGAGATATGTGAAGGTGTTTTTGGAGCAAGGAAGTAATAATGAAGACCGAAGAGCTGCAAGAGTTATTGAATGAATTGGCGGATGCCACGGCCAAAGGCGTTCGCCCTGAGCTTGCCGAGGGGATAAAGGACCAAATCCCCCAGCCACTGCCCCCTCATAAAGGCGGAATGGATACCGTCAATATTGTAATTAATTTAAGGGTAAGTAAATTGGCTGCTGCAGCGGTGGTAATTATAACGATGCTCTTGTGTGCGCATTTTCTTGGCGGCGGAAATTCGACGGATAATGGCATATTTCAGGACGGCAGGCTGTTGATAGGGTATCTTCTGGGCGGCAGGGACGGCGACGACGAGGGTGTCCTAGCCGGTATGTCAGGTTATTACCAAAATCTGCTCAGCCAGGGTATTGATGTCGCATATTACGGCGACAATATCGACCTTGGGGACGGCAACGCCGTGCTGATGCAGTGGAAGATATCCGAAGGGCGGTATAAAGTAATCTTTGCCGATTTGCGAACAGAAGCAGTCAGTGCCGAACGGTTGATAGAGCTGCAGAGGCAGATGCTGCAGAAGTAGGTTCACAAAGTCAGGGAACTTTTTTATTGCTTGAAGTATGGCTGATATTGTGATAGAATGGTTTTTAGGGCAGATAAGCTGGAATTTTGCAAAGTTAATCGATGCAAAAAGTTCAGAAGTGTAATTATGGGTAAAAGAAACGGTTTTACTTTAATAGAGCTTCTGGTTGTTATTGCGATTATTGCGCTGTTGATGGCGATATTGATGCCGGCCTTGAACAGGGCAAAGGAGCAGGCCAGAGCAGTTACCTGCCAGTCGAACCTGAAACAGTGGGCTCTTATTTGCCAGCTGTACACAAACGATTTCTCAGACTATATAACTATGGGTATGCTCCCACCGGGAAGGCAGTATGGGGAGTGGGTCAGGGCTTTGGCGCCGTACTATAAGGAGGCGGGGATACGACTTTGCCCGTCGGCCTCGAAACTCGCTGCCGGTATCACGCTGGGGTCGGGACAAGAATGGGAAGGTTCAAAATACAGCCCATGGGGCTCCCGCTTTGAGGCGGTGGCCGGCAGCTACTACAGCAGCTACGGAATGAATGACTGGGTCTGCAACGTTTGTGAGGGGACAAAGTGTACCAGCTGGGCGGGTAATTTCGATTCTGTTCATGGGAGAGGAAATCTGTGGAATGGCTTCAGAAATGTCAGACAGGCAAATTTAGTGCCGTTAATTCTGGATTCCAGGAGCTATGGCGGTATCCCGAAGGATAACGACGGGCCGCCACCGACTGATGATGCCGGCCGTAGCGCCGCTGATGGTTATATGGACATCTTCTGTGTCGACCGGCACAAAGCAAATATAAATAGTTGTTTTATGGATTTGTCAGTAAGAAAGGTCGGGCTTAAGGAGTTATGGACATTGAAGTGGCACCGAACTTACAACACTTCCAACTCATACACTATGGCTGGTAACGGCGGAAGGCCCTATACGGGCTGGCCTGACTGGATGAGAAGGTTCAAGGATTATTAAATTACGATAAAGGACAAGTAATCTCCTCAACCTGACCGTTTCTTTGAAACGGATGAGTTTGAGCGTCGTTAGTCGCTCGTGAATCGGAACTCGTTAGTTGAAGCCGACTATGTCGGCAATTAGTTTAACTTCTTATACGATAAGTAGTTAAAGAGATTTTATATATTAAAACAGTCAGTTTGAGTGATATCAGAAGCCAATTTTTTGTTGGGCTGCTGAGAAGAAAGCTGAGATTTGCTGCGACGAGTGAGCGCAGTTGTTTATAAAAAAACGGTAAGAGTTACACTTATTAGAAAGGAAGGAGTTTTATGGACAGAAAAGCCTTTACCTTGATTGAACTTTTGGTTGTTATTGCGATTATTGCGCTGTTGATGGCGATATTGATGCCGGCATTGAACAGGGCAAAGGAGCAGGCCAGGGCAGTTGCGTGCCGGTCGAATCTTAAGCAAGTCGGCATAGCCGCCCAGATGTATGCCGACTCCTGGAACAATCGAGTCCCTCGCGGCGCCTGGTCAGCAGCCCCGATACCCTGGTTCGTGCTCTATCTGCCCTATTTGAGCCATGAGCAGGGCATGAAAGATTACCGCAGCGTTAAGATATACCGCTGCCCGAGCTACCCTGACAAGGAACAGACCGTCTGTTACGTCGTGAACAACTGGGAATTCGACAATAGAAATGATTACGAAGGAGGAGAGTATCGCGGAGACGAATACATAAGGTTAACCCAGTACAGGCACCTCGATTGGACTATTTACCTTGCCGACAATGAGGATGGCTCCTGGCGAGGTATAGTCAAACAGGAGGGCGACAGGGCGGGCCGTTTTGTTGATGTGTGGATGCAATCGCATTTGCCCAGCTCGGATAATGAAACAAGTGAGGCAAATGGCCGACGGATTGCACGAAAGCGCCATCGAAGAGGCTATAATGTCCTGTATTTCGACTGGCACAGCGACTTTTTGAAGACCACCGGCGCGGACTACAGAGGCGGACTGACAAAAAATGAGGAGATAGACCTCTGGAGACTTTGGCAGTAGCATCGTAACTGTCCGAGATTAAAGTTATAGGGTTTTACGTT
>Ga0180431_10005270_pt1 | contig 15787 bp, 11 predicted proteins | sample SS_ome_11_FD_132459 | JGI IMG/M metagenome (GOLD analysis project Ga0180431, IMG submission 132459) | Hypersaline lake sediment archaeal communities from the Salton Sea, California, USA - SS_1_MS_1 metaG | ecosystem: Environmental > Aquatic > Non-marine Saline and Alkaline > Hypersaline >... | reverse complement strand
TGTGGTTGGCAAAAAGGTTTCGGAAGTGATCCCCGGATTAAATAAAACCGACCCTGAACTAATGGAGACCTACGGCAGGGTAGCGCAGACAGGCATTCCCAGGACTTTCGAGATATACATCAAAAATATGGATATGTGGTTCTCGGTATCGGCCTACAGCCCCAAGAAGGGTTATTTCGTTGCCCTGTTTGACGTTATCACCGAACGGAAGAATGCAGAAGAATCTATGAGGTTTGCCAATGTCCTTTTGTCTACCCAAATGGAATCTTCAATTGACGGTATCCTGGTAGTTAGCGATAACGGCAAGGTCCTTTCATATAATAAAAGGTTTCTGGATATGTGGGATATCCCTGGGCGGGCAGCTAAGAACGGTATTGTTTTAAAGGTAATAAACATGATGGCTAATAAGGTTGACGACAGGGAAAAGTTTCTTGAAAAGATGAAAAATCTTTGTGCTAACAAAGATGAAAGAAGCCGGGACGAGGTTGAGCTGATAGAAAGCAGGATACTGGATATGTATTCTTCCCCCATGCTGGGGCCAGATAAGAGGTATTATGGAAGAGTCTGGTATTTCAGGGATATAACAGACCGGAGGGTATATGAAGATGAGCTCAAGAAAAGTTATATGTCCCTTAAGAAAAACCTGGGGGATGTGATAGATACCATCGGCAAGATCGCTGAGATGAGGGACCCATATACTGCGGGGCACCAGAAAAGGGTGGCCTATCTTGCAGTTGAGATAGCAAAGAAGCTGGGACTTGACCGGGAACAGCTGGAGGAGATAAATATGTCAGCCATGATCCATGATATAGGCAAGATACATATCCCCTCCAGCATACTGACAAAACCGGGAAAACTGACAGACCTCGAGTTCAGCCTTATAAGGACTCATCCGGAAGGCGGCTATGGCATTATCCGGAATATGGATTTTCCTGTTTCAGTGGCGCAAACTGTACTGCAGCATCACGAAAGGCTGGACGGCTCCGGTTATCCGAAAGGATTGGGGAAAAAAGATATTTGCCTGGGAGCAAGTATAATCGCAGTAGCAGATGTGGTCGAAGCCATGGCTTCGCACAGGCCTTACCGGCCGGCACTGGGGATAGACCTGGCAATAAAGGAGGTAAAAAAAGGCAGGGGCATAAGGTATGATGCTGATGTGGCGGATGCTTGTCTTGCAGTTATAAGCGGCAGCGGATTCAGGTTTGATGCAGGACAGAAAGACGATTATCATTTTTGATAAAGACAATAGTGATCGTGGGAGGATGCTTTCCGGAAGGGGCGTTACTGTATTTTGATCACGGGATGTTTTACTTTGCTAAATAATAATATATTGGGATTAAGGCAGGTAAATATTAATGCTTGGAGCAATTGCAGGAGACATAATAGGCTCAGTCTATGAATTTAACAATACAAAGACTGCCGATTTTCCGCTTTTCAGCAGATATTCTGATTTTACCGATGATACAGTTCTTACTGTGGCAACTGCAGACTGCATACTTAATTCTGGAGATTATGCGGAATATTACCGCAAATACTACAGGTCATATCCCGGAAGGGGATATGGAGGCATGTTCCATAAGTGGGGAAGATCAGATGTAATGGGTCCGTATAACAGTTTTGGAAACGGCTCTGCCATGAGGGTAAGCCCTGTGGGATTTGCATTTTCGAGCATGGAGGATGTGCTGGCAGAGGCAGAAAGAAGCGCGGCAGTGACTCATGACCACCCTGAAGGGATAAAAGGAGCCAGGGCGGCTGCGTCGGCTGTGTATCTTGCCAGGAAAGGGATGTCAAAGAAACATATAAAGGAGTATATAGAAGATAGTTTCTCTTATGAGCTCAGCTGCAGGCTGGATGATATAAGGGATGTCTACCGGTTTGACGAGACCTGCCAGGGAAGCGTACCCCAGGCGATAACTGCTTTTCTTGAGTCGGAAAGCTTTGAAGATGCAATAAGAAAAGCTGTCTCGATCGGGGGAGACAGCGATACGATAGCCTGCATAACCGGAGGCATAGCAGAGGCTTTCTACCGGAAAGTGCCCGCTGATATCAGGGTTGAAGCCATGTCCAGGCTGGATAGCAGGATGATCGGCGTAATAGACCGGTTCTGTAAAAGATTTAAGCCGGGGCAATACCAGTAGATTCTTTAATCATACTGGCTGTAATATTCCTGTAATTCCTCAGGTGACAGGGATTTATCATATATCTGCACTTCGTCAATAGACCCGACAAAACCAAAATTTGAATAGCTGCTGTTATATTTCTCCTGGAGCTGGGCACCGATCTGGACGTCACCGTCTGTCACATTTGCGGCAACAGCCTTATCGGTGCTGTTGACCTTTACTCCGTTTACATATAATGACATGCCGCCATTATCCCATGTACCTGCCACGTGGTACCACTTTCCGGTCTCAAACCTGTAATTGGTGTCCAGAAAACCCTCCCCGTTATTTAAGGCCAGGGTAAGCTTCCTGTTGTAGAACTGCAGGGTATAGGCCTCGTCAGAGAAATCCCTTTTATTGCCCTTATGTATGATGCCGCTGAACTTTTCTATTGAATCTATATTGATCCATGCCTGCAAAGTCCCTTCTGTGGTCAGGTCAAGAGATCCGCTGTCAGGCAATGAGGCATAGCTGTAAAGGCCGTCCTCATTAATATTTCCGAACTTAAGGGCCGTACCAGAAAAGCCGTCTGTCCATTCCGCGCCTGAGATCGTGCCCTCTATATCGCCATAGCTTACGGTATAGCCTGAACCTTCGTCCAATGAAAGGCCTACAACCATATTCCTGCTGAAGTTTGCTTTGACTGCGGACTTTCCATAACCGCCGTCGGCTATCATGGTACCGTTGCTGAAGACTATATCGTCATCTGTATTTTCCGTACCGTCCACTCCATAGCTTCTTAGAGTATAGGAATATCCATCTTCTGAGACATAGGCAAACTGGTTTTTCCACAGGTCGTTTTCAGGCACCTCTTTTAAATACCCATTTTCCTCCAGCGATATAATGCCCTCTTCTGTCAGTGGATACATGTCATTGTCGATCCTGAATATCTCAAGAGCAGTTGCAGTATTGCGCATGACAGCTTCAGTGCCTGACTCTTTTGACCTGTTATTTAATGTGATGTAGCTGGGTATGGCCACTCCTGAAAGGACGCTCATCACGCTTATCGCTACTATAAGCTCCACCAGGGTGAATCCTGTAATTTTTTCTATAAGTTTTTTATATATCTTATTCATAATAAAATAAATATAATAATTATTATATATATTATAAATTAATAAATTATAATTACAACAATTATATTAATGTATTTATAATTAATAACTCCTGATAAGGATTTTAGTGAAAGGGCCTTCATCAAATATTATTGCAGGCTGAAAATTGTAATATTTGATAATTTTTGAATAATATACTTTAAAGATATCTTAAACTGTTGTAATATTAATCCTGTCTAATTTTTAAGAGTATAGAAGGGAAGAGATGTCTGGTAAAAAGATTTCTTACCGTATATTTATCCTGGCAGCGGTGATTTTATTCCTTGCTGCATCTGTGCTGCCGGCGGGATGCGGCAGAAGGGCATTGATAAGGCAGGCGCTGGCAGATAAGGAAAGCCAGGAGGCAGAAGAGTCCGGGGAAGAAGATGCTGATGGAAACAGACAGCAGTCCGGAGGAGGCCAGGACACGGCGGAAGACCAGGATACAGAGTCCGGGGAAGATGATAATAGCGGCCAGGCAGTACAGCAGGAAGCCGATGCCGATGAACCGGAAGGGGAGCAGGAAGATGAAAGCGGGGAACCGGAATTAGGCGCAGAAGAAGAGCCGGAAGAAGATGATGAACCGGCAGATGACCAGGAAGAGGAACCGGCGGAAGAGGCGCCCCCGCAGGAAGAAATTACAGCTGAAGCTCCTGCAGTCATAGATGAAGGCGGATTTGTGACCGAAGAAAGAGCATTAAACTGGAGCAAGATATATGTTGGGGATGACGGGGATAAAAATGTGCAGTGCAAGGGTTTTGCCAGTTTCAATATAAGCAGCTTTTCAGGGCTGACTATAGCAAAGGCAAAGCTAAGCGCTGTATGCAGCGAAGTAAAAGGCACTCCTTTCAGGACATACGGGCCTTTAGTGATAAAAGCAGTCTACTATGGGCCCAGGTCTGCAGATACAGATATTTTTAATATAGAAGGCGTCGAGCTGGCAAACTTTGAAAAAAAAGATTTCACCATAGCTGGATCCATACTTAAAAATGATCTCCAGAATGCGCTGGACAATGCTATTGACAGGTACCAGGTGTGTCTCTACTTTGAGATGCCCGAGACTGCTGACGGAGACGGCAAGGCTGATATACTGGTATACGAGCTGGAAGACATCACGCTTTCGATCACCTATCTTTCGGAGTAATAAAATAGCCGGCACAAAAAGATGTATTAATAGAAACAGGCCTTTTGCAGCTATCAGCTAAGGTTTTTATTATGCCTCCTGGCATAGAGCATGACCAGGGCTGCAAAAATATACAGCAGGAATAACTGGATGAACTGTATGGGCAGCTTATAATGAAGTCCTGTCATATAGATGGAATAATAGATTATTGCGGTCACAAAATAGGATAATGCTCCGGCCAGAAGAAGCGCTGCCGGCCTGGGATTTATTCTGTTCTTCCTGTTTCTGTGTATCTCATAACTTATTATTGCAATGATTACGAGGTACATAGTGGTGAAATAAAAAGTGTCCACGATCATCAGGTTGGGGCAGTAAAGCATATACCCGAATTTTCCGTCAGTGACGCTTATGCTCCCAGTTCCCAGAACAATGGCTGTTATGATGACAGCAGGGGAGTAGAATAGGAGCCTCAGGTATTTGTTTGATTTGGAAAGCTCTGCATCAAGTATATTTATCATATAGCATATGAATGCGGCAGGCGATAGAAAAAGTGCGGCTGCAAGGATCATGGCAAATATCGCGGCTGTCCGGGCATCTGACAGCGAAAGCATAAAAAAAGTCGAAATGCAGACAATAAGGTTTATGACAGAGAATACAATAAAGCAGGGCAGGGCTTTCAGCGTTTTCCGGTTTATGGCGGCATATATTACAAAAGATAAGATCACAAGGCCTGCAGCGAGGCTTAATGAATTAAAATAGTTAAAATCTCTAAAATACACGGCATCCTTTCTTTCGAATTATATTATGGTTCTCTGACTTCAAGCTCCGAAAAATCTACATCCGATCTTGCCCAGCTCCTGAAGCCGGCCATGCCGGAGCCGCGCCAGTCGTCCTGAAAGTCAAATACGATCTCGTCATCTACCTTTATTATATGGCGGTCTCCCACCAGGCTGATATTGATATTATGATTCTCTCCATAGACCTGGAAACCATCAGGCATGCTTGCTCTCTGGAAGGGAGAAGCTTCGTTTCCGTTTGTGACCTTCCTTACTACAAATTTGTCGCCCAGGCCTGGATCATATTGGAATATATATCCTGTTATGTCTTCCTGGCTGTTGGACCGGTAGTATATTCCGTAACCGTCTCCTTCCTTCAAATTTGCATCCACCGATATCTCATAATCCGACCAGGTGATGTCGCCGAACACTACCCTGTTCTGGTAATGATCTGCAGAGGGTTTAAGTACGCCTTCGCTTATATGCCAGTCTCCCATAAGAGGCATAAAATAGTCCATATCGCCAAAACCGCTTAAAAACAACAATATAATATTGGAAGCTCCGCCGGAACCGGAATTTGAAAACCCGCCTCCTGCTATCATGGTCCCGTTCTGGAATACTATGTCATCATCGGTCCCTGCATCTCCGTCAACTCCCGTACTGGTGTATGTATAGGAGTCTTCCTCACCAGAGTTGTAGATATAATCATTTTCCCATAGGTCCCTTACCGGGACGCTGTTTATATATCCCTCTTGTGCCAGAATACCTGGTCCGGATACGGAAGCAGGATAACTGCCCTTATCTATCCTGTACAGCTCAAGGGCGGCAGCAACATTTCTCATAGTGCTTTTGGTGCCTGATTCCCTGGCCCTGTCTTTTAATGTTATGTAGCCTGGTATCGCCACTCCTGTCAGTATGCTCAAGACTACAATCACTACCACAAGTTCAACCAGGGTGAAACCCTTTTGTCTTTTTAACATTTCCCTGACCATGTATAAAGAATCTTAATAAAATCTATATTATATAATATATTATATATATATTGTATAATATTACAAGTTAAAATTAATATATAATTACATTAAAAAGTTAATATAATTATAATTAATAGTTTTAAAAAGCAATGGTTCTACTATAATCCGAACAGGTGCTGCCTTATCAAAGATCATTAAAGTTAGGAGCATTAATAAGATAATAGCCCCGGAGGAAAAAACATTGCAGGCGCAAGCAAAGAGACAGGCACATAGAGCAAGCAAGGAGATCACCTGAATAATTGAGCGCAGTTTTACAGGCAGCTTACAGGGTTTCATAGATATTCGCATCAAAAAGTTGAAAAAATGCTTTATATAAAAATTCCTTGATAGGGGAAGACTTACATGATAAAGTATTCAATCTAATGCCTGAGTTCTTCGTGAAAGAGTGTTCTGTAAAGGTGATTAAAATACACGCGGAATTCAGGTTCAGTTATATTTCAGTACTATAAAATATGATTAGCAAGAATAATTATAGAGGTGGAAAATGTTTAAAAAGCTAAATATAATCATTGTGTGTTTCTGTCTACTTATTCCGCTTGCGGCTGCCGGCTGCGGCGGAATTGAAGAGAAAGCAGTAGAGAAAACGATAGAGAAGTTGATCGAAGCCGAAAACGAAGCCAATGAAGACAAAGGGGAAGAGCCTGGTTCCGAGACGTCAGTAGAGTCATCCGATCAGGATTCTTCTGCGGACTCCAGCGAAAAGGATCCGGAAACTGGCCAGGCTGAACCTGACAGTGATAAAAAAGAGATTCTCGAGGATTACCCCGGTGATTTTTGCCCGATTTATGAGCCCTCCGCCATAGTTGATATGGAGCAGATCAAAGTAGAGGATAAGGTTAACTATATCATTGAGTTTGTAAGTAAGGATGAGATGGATACCATAGAAGCCTTTTACTTAGGGCTTGACTATGTGGTCGATGAACTGAGCCTGGGTGATGTGATAAGCCAGATATATTTAGAAAACAAGAGTGAAAAGATTTGCGGAATGATCAATCTTGAACCGGTGGAAGAATCAGACTTCGCATCTTATGCAAGCGAGGGATACAAGATATATGGATCAATCATGGTAGATATTGGCTGGTAAATGTTTTAGCCCGGTTTTGTCTAGCTTTCAGTCCAGATCAAAGCGGTAAAGGCTTCATCCGGCTCTCCGCAGAAGCCGGTGCACATTTTTGCCAGTGCGGCAGTAACGCAAACAAACCTTCCTGGAAAGCCTTTCAAATAGCATGGCGGGAAGCTTTTTTTATACGGGCAATTTTCATCCCCATTAATATGCTTTAATAGATATGATATCAATCATATCTTTTACTATCTTGTAGTCTTCTTATAAAAGAAGCTTCCCAGAAGCAATTTCCTGAAATCTTTTGTAAGGTATGCCTGTATACTGCCTTTAAAGAGATGTCCACGATATTCTTTCCAGAAATATATTTCAGCTGATAACAGGAAAAAGGATTCAGTATAAAATAGTATATTTGTCTGAGGCTAATTATAGTGTCATGGGCAAATTGATTTTCCCACAGGCCAACTTACAGGGTTTTTATGATAAAACCGGGTCCACTTCTAAATACATTTAAACAGGTGCCGTTGTATTAGATAAAAATTATTAATTATATAAAATATTATATTAATTATGTTACATATAAATAAATTAATAATAGTTTGTATTATATAATAATTTTGTTAATATATACAATAATACAGAAAAAATTAATATATTTATTAATATTCTAATAAGATAAATTATTATTATGACATTAGAATTACTGGATAAAAGAAAGGTCTATACCGGAAAGTCGGGTATATACCAGGAAGATAGCGAAAACTCCGTACAGGGAAAGATCCTCATGGATGAGATCGCTTCTACACGGTTGAGGATAAAGGGCAGTCTTTTCTTTGCATTAAGGGTCAAAAAAGCCCTGAAGGTGCTGGGAAAATACCAGTCGCAGAAGCTTCTGGACCGGTCATATATAAAGGTTATAATTTCCAGCCAGAACCTCCACTATGACAGGGAGCTGGGCATCCTTTATTTAGACAGGAGACTATCGCCGGCAGAGATAGCCTATGTGATAAGGGTTCTTGCCGGCAGGGAGGATGATAATGCAGGGATAAGCATTACCGGTATTTTGGAAAAGCCGACGAGGTATCCGGGGGTCCTGGACAGGATAAATAGGAAGTTTTTCAGGCATTCTGTGGAGAAAAAGCTTGAGGACTCTGTATTAAGGATTATCAGCAGCCCGCCCCTTGGCAGGGTGGCTACAGAAGACCAGCATTTTCTAATGACTATCGTGCGGCTCGAGATGTTTGCAAAAGGCATTGCCCGAAAGATAGAGAAAAATTCTATTGTCTACATACTTGAAGAAAAGAGGAAGAAGCTGCAGAAAAAGCTGTTATCCTGCCAGAAAAAAAATGCCGGCAACCCGGTAAACGGGGGGACAAAAGACATAATAGATAAGACAGAGGTCCTGGACCTTCTTATATTTGAAAAAAAGATGCTTATACAGAACAGGCTTTTTAAGAGAATAACTATAGGTATAGACAAATGGTCTGATCCCGGGACACCGGAAAGATACAGGGAGAAAACAATAAGGAAAAGGCTTCTCCGGATAATAGAAAGGGCGAAAAAGATACAGGACAGACTGGAGAAAAATGATCCCGGCTCTTTTTTCGGAGCCGGACTGTTAAAGAGGCAGATAACAGGGTTGAAAAAAGAAAGGATGAGGCTTGGCTATATTTCATCTGTATATGATAAGAAAAAAAAGTATGCAGAGAGGCTTAAACAATATATGGGGATAAAGCACAATAATGAGCTTATACCTGAAGGCTACAGGAAATCCGGCCTGTCAATGGTTTTTGATATTTTGCGCGCGGGACTCAATATATTGTTCATGGGTTCTTATATCTACTTCATAAGTTTGCCTGCGGTTTTTATACCTGTTTTTCTGGCGGCAGGCCTGTTCGTTTTCCAGTCGATCGCCAATAAATTCGCCATACTCTTTATTTCCGTATTCGTAAAGAACAGCGGCTTGAAAAGGCTTCCTGATTTCAGGCTGAAAGAAGAGATGGAAAAAAGAGCAGGAGGAAGAAAATATTTCTGCGCCATAGACCTTCCTCTCTTTACCGGAAGGCTGCCGGAACTGGAGACTACCGTACACTATATAAGAAGGAATCTTGCCAACCTGAAAAACACCCTAAAGTATTTTGACAGCCTTTGCATACTTTACCAGATAACATCCAATACTTCTGATAAAAGCCTTGTTGAAGAGGAAGTACGCATGGCCCGCAGGGCCCAGAAGCTTGCAGACCTGATGATAGGCAGGGGTCGCGTTTTTTTCATATACCTGCACAGGAACTCGGGTACGGCCAAAAAAGTGGGCAATATAATCGCTGCGCATCTCTTTAAGTACCGGGGCATTACCAGTCCTGATATATATACCGATGAGAAGAAGTTTCTCCTTACCTTTGAGAAAAGACCGTTTTTCGACCGGGCCTGGGGCGCATTCTGCGATACACTGGCGCCGGGGGCAAAAGATGATGACGCAGTCATACAGGACATCCTGCGGGGTAAAAGTATAGATACCGGGCGTAAAATAGATTTTACCTTCTTTGTGGATAATAAGAATGAGATAAAGCAGGGAAGCCTTGAAAAGGCCCTCTCCATAATGATGCATCCGGCAAACGGGAATATCTCAATACTGCAGCCCAGGATGAGCATAGAAGACCCGGTCTCGGAAGGCCAGAAGATAACATCTGCTTTTTTGAGGATGATGAGGCTGGCCAGGGATACCCATAATGAGAGATACCTCAACACGCTGCACACTCTTTACGGTAATATGAGTGCATATTATGGCAAAGGCATGATAAGGCTCCGGATGTATGATTATATGATAACAAGAGAAGTGCTTAATATAAGGTATGTCGATTCCCACGACTGGCAGGAAAGCGTATTCAATAATTGTGCAATAGCCCTTTCGGGAAATAAAAGGATACATATAACCCGGCCGGATAGATCAGCTGACTCATTTGTCGTCCTTATTGAAAAGAAAAAGAACAGCTTTGTCTTCCGTTTGGTGTTCAAAGGAAATAGATGCACCGTGGAAGATGAAAGGGGAAATACCAGAAGCTTTGCAGTGCATGGAACCGACCCGGAGAGCAGGATAAGGCAGGTCCTGTCATATGTGGATAATGGAGTGGAAGTAGGCGAAAGGGAGCTTATATCTACCATAGGCAATAATACCAGGGATTCCAGGTGGCTGAAGGGCGACCTGCAGATGTTCAATACTTTCATGCCGTATCTTAAGTTCCTGCCTGCATACCACAGGTTTCACCTGGAGAATATATTCCGGAGGCTCACAAATGAAATAGCCCTGTTTATGTGGGTGGGGATAAACTTCATATTCGCCATGGCAGCAGGCTCTGCCGGGGTGATGAACCAGGAACTGCTGTTCATGCTGAGCCTCTATCTGGCTGTGACCGCCTTCGGGTTTGCAGGGATAGACCTTTTTATCTACCCTGTCTTCTTTGAGATATCAGACCGGATAAAGATGCCCGGTTCAGGAAGGATAAAAGGTTTTCTTAAGTTTGCCTTTAAGCTGGCAGGCAGGATAGTCGCAGGCATCTGGCAGTTCATACTTTACCTGCTTATAGCCTGGCCCAGGATAATAAAGGGCATAAAGTCCAATATCCAGGTGCTTGCAGCCGGCATCGACCAGCCTGTAAACTGGGGAGGAGCCAGCAATGCCAGCATATCTGCCGAGGAGACGGCAGAAGGCGGGATACCTTTTAAAAGCTTTTTTTCCTTTTACAGGGAATGCCTCATGGCAGGAGCAGTACTTGTGGCTGTCCTGTCGGCCCTTATAATCAATGAAATAGCATTTGTCTCCATAATACTTCCATTTAATATGGGGATTATAGCAGCCAGCCTGCTGATCGGGCCTGTACTTTCATACTTCATATCCAAAAAGATAAAGACAGGGTAATATTATGAAGCCCGGGATCCTTCCCGGACCGGTTTTAAATCTCTTCATATGTCAGTGCCTGGCCTGAACCATTCCTTATCTCTGCCTGTAAGTATTAAAATATGTAAATAGCAGCAGGAATGCAGGAGCCCAAAAAGTTATTTATTAATAATAATTGTACTATTAATATGAATTTCAGCATAATCTTATTCATATATATCATCCTTTAGATTATAATAAAATTCGGTTTCTATCAGGTATTAAAGGAGACAGCAGTTGAAAAAAGGAAAATTATTTTTGATCCTGGCAGTGATCATGCCGGTTATCCTGCTGGGTACGGCCGCGACATGCAATTTTTGCGGGATGCCGCTTTCCATAGAAAAAGAAAATGGAGTTTTAGAAAATAAGGAACAGGCAGATGCGGAAGGGGATACCGGCAGCGGAAATGTCATAAGCCAGGAAGAAAGTGATAATGGAAACCCAGATGGCGGGGAAGATGAGCCTATGGCCCCGGAAATATCCATTTTTATCCAGGAGGGCCCCTTATATTCGGCCGAAGATGATATCTGCTATTACCGGATAGGTTCCGAAGTCTATGGCAGTCCATTTCCTAAAGTCGCCTGGAGTAAGGATGACAGCGATAATGCCTTCGGCGATTATGTGGCCCAGGTCAACCTTAGAAGGGGAGAGACTTATACCATTGTCGCTACGGCCTCAAACTCTGAAGGCACTGCTACTTCCTCACTGACATTGAGCTGGGGCTGTGATGGCGAGGGCAGCCAGGGAGACGGTGAGGAAAGCAGCCAGGAAGACGGGGAAGAAGGGTCAGGACAGGAAGAAGATGATTATGGCGGCGAGGATCAGCCGGTAAATATGATGGTCCCGGTGTCGGACGAATCGGGATGTGCATCCCAGGACAAGGCTGATGTCAGGAAGGGCGAGATATTGGTGGGAACATCGGAAACCGGCATGGAATACCGGGGATATTTAAGCTTTAGCCTTATCGGGTATGAGGGCACCCTTAAATGGGCGAAAATACATATAGACCCGCCTGCAGCTCAAGGATCGCTTGCTCCACTCGGGGACCTCAGGATAGGGGTGCTGGAATATGGTACGGGGCCTATTGATTCCAGGGTAGTCAATGTTTCAAGTACCAGGCTGGCCAGTTTTCCCGGCTATTCCGGAGGGCCTATAGTAATAGAAGATGAAAAACTCCTGGAACAGTTAAGAGCATACTTCCAGGCGGGCAAATCCAGGTTCCAATTAACTCTTTACTGGAGATATGTGCCGGTTGGCGATGGAGAAAACCATTTCATAAGGACATCTTCTCAAAAAGCCAAGCTATATACCCAGTTCCAGTAAAGGAATGCAGGTAGTGTATGTAATAGTATAGTACTAATGGAGGACTTAATGATTGATGCTGATAAAGATATACCGGAGGCAAAAAGGCAGGAAGACGAAGATAAGAAAAGGAGCAGGAAAAGGATACTCATCCTTTTCGGCATAGCCGCAGCCCTGGTCATAATATTAGTGATAATAATGCTGCTTCTGAGTTTTTGCTCAAAAAAGACGGAAGCGCCTGTGGAGGAAGCAGTGATAACAGAGACCGAAGAAGAGCCGCCCGGGGAAATGATGGCTGAAGAGGAAAGCGGGGAAGAGTTGACGGAAGATGAAGAAGAACCGGAGCCTTCGGAAGACGAAGAAGAGCCTGGCGAAGAAGAAGATCCTTTACCGGAAGAAGAGGAGGATGAGGCTGTTGCGCCTACTGTCTCCATAGCTGTTTATGACGGGCCAAATTATTCGCCCCAAGATGATGTCTGCTACTACAGGATAGAGGCTTCGGTAACGGGAGACCCTTATCCCGGACTGGAATGGAGCCATCATGATGACAGCGAGGGCGCATTCGGATCCCGAAAGATACAGATAAACCTGAATGACCCTTCGGAGACGGTAAACCTTGTTGCCACCGCGACCAATTCTGCCGGAAGCAGCAGCGATTCACTGGTTCTTAGCTGGAGCTGCAACCGGCCTCCGGCTATAGAGGATATTGCACTCTCAGGGGATAGCGGAATAAATAAAGCCTGTTCCGTATCTGCAGCTGTCTCAGACCCGGATGGAGACACCCTTACCTACTCCTGGAGCGTTTCAGGAGGAAGCATAGCAAATCCTTCGGCAAATCCGGCAAGCTGGAATACGCCTTCCAGTCCGGGCTCATATAGCGTAACTGTCACAGTCAATGATGGAAAAGGCGGGACTGATTCCAGGACAGAGTCATTTAATATCGAAGGCAACAGGCCCCCCGAACTGGCGGAGATAGTCATTAAGAATTCGCCCGGCGGAGATACGGCTGATAAAATAATTGTAAACTATGATTATACCCTGCATATCTCTGCATCGGACCCCGACGGGGACAGTCTTAACTATTACTGGGAAGTCACCGCAGGGACGCTGGGTAATGCCTATTCTAATCCCGCATCCTGGCAGGCTCCCTATTATCCAGGATTTGTGGATATAAAAGTCACAGTAGATGACGGTAATGGTGAATCTGTCATAAGGACCAGGAGAGTTGAAGTAGGGTATTATGTAAATTGATTTTTTTGTAGTTGATTAAAAGGTTGTCTGGTACATATAATAGAATTGTGCTGCGGCGGACAAAGTGACTACTTTTACCGGGAGCAGGCTTGAAAGCAATAGAAGTAAAAAAGCTGGTTAAGAGATATGGCGGCAAACTTGTCCTTGATAGCCTCGATCTATCAATAGAAGAAGGCGAGTTTTACAGCCTGATGGGACCCAATGGCTCCGGCAAGACAACGCTGGCTGCGATTATGGCATCAATAAGGAGACCGGACTCGGGAACGGTAAGCATATTCGGAAAGGATCCCCATAAGGCAAAGCAGTATATGGGTTATATCCCCCAGGAAAATTTTTCCGATCCCATACTCACGGGCAGGGAGAACATAAGGTATTTTACCAGGATGCTAGGTTATTCCGGCAGGGACACTAAGGCTATGGTTGATGAGCTCATAGACAAGGTGGGACTGTCCGGGGATGCTGACAGGAAAGCTGGAAACTATTCCGGAGGAATGAAGAAGAAGCTGGAGCTGGCCACCATCTTTTATCCGGGGATAAAGCTGCTTATACTGGATGAGCCTACCACAGGTCTTGATCCGCTGGCCAGGAGGGATTTCTTCGGACTGATAAAGGACCTTAAGGATTCCTCTACTACCATTGTTCTTATCACCCATCTGGGCTCCGATGCCGAGGTCGGCTCCAGGGTGGGACTTATAAACAATGGGAAAATAATCTCTGAAGATTCGCCATACATGCTGAAAAGAAAGCATGGTTCAAAAAGCGCTATAGAGGTAGAGACCTCTATAAAGAATGATAAGATAAGAAAGATCATTGATTCATTTAACAGCGGCAGCGAGCTTATTGATACAGAGAAGGGATATAAGTTCTATTCTGATGACCCGGCTGAAGTCCTTCCCAAGATAATGAGGGAAGTGGAAAAGAATGGATATGAGGTCACCCATATAGGAGCTGCCACCCCGTCGCTGGAAGATGTTTTTTACAGGCTGACCGGAAAACAGGTCAGGGAGGATAATAAATGAACCAGGTCTCTGCAGCCTTTATAAAGGGGTTAAAGGATAATATAACCAATAAGATAGCTCTTTTCTGGGTGATAGCCTGGCCTCTTATATGGCTTTTTCTTGGTTTCTACGTATTCCTCAGGCAGGTCCCGGCCCAATACCTGGAGCAGGCCAGGACCCAGAATACTGTTTCCATGATAAGCTTTGCCATAGTCATAGCCGGGATGTCCAGCCTTACGGCAAATATAGGTGAAGACAGGCAGAGAGGTCTTTTCCTTAAGCTTAAGACCATGCCCATACAGCCCTGGAAGGATTCAGCAGGCCGCATCCTGGCTATACTGGTATTCTGTTTTGTGGCCATAGCCGTCATCCTGGCTGTTGGATTGATCCTGGGAGCAAGATTCGATATCACATTGATAAAGGCGCTGCAGTCACTGGGTTTATTTATCCTGAGTATACTGGCAGCATCAGGCGTGGGCCTTATGCTGGGGTCTATCATAAAGAACCTGCAGGGTGCCATCATGACCGGAGTGGGAATTGCAGTAGTGACATCAGTGCTTTCCGGAGTCACTTTTGATTATTCCGTATTGCCGGCAGCCCTTCAGTATTTTTCCAGGTTCTGGCCCATATCAGCCATCAATAATTCAATTATATATATTCTTACCGGCAGTTTTGCCTATAATCCCCTTACAGTGGTAAATATCATTTATGCGGCAGCTATATCCCTGGTCTTTTTCGCAGCCGGGATCATTGTGTATACCAGGTTTTGCTGGCGGTTCGAGTAATCAGGCTTATTTTTAAGTCCTGCCAGCGTATCACCGTCTCCAATAAACCGGCCATTAAGCTATCTATTATAGAGTTTGATCTCCTGGAATTTTGAAATTGTCTTTTTTAAACAGTTCTAAACAGCAATCGACAACACTGGGATCATAAAGAATGCCTTTATTATTTGCTATCTCTGCCAGCGCCTCACTAATGTCCAGCGCGGGCCTGTACGGCCTGAAAGAGGACATGGCTTCAACTACGTCAGACACTGCCAGTATTTTTGCTCCCGGT
>Ga0180431_10005268_pt1 | contig 15793 bp, 6 predicted proteins | sample SS_ome_11_FD_132459 | JGI IMG/M metagenome (GOLD analysis project Ga0180431, IMG submission 132459) | Hypersaline lake sediment archaeal communities from the Salton Sea, California, USA - SS_1_MS_1 metaG | ecosystem: Environmental > Aquatic > Non-marine Saline and Alkaline > Hypersaline >... | reverse complement strand
ATAAGCATCTTTCATATTTCTATACATTATATCTTTTGCAGATAGATTATCTGTATGCTTTGCAGTATAACCACATTCATGAAAGTATATTGCACTAGAAGCTACTAATGTATCTATTCCTGCTAGTGCCCCGCGATATTGAAAATCTGTATCCCATAAATATATTCCTTCATCAAATGTTTTATCATCTGGTAATCCAACCCTTTCGAAATATTCTCTACTCCAAGCATTCATTGAATATAAATCAAATCCATAATCTTCTATCAATATCTTTAACCATGTTTTGAATTTATTTTTAGATACAAAATTACCCTTAAAATATAAATCATAATTATTTTTTATTGAATAATATTTTAATTCATCTCTATCTGTTATTATATGTCCTGATAAAGAAGACAATGCTTTCTCTTTCATCAAAGAAATCATAATATCAATTGTTTGAGAGTGAAGAACTACATCATTATTTAAATTAAAAATTATATCTGATTCTTCCAATCCTTTTCCTATCCCATAATTCATCTCAATAGTTATCTGCGTTTTTAGAGGAAACTTTTTAAAATGGTCAACTCTTTTTATTAAATCTTTCCATTCTTCTTCTCCATAATGTAATATGTAAGTTTTTATTTTATATTTCTTTGACTGAATACTATCTATACAAGCTTTAGTTATACCATATTGCCCATCACAAGTAGTTACTAATATTATAGCATCTACTTTCTTCATCTTCTTCTCCTAAATTGATTACTCAATATATCATTATATTCATTTAAGATTATTTCTTTGCCTTCTATTAAAGATTTAGATTTTAAATAAGCTACATAAGGATGCTCAGACATATCAATACTAATATGTAATTTGCTTTTAGAAAGTGATTTTATATCAGATTTATTTTCATAAGCTATATCATTTTCTATACTTACTATCTTTGAATTTGGAACAGTTAATCCCAAGTTTCTTACCCCACTATCATAAGATATAAGTAAATCGGAATATTTAATTGCATAATAAGCATAGTCCATAGAAGCAAATAAATAACTATGCCTATTTAGTGGTTGCTCTTCTGTTATATGACCTATTTTCAAAATAAGATACCCTTCATTTTTATAATAATCTAATAACTTTTCAAATTCATTATAAAGTCCTTTGGGTTTAGGAGAAAAACAATTGTCACTATAAACTATTATTCCTTTGTAAAATTTTCTTGCTTCTTTAAAATAATCTCTTATTCTTTTTTCAATTTTTGTATCGGGAAAGTATTCTAAAGTTGTATCTATTTTTTCTAATTTAGCTAATTCATAAGCTACATATTCTACTATCGTCCAGTCTTTCTTTTTTAAATCACTACAAAATCTTGGGCTAATGTGAAGATTATATATTTTTTCTGGATTTATTTTCTTCGCTAATTTAAGTAATTGAGCATCAACATTTGGTAAATAATTAGTCCATCCATCATCTACTCTTCCTTGCAATAAAACATAATTATCAATATAAGGTAGTTTTTTAACTACATCATAGAATTGGTAATGAGTAGCCCATATCATTTTATAATCAGGGTATTTTTCCCTTAACGCTCTAACTGTTGGTATTCCAAATAAGCAATCTCCAAACATTCTCCACAAACTAATAAGAATTATTTTATTATTACTCTGGCTTGAAATTGTTCCTGTTTTCTCAACTTTTTCTGTTTTTTCAAAAAATAAATCTAATATATTAAATCTTTTTTTATTAAAATTTCCATTTATTATTTTTTCTATTTTATTAAATACAATTTCTGGTGTTATTGAACTAGAACAAGTTTCAGGACATGTATAATTTTCATAATTAAATTTAGGTAAATATCTATTCCAACAAGGAGAACATTTAACTGAACTCTGAATTGGAATTGCATTTTCGTAATATTTACATCTCCATTGATAAGGAATTGTTGTATATAAAATAATTTCAGGCCTACCAAAAGCTGCGGCCACATGACTAACAAAGTTGTCTGTTGTTACAACCAAATCACAATTAGCAATAATAGAAAATAATTGTCTCAAGTTTTCTGTTTTATCTGTTAAATTTACTATCCCCTCTTCTAATTCCAATTCCTTTTTACCAACTACTATAATATTATATTTCTTTTTATCTAATTTTCGTATTAATTCTTTTAAATGATTTAGATTCCAATTTCTAAATTTTTCAACACCTTCTATACAAAAAACAACATTTCTTTTAGTTGGGATTATATATTCTTTACCCAAATTTAATTCATCTTCATCTAAATAAATCTCTGGTGTTTTCTTAGTCAAATTTAAACCAAATAATTCAGCCATTGAATCAATCCTCGGTTGCTGATTTCTTTTATCAAGATAATCTTCCGTCATCTTCCCTAAAAAGAAATGAATATCATAATTATCTAACGTTTCCAAAAATTCAGTTTTATTATAGTTTTTTGTAATTAATTCATCTATATTCGGATTACCTTCCAATATTTCTTTTGCTTCTGGTCTTGTTGAATATGTTAGTTTTGAATCTGGAAACTTTTCTTTAATTTCTTTTATTATAGCTGTTGACATCAGAATATCACCCAAACCTCTACCAGAAGCTTCATAATTTGTATCAAACAATATTTTGCTTGCTTCTTCTCCTTCTATTTCTATTTGTTTTTGTTGTATTTTATAAATTGAGTTTAAATCTGTTATTAAAGGAACACCATATATATCACAAATTCTCTTTGCCTCAATTTTACCGTCTCTACCCAATCCATAAACTAAAGAAAACTTTTTATATTCACTTGCAGAAAAAGTCACATTTCCCATATACTTTGAAGGTGCTTGAATGTAAATAATATTTTGATTATATATTATATTTGCAGGTAAATAAGGTGAGACAAAGAAAATAGTCAAATTTGCTTTTAAAAGTGTTTTAATTACATTCTTGTATTCAGCAACATCTTCTACTCTATAAGATTCTATAAGAGCAAATTTATGAATCCCTACTCTTAGAGAAATAATTTTTACTTTTTTTGTAATGAATTGATTATTTTGTTTTTGAAGAATTGGTAAGATTGTTCTTAATTTCACTTAACTAAGTTCTCCTTTAATTTTAAGGGGCTGGAATAACCAGCCCCATCTATATTAATTATTTATTAACTTGCAGTAATGTCTAATCTAACTATAGCGTCATACTTACTATTCGTAACATGACGCAGTTTGAAATCAAATCTTTCGAAGCATACAAAAATCTGAGAATCACGTTCTATATCCTCTTTCCTTCTTATCTGAATTCCTCGGCCCTGACCGATTAAAGGCTCCTTCCTCGGAAGAAGAATTGCCTTATCAGCATCAACACCATCAACATAATTTGAAGAGTATACAGTCACTCCATAAATCTTAGGTAAGACTCCGTTCTGAACAACCGCAGCTGAACCGAATACGTCATTCTTAACCCCTCTGTCTGTCCGCAACTGGTGTGCGAATTTATCAGAGCAAATCAATATAATCTCATCTCTTGCATGAACTCCTAAGTTCTTGATTCCTTCAGAAATCCCGTCAGTCACTCCGTAATCAGTAGAAGCATTAATCGTAACAGTAGTCGTATTCTTTTTCGCATCAGTTGCAGAATAAAATAAACCTTCAACTATTTTCGTATAAGTGCTAGAACTAGAATCCTGCGCACTATCAGAAAGAATAGCTTTTTCCTCAGCTCTTGCAAAAGCAACAGCAAAGGCATCCAGAATCAATCCAACAACATCAAGATTACTATCATTTATATCATCGTTAGCCACTTCAGCTTTAGCTGCCAATTTACCAGGTTTCAAAACCACTGCAGAAGTAGAATATTCTAACTGTTTGTCATCATCATCACCTATAGCATCAGAAGTCCCAACACCAGTCCCTATCTGGTAAATGTGCTCATCGTCGTATGCCACTGAAGGAATACTCAGAGTCTTACCAGGAACATTGATAGAACGGAACAGCTGTCTTGCTATATTCCTTTCATAAACTTCTTTGATTATTTCGTCGGCTATCGGTTTCGGAAGATAACTCTCACCTGTAGAGTCATCAACGAATAAGTCAGAATCACTAGACATCGCAGTCTTAGTCATCAAAGCATCTAGAAATTTTTGTTTCATTTCTTTGTCCACTATTTTCACCTCCGTGTAATAGTCTTTTGAAAATTTATTTTTAACTTATTTAGTTAAATTCTTTAAATAGTTATTTGTTAACTTTCTCTTAACATCATCAGGAAGCTGACCCCATATCTCTTCATTATTCATTATCTCTAAAGGACTCATTCCTTCTATTTTCTTTAAAAGCTTTTCCTCATCAGATAATTCTTCTTCCTCTTCAACTAATCCTTTTCTTTCTTTTGTATCATCTTCAGGTTTCTCTTCTTTCTTTTCAGGAGTTTCTTCTTTTACTTCTTCGGTTTCTTTCTCTTCCTCTTTTTCCTCTGTAGTCTCTTCTTTAGAACCCTCAGTTTTATCAGGAGTTTTTAAATCATTATCTTCTTCTTTTGTATCTAGCTTTTCAGCTTCAATTTCTTTTACATCAAATATAAAAGCTTTAATTTCGGAAACATCTTCAAGAAATTTATCAACTTTTTCATGTAAATCTTTTAAAGATTTTTCTACATCAAATTTTTCAATTTCAAGTTTTTCTGTTTCTTTCTCATCTTCTTTTTGTTCTATATTTTCTTCCTGTATCTCTTCATTTTCATTTAATTTGTTATCTTTATCTGTTGGCATTTTTTCACCTCCAACTATGTTTTTCGTTCGTATAGATTTTACATATTTCTTTTTATCTTCCATACTTTCAATTAATTCTCTTGTCTTATTGACTTTGCTCAATGCTTTTAACAAATCTTCTTTTGTCACTTGTTCTCTTTCAGCATCTGTAGCTAAAAGTAAAGCATATATAGCAACTTCCTTTAAATGAGCCCCAGTTAAACCTTCTGATTTTTGGGCAATTTCTTTTAAAGTAGATTCTCTATTTTCTACTTCAATCCCTTTTGTATGAGCTAATAGTATTTCATACCTTAAATCTTTTGTAGGTAATTCAAATTCTATTACATCATCAAATCTACTCGGTCTATCTATTAAAGATTTAGGTATTCTCTCAGGATAATTAGTGCAAAGGATAGTTACTACACCATCCAAAGAATCTAAACCATCCATTTGAGTTTTTATAGAATCAATAGCACCTTTTCTTTCCAAATAATCATCTATATCTTCAGCAAATAAAATACATGGAGCTAATTCTTTCGCCATCTTTAATAAATTTTTAAACTTATTTATATCTATATCTCCCCAATTATCTTTCAAATCTGCTGAAGTTACCCAAATAAAAGTGCTATCTGTGTTATTCATTAATATTTTACCTGTAAGAGTTTTTCCTGTCCCAGGTTCACCAGCAAATATAATTCCTCTTTTAAAAGGTAAATTATTTTTCTTATATACCTCCTTTTTATTGAAGAAATCTAAAGCACCGACTTTTATTGATTTCTTTTTGTCTTCAACTATTTTAAGGTCATCAAAAGACTGTTCAGTTAAATCTAAAAATTTTCCATCAGGAGTTATTTTCTCTCCCTTGAAGAAATTATTTTCCTCAGCCCATTCTTTTCTTTTATCACTGAATTCTTTTGCTAATTCTTTTGAATCTCCCCTAGAATATATATCAACATAAAATGCGCCCCATCCTGGTGTAATTCTGACTACTAATTTATCAGTTCCTCTTTTAATAAATTTAATTCCATCAACTATCAGTTCTTCATTTGTATCTCTAGAAGTAAGTAAATCCATATAGACAGTTCTAGTTAGATTTCCATAAGAATCTAAATTTATTTCTTTTGTTACTTCATATCCTAACTCTTCAATTGTTTTGTTAATAGATTTACTAATTAAAGATAATTTAAAATATGAAAATGCACTTTGTAAGGTTTTTTGTTCATGAGAAGGACAATCTAAAAATAAATTTATTTTATCATAACTGTGAACTGTTCGTTCCTTCTCTGTTTCCCTCAAAGCCTTTTTCTCTAATTCAGATATACTATTGATTACTTTTGCTTTAATTGGCTCAACATTCTCTTCATCTTCTTTAGACTTTATATTTTTCTTTAAAGATTTAGCAATTACTTCTAATAAGTTAGCTTCCTGATTTGCAGGAACACCAACTAAAGATACCTCAACTAATTCTATATCAGTGACTGCTAAAGCATCTTCACCTGTAGTTTTATCCTTATATTCTTCAGCTTTATGAACTATGCCTCCAATAGAAAAACTTGTCCATAAGCCTTCTTTTATTTGTTCACGTATTTTCTCTTCCGTTTTTGTTATTTTAGCCTTAATCATCAATCCACCGTTTTGGTATTTACTTTCTAATATTTTACCTATTGGCCTGTCATAATTATGATTAAGAAATAAGGTAGAATTTTCCGTTTTTAATAAATCGCCTGCGGCTTTCTTCAAAGCAGCTTCAGTTATTATTTCACCCTGTCTATCAATAACAGGAACAGAAGCAAACCCCACAATAAAAAAGTCATCTGAATTTTTAGCTGCCTTTTGAGTTATTGGAGTTACACAGTGAAATTTTGCTGATAGATTTAAATATTTTTTTGACATATTATTTATCCCCATACATTTATAAAGAAAATATTTCGTATCTATTTTTTTAATGTTTTTTAAAATATTTTTATTTATATTTATTAACATATCTGATAATATTTCCTTTAATTCTTTACTTAGTCCTATAAAATTAATCGACCCTAAATTTACCTTTTTACATATATCTTTTAAATACATTACTGAACAATAATCTTTTCTGTCAGTTTTTTCTAAATATTTTGCTGTTAAATACAAATCTTTCCCTTCACATTCTTCTATAAAAGCTTCACCAAAAGAAGAAAATGAAGGAGCTATAATAAAATTATCCTTTTTTAAAGCATAAGAATTATAATCCCATTCTCCTTTCTTAGTATATAAGATTTCAAACCCCTCAACTATAGACCTATTATCAATTTCTTCAAATAATATTAAATCTATATCACCGAACTTTGTTTCCATAAAAGATTTAGTTCCTTTGGGTATATAACATTTTAGTATTTTATTCTTCCTGAATTTATTTAACTCTTTAAAATCGCTTATGTGATATGAGTCATAACAAGTAATAAATACAGAATCTATTTCAACATCAAGATTTTTATAGAATCCCCTTGGTGTATTAATTAGAATATTTTTCCCATTATTAGAATATAATAATGAAGGTGATAATGTATTGTTTAATAATTTAAGATTCATTTTTCTTATTACTTTTTTCAAGAAAATCTACTAGTTCTTTTAATTCTGATAATTTACCAAGTGTCTGTTGGTATGCTTGCTCTAAATCTTGTAATTGTTTCTTTTCTTTTTCGATTCTTCTTTTTAATTCTTTTACTAAACCAGACATAGTTTTACCTCCTACTTAATTTTTTAAACAAAATATTTTCAGGTAATTTTTCAACAACCCTTCTTTTTAAAGCAATCTCCTCTGAAGTAATTAATACTTTAGCCCAATCAGGAGTTTTCATTGTTTTTATAGTTTCACCCTCTATTGCTTCAAACTCATCAATTTTTATTATTTCTCTTGGTTCATATTTTGGTCTCTTAGTATCATCGACTACAAAATCCTGGTTTATTACCTGAAGCAAATCTACACCACGTTCTTTATTTTTAATTCTATTATTTCTCTCATGAATCATTTCTTCCAAATTTTCATTATCTACAATTACTATTTCATGTTCATCTGGATTGTAATTACCGAAAGGATGAGGAATTTCAATCTCAGTTACTTCTGCATAGTTTGCTGATGGGTGGTCAGGTGCTTCATAAGCAGAAATTATATCACCTTTCTTATGGCCGTCATGTAAATCTTTTTTTGCAATCTTCAAAAATATCCAGTGGTCTTTACCTGAAGATGTTACATAATATTGTCTAGCATAAGCCGTATTGTCATAACCCCCATTATTAACTACTTTTATCGTCGGATAGAATCCATAAGAACCACCAGGCAAAGTTAATAAATCAGAATACATAGATTCATCATCAAATCCTTTTAAAGACAAAGTAATTTTTGCTAAATAATTACTTCCAGAATATCTCTCTGCCCAACCACCAACACTATATATACCAGCTATCGAAGCAGCCATTGTTTGTGCAGAAATTATATTATTATAACTAACAGTTCCCAAACTTGTTTTTAATTGAGCTTGTCCTACAGCAGAATCAGCTATATGAGACTGTTCAATTACATCATTTGCATCCTCAAGAAAATGGTCTGCATCGTATCCGTCAAGCTTATCAGAATTTTTAATTATAACATCGTCATAATTTATTGTGACACTCGATAACGAAGGAAACATATCCGAAGCATTATCTGTAGAAAAATTAATCTTATACTGGATATACCTATGTGAATCTATATCTATATTCGACCCTACTGGATTTGTATACTCATCACTCCAATCAGTTGGTGAACTCATATCTGAGTCGTCATCAGTTCTAACTTGAACAGTTATATCTGCATTTTCTGCATAAGCATATAATTCTAAAGTTGCTGGTGCTTGATTATCATCCCCTTGAGAATAAGGTTTTCCTATCCATCTCCAATATCTATGTTTTATTGGAGTGAAAGTTCCTGAAGTATCATTTGAAGATTGCCATGAAATAGCATCTGCCCAGTCTCCTGCATCCTTACCACCTATATCTGAATATTGAATTTTCCATTGGTCTTCAGCATGTTTTCCTTTATAAACATATTTATTTACCCATTTTGCTTCACCTAAATCAACTTCTGCTATTGGATTTTCTCCCCAGAAATCTGTTCCATCTCCCCATCCAACATAACTCGAATCATTACCATCACCAAGATTGCTCTCACTTCCATTATTTGTAGCTCCACCTCCACCTGAAGTATAACTAGAAAAACTTCCAAAATTAGTCACTAAATCAAGACTGGGATTCGGTAAATTTTCTCCCCATTGGATAGTCCCTAATTCAACATCTTCACTTCCTAAATCAATTATTTGTGATACAAAATCACCACTTGTTTGTCCTGCCGTCAAATGTAAATCACCATTAGTAACTGAAACATTTGTTTTTGTTCCCTGGTTCCACTCACCTGCATCTTCATCTTCAACTTTAGATTGTTCAGTTACGTCAAATTGGTCTCTTAATCTTGCTCCCGCTACTAAAACAATGTCTGCATTAACATATCCATCATTTATTTCCAATCCATCAGTTGCATCTAGTTTAAAACCTGCAACTCCTTTTTCATAATTACTACTTTTAAATATTCCACCAGAACCCAAAATTAATTCTACAGCAGATAATGTTCCACTAATTATCTTATCAGCAGAAACTGAATTTGCTGCTATTTTATTTGCTGTTATACAATTAGCTGCTAATTCATTTGCTGTAATTGTATTTGCTGCTATACTTGCTGCTGTAATTGTATTTGCAGTTATATCTCCGTCGGTAATTAAAACTTGGTCAACTTCCACAGAAGTAGAAAAACTACCAGGCCCATAAGTATCAACTCCTCTTACTTTAAAATAAGTTGGGTCATTTGGAACGTTCACAAAAGCCATTACTCCAACATCACCCACGTATGCCCCAGCTGCTACTTTTGTTACTAACTCTTCTTCCCCTCCCCAAGCATCTGTTGTTGAACTCCATACTTCATAATGTTGTAAATCTCTATCTGTTACATCATCCCATTGAAGAGCTACTTTTTGAAATAATTCTGTTTTTGAAACAGTTGGAGCTGAAGGTGCTGCATTTGTAGGAGTAACTGAAACTGCCTTATCAGAATATATTCCAGAACTATTAACCGCTTTTATATAATAAGTTCCTGGTGACCTTGAACCAGGATAAACTACTGTAAATGTCAAATCCCTAACTTTGCAAACAAAGTCTGAATTTTCAGTCCCCCAATTTGAATCAGCTGTTCTTATTTCATAAGCTTTTGTATCATCAGCATCTACTTCATTCCAAGTAAATACTAATTCATTAGTAAAATCATAAGCAAAGTTTTCGACATCAGGTGGAGCATCAGTTTTCCCATCTAAAGTAATTGTTGCTGATGGTGAAGTAGCTATTACTCCCTCTTCTCCACTATCACAGATAGAAACTAAAGCAACTGTATATTCAATTCCTGTTTGTAAATTATCTATTATCGTTGTAAATGCTTTATTTGTTGATTTTTTATATTCGTAAGAATTACCACCATCATCAGATAAATATACTTTTACACCAACTATTTTCTTTTGCCATCTTTGCTGAGCATCTGGGTATCTAAAAGAAACATCTATTGCACTTTCTACAGTTCCATCCTCTTTAGTTAATATTCTTTCTGATAAAGCTACATCTTGAACTTCTGGAATTTGTAAATTAACATAATCATAATCATCTTCAGGTAAAGTAATCTCTGTTAAATCATCATAAATTGAATCTGTATATTCTATTGTTTCTACTTCGATTTCTCCTTTTTCTAATCTCTTTAACGAAGCAATTCTCATTAATTCAGGAGTATCATCTGTTTCTTGTAAAATATATTCATCATAAGAAGCAGGAGTAAAAGATAATGGAGAACTTAAATTTACTTCGCTGTATGTTCCAGCTCCATCTGAGATATCTTTTGTTTCTATAGTATCATCATCAGCATCTTTAACTATTAATTGATAAGAATTTCCTTCAGTTAAAGTCACTTCTTTGTCTAAACAAACTTTACTTGTAGTAGAACCAGAAGTCACCTTTCCTCCTACAGCCCACTGTGTCTGGTCATGCTGAACTTTTACAACGTCCATTACTTGGCAACCAAGAGCTGCAATTGTTGTTCTAAATTTACAAACCTTTGTATTATTTTTAGCTCTATTGATTAAAAAAGTTCCGTCTCGTATTAACTGAGAAACTCTTGTGACACCAAAATAAGACATTGTTCGTTTTACAATTTCATCACCAGCAGCTAATGAATCTTCATCATATATTTGTATTACATCCCTTTCATAATTCTTGTTTTTATTAGCAAATTGAAATTCAATAACATTGGGTATCTCATCTTTAGCTAAATAATGGACACTGAAACTATCTTTTATTATATTACCCATATTGAATATATGTGAAGCTATTTCAGATTTTTCTATTTCTATCCTAACAGCTCCTTCACTATAAACAGGAACTGCTCTAAATGTAGTTAATATTTGATTTAATAAATCTATTGCTCTTGATTTACTATCGATTACAATATCTAATCTAAACCTTTTTTCCCAATTATCATCACCATCTTTTACTCTTGCATCACAAGTTCTTGCCATTTCTAAAAATGTAGCATCACTAATGTGAGATGAAGAAATATAATCCCCCAACCCATATCTGTTGTTTGTAATCAAATCCTTCATACACCAAACAGGATTAGCACACCATCTATCTACATACGTTGTTCCGTCCCAAGTTAATGAAGAATCATCACAAAATTTTCTCCATTCTGTATTATCTTCATCCCAGTAATAATCATCCCAAGCTACTTCATTGCCATTTGAATCAACAACAAAAGGAATTGATACTTTTATCCCTCTAACCAATACAGTAATGTTTGGCATACTTCCTGAAAGGTGTTCAGTTGCTAACATTCTAATTCCAATTAATGCTGTATTCGGATAAACCAATTTATGATTTTGAATTTCATCTACTGAAGTTAAATACAAATCCCCCTGGTGATAAAAATCACTATCATCTGAAACTCTTGTTATTCTTATATCATATTGTTCTGCTGTTAAATAAGGTGATTTAAAAAATCTTCTTACATCTGACCTTGACTTAGCAGTTATTTTATGTTGTCCCAAGCTAATATAATCTGGGTCGCCATGAACTTTATATTCTACTTTATATGTCACACTCCATGAATTGATTGAACCAGTATTTTTGTTTGTTTGATACAAAGAATTTACATTTAATCCTAACTTAAATCCTTGAACAGAAGAACCATCTGTAGTATATTCATAAGAACTATTTTTAGTTAATTGAACACTCTGATTGAAAACAGTATGTATGTCACCAAACTCTTCTATAAAAGTTTGGTTATTTGTTCCCATTCTTGTAGTTATTTCTGCATTCTCTTCTTCATCATAGTAATTTTCTATTGGGTTTCCGTTTACTTCAACGTTACTTATTGATTCTATCTCACCTTCTCCTATTGCTCCAAGAACATTTAAAGTTTGATTTTCTCCTTCCTCTACATATGTATTTACTACATTTATTCCAGTTCTATGTTCACCATAAATTACAGCAATAGGAATCCCAACATCTTTTGTGCTTTGTATTCCGTCCCAACCGTAAGTAGGAGAGCTTTCAAATGAACCACCACCTCTATCACCAAATGAAGGTTGTTTTGGTTTATTTAAAAAACCATAGAGCATTGAAGCCCCAATAAGAACCCAACCAACAACCGCCCAAAAAGTTCCTATTTCAGCACCAACTAATATAGTTCCTATAATTGCAGAAATTGAAACAGGGTCTTTTACTTCAACAACTAATATTATTATATCTTTTTCTTTTAATTTCTGTGTATTTAAAAACTTTTCTGAAATTTTATCTATTTCATAAACATTGCTGTTGTGTATTATCTTTGAATAAGTTTTCCAATCTCTGTATTCTCTTACAATATCAAAAAGAGTCATCCCTTCTTTAAAAGGAATTTCTAATATTTCTCTTCCTTCTTTTGCAATTATATTTTTTATTTTAATTAATGTAATCATATATTTTCCTTATTATGGTGTTGCAGATGAACTCGAACTGCTGCTTGAGCTGCTAGAAAAACTAGAAGAATGTGTTTCATAAGTTACTCTTATTTCTACTTTTGCTACGTCGCAATATGCCCAGCCAGCTATATCGGCCTCTAAATCAACATCAAGATTTACTACATCATTCCAAGTCCAAGTTTCCGGGGCATTAGTGTCTTCTGTAATGTCAAAATAATCTGTCCAGGTAAGGGAACTGCTTGAAAAGGCACAATCGTGTGTATCTCCGTCACCGCCATCAAAAACAGCCCAGAAGTTTGCGTCAGCTGTGCCGATAAAATTTGCTCTCATTCCCAAAACCCTGATTTCTACTTTTGTTATAGCCCCTAAATCAGTGCCTGGACAAGTATTACTTGTTAGTAATTGAACATCATCATCTATTCCACTATAAGCATAAGTTTCTGTATCACCATCAACCATATTCCCTGCATTACCTTCCCATAATTCACCCCCCCAATCAGCATCATTAAAATAATAAGTCCTCTGTCTTTCATATAAAACCCCTGAACTGCTGCTTGAGCTGCTGAAACTACTGGAACTGCTTGAGCTACTTGAGCTGCTTGAGCTGCTTGAGCTGCTTGAGCTGCTTGAGCTGCTTGAACTACTTAAACTACTCGAGCTACTAGATTCACTTGATGAACTTAAAGATGATGAACTACTTGAACTACTTGAACTGCTTGAACTACTTGAACTACTTGAACTGCTTGAACTGCTAGAACTACTAAGTGAACTCGAGCTGCTTGAACTGCTAGAACTACTAAGTGAACTCGAGCTACTAGAAAAACTTGAACTGCTAGAACTACTAAGTGAACTCGAGCTACTAGAAAAACTTGAGCTGCTTGAACTGCTTGAACTGCTTGAGGAACTATATCTTCTTACTTTCAAGCTTCCCCAAAATGTTCCATCTTCTGTAATTCCCTCTATTGTTCCTCCCAATGAATCAAATAATTCTCCTTTTATTGCTTTTATTTTTATATAATAATCTCCTTCAGGTAATTTTCCTGTATATGCTACTTCATCTTTATATACTTCATCTTCATCTGTGTTTTTCCTTCCACAAATAATTGTTTGAAATAATTTCCATGCTTTAACACTAATTGAATTTACTGCAGTTGTTACTGATTGAACTGTTAATTCAACAGAAGCATCTCTAATTAAACTACTACTCGAACTACCAGAACTACTTGAGAAACTTGAACTGCTTGAACTGCTTGAGCTGCTTGAGCTACTTAAACTGCTTGAGGAACTTGAGCTGCTTGAACTGCTTGAAGAACTTGAACTGCTTGAACTGCTGAAACTACTAGAACTACTTGAACTGCTGGAACTGCTGGAACTGCTTGAGCTACTTGAGCTGCTTGAACTGCTTGAGGAACTTGAGCTGCTTGAACTGCTTGAACTGCTAGAACTACTAAGTGAACTCGAGCTGCTAGAAAAACTTGAGCTGCTTGAGCTACTTGAACTACTTGATGAACTCGAGCTGCTTGAACTGCTGGAACTGCTTGAACTGCTTAAGCTACTTGAGCTACTTGAACTGCTTGATGAACTCGAGCTGCTTGAACTGCTTGAACTGCTTGAGGAACTTGAGCTGCTTGAACTGCTTGAACTGCTTGAGGAACTTGAGCTACTTGAGCTACTTGAACTGCTTGATGAACTCGAGCTGCTTGAACTGCTTGAACTGCTTGAGGAACTTGAGCTGCTTGAGCTGCTTGAGGAGCTTGAACTGCTGGAACTGCTAGAACTGCTTGAGCTGCTTGAGAAACTTGAACTGCTTGAGCTGCTTGAGGAGCTTGAACTGCTGGAACTGCTGGAACTGCTTGAGCTGCTTGAGCTACTTGAAGAACTCGAACTACTACTTGAGCTACTAGATGAACTGGAAGAATGTGTTTCATAGGTTACTCTTATTTCTACTTTCCAAACTGCAGCGAGGTATCCACCTCCTACGGCTTCAACATCACAATCTAAATTTTGTATATCAGACCAAGACCAAGTTTCAGGTGCATTAGTATCACTTGTAATATCTAAATAATTACTCCATTCCATATTTATACTACCTACATCGTGATTATCACCATCGGAAGAACCCCCAAAGACAGGGCGTAAATATACCGGAGGTGAACCAAAAACATCTGCCCCAGCATAAGCTCTTAATTCTACCTTTGTTATTGTGCCCAAATTAGTGCCGGGACAAGTGTTCCCTGTCAACAATTGTATATCTCCTCCGTTCCCCGAAGCATAGTCATATCCATCAATAGAACCATCAACCATACCTTCAGGGTTTGTGTTCCATTCCTCTCCACCCTCATCATAAGCATTGAAATAATAAGTTCTCTGTTTTTCATATAAAACCCCTGAACTGCTGCTTGAGCTGCTTGAACTGCTTAAACTGCTTGAACTGCTTGAACTGCTTGAACTGCTGGAACTACTAGAACTGCTTGAGAAACTTGAACTGCTTGAGCTGCTTGAGGAGCTTGAACTGCTTGAACTACTGGAACTGCTGGAACTGCTTGAGCTACTTGAGCTGCTTGAACTGCTTAAACTGCTTGATGAACTCGAGCTGCTTGAACTGCTGGAACTGCTTGAACTGCTTGAGCTGCTTGAGGAACTTGAACTACTGGAACTGCTTGAACTGCTTGAACTGCTTGAGCTGCTTGAGCTACTTGAGGAACTTGAGCTGCTTAAGCTGCTTGAACTGCTTGAGGAACTTGAGCTGCTTGAGCTACTTGAACTACTTGATGAACTCGAGCTGCTTGAACTGCTGGAACTGCTTGAGGAGCTTGAGCTGCTGGAACTGCTTGAACTGCTTGAGCTGCTTGAGCTACTTGAGGAACTTGAGCTGCTTGATGAACTCGAGCTGCTTGAACTGCTGGAACTGCTTGAACTGCTTGAACTACTTGATGAACTCGAGCTGCTTGAACTGCTGGAACTACTTGAGGAACTTGAGCTGCTTGAGCTGCTTGAACTGCTTGAACTGCTTGAACTACTT
>Ga0180431_10005267_pt1 | contig 15795 bp, 21 predicted proteins | sample SS_ome_11_FD_132459 | JGI IMG/M metagenome (GOLD analysis project Ga0180431, IMG submission 132459) | Hypersaline lake sediment archaeal communities from the Salton Sea, California, USA - SS_1_MS_1 metaG | ecosystem: Environmental > Aquatic > Non-marine Saline and Alkaline > Hypersaline >... | reverse complement strand
GAAGGCCGCGAGAGATCGAGCAAGGTTCCATGCTTGATGTGGCAGTGTTGGCATGTGCCCGCACGCACAGAATATCGGCTGCCTGTCAGCGCGAAACCTCTGGCCGGTGTGCTTGCACTTCAGCCGCCCGTCTGGCATCTCGATAATACACGATGAGGTGTCTGGATGGAACATAATTACACTGTCTGTATAGTCAGCTCCACGTATGCGGCGTAGGATGGACACGCATTCACACAGTTACCTGCGCCGCACAAACATACACTCCATGACGAGTTATAAGGCATCACCAATCCGTCCGCAGTACAGTCAGACGGAAGGGCTGACAACGGTGATGGTGCGTAAGACGCATATTGATCAGCGACTGGTCTGCATATTTGAGCAAACACGAGCCGAGCGCCATTGATAGCCACATGGACACTAAGTCCGTCACCTGCGGATTTTGAAAACACACACGCCCAGCCAAAGAAGCCTCCCAGATCTTGGTAAGTTGCGGTATCAAGTGCATACGTTCCAGCCGATGCTTCACACGTATCACTAGGAATATACAATTGAGCAGCAATCGGGTCAGGGCAATTATTGCAGTCAAGCGCGCAACACGGGCAACCAGGATTGTGTTTTCTCTGCATGATTCAGTACTTACTAACACGGTTCGCCGCTAACATATCGAGTTCCGCAGATAGTCAGACTAGTGATCACGTAGGTCGAACCTGTTACAGTGTCCGGATAAAGGTTGAATACGCGGATTTGCTCGTCAGTTTCGATTAGCGTTTTTTCTTCGCCGTCAGACGACTCTATGCACCGACTGCACAACTCCGAATAGATCGTTGTGCCTGACCTAGCCGCGATCCCGCCAGCGGGCGTTTTTACAATGATGTCTTCGCCGACTGCTGGATCAGACGGGAGCCACTTGCCCGTAATGTCAAAGGCAGTCCCCTCAGCCTGGCGCGTCCTATCGATAATCCGCCTGGCCGTATCCTTACCAAGTGCTACCCCGCGAGATCGTGCCATTAGCTTCCCGCTTCTTCAATCTCAATCTGTACAATTAGCCCCTGTCCTTGCGTACCAGTAGATCCAGACACCGCCACGACAACCAGCAGCGTGTCGCCGTCGTCAATCGTGGCCGTGCTGATCGTGCCAGACTCCTGTTCGTAATCTGATTGCGTCGATGAGTAACTGATGGTCCCCGACAATACGGTAGCCGCTGCCGCGCTCACATCGGCCTTGTGAACATCAACAGTAAACGCTAGGTCACCCCCGCTCGGTGCATCTGGACACACAACGGTAACCGCTTTTAGTGTTGCGCCGTTTGTCTTGGTGCAGGTATAGACAGGCACACCGTCGCCGCTGGTCGCCGCCACGTTGGTGCCGTCCGCAACACGGTATTCGACCTGTACACGATTGATCAGTTTGGATGCGGCAATAGCAGCGCTAGCTGACACCATAGAATTGTCAAGCGTGCCAGACGCACCAGGGGCAAGTCGCAGCGTCTCAAACGTCAGGTCTTCGACAAACGACAATCCATCTTTTGCTGTAAAAATATAGCCCACGTTACACTCCTACCATTGGATATTGATGTCTGGCAGTTCTAACGGCGCCCAGGGTTCCGCGTCTTTGACCGTCCACTCCGTAAAAACCCACGGCTGTCCATGCGCAAGAGGTTGGCCATTGCCATCCAGCGGCACTGGATCGATCACGCGGTTGTAGTTGGCGTCTTCGATTGGTTTAACCCCGACAGCCGCGCCAGCAGTACCGCCCGATGGCGCGTTACCCTGTGCGTCCACAGTCTTATTCTTGCCAGTGTCTGCGATGCTTCTCTTCCAGCCGTTTGGATCCCAGTGTATCTCCGTGCGCAGCTCCCAATACGTTCCAATTTCGTCCACCTGTCGCGTGCCGTTCGGTGGCCCGACCATCAACAACGTCCCCGGCTCCTGGTCCCATATCTCGTCGGCGTTGGTTGTGTCTTCGTACGTGGCCCAGAAATCCATATCGTAATTACGCACCCAACTCGTTACCTCTATCGCCTTGCGGTAATACACATCCTCTGGACGTGGAATGTAGAACTCGCCCGCGGAATTAACGATGGGTTCATCATTTATGTCTCGCTCGATCACCTCGACGACAGGGATGCCCCAAATTCTGATATTCGGCAGGCGATACGTTATATCTACCGTGCCAGTCGGCCATTGCCCTGAATCGGTATTCGCACGCCAAACGGTGTACTCAACACGTACGTGCCAGAGCAGAGGATATCTTGCATCGCGATCGGGTATTATCCGCGTGACAATCGACCCGTAATCTGTATCGTTGCCTTTGGCGAAATGCGTGAACGGTGATGGGATCGCTAACGATGTGCTTGGGTCCGTTGCATTTGCAACCGTCAGCGCGTTGTCGTCGTAGCTGTCGGTGAGCACGTCAAAAATACGCAAGAACTGATTGCCGGAGTCGTGATCCCCCGACCCTGACCCGCTCGCCAATGCTTCTTTAACAGATACGATCGCCATTACATATTCACCACTTCCGGGAGTTCCAGTTGTTCGACTGCGGAGGCCGTTCGCGTCGTTGCGTCTGTTGTGCGTTCTGCCTCGCTGGCGACTTTCGCAAATCCGTCTTTTGCAACCTGCTTGAGTTCTTGCAGAGTCTTTGATTGTGTTTTGTCTATGTTGCTCTGGCGATTAGATTCCGGTGGATTCTGCCGCACCATTCCAGCCCCCGGCTGTGGCAATTGCGCCGCCTTGCCTAGTGCGTTCCAGCGATCACGAGCCGCAAAGAACTCCTGTGTGCCTGCCTCGATTAGACTGGGGCCACTAAACGCCTGCTGGGCTTGCTCAAACTCCTTGCGAGCCGCTGCGATCTCGCGGCCGTAGACCTTCCATGAGATAGCGCCGAGATCTAGCAACCTATTGGCGTTGGCGATTCTATCCTCGAGTATCTCGTACGGCGTCCTAAGCGATTCAGCCAACGTGGCGCCTTCGTCCAGGATGCCTTGCCGTATTTTTTCTCTAGCCTCGTCGATCTTGGTGTCTAGATTGCCCATCACCAAGCCCCACGCCTCAGTAAACTTGCTGATGTCAACGCTTCCGTCTGGGTTGTTGAAACCCCCAGAGGCGTATAGCTCAAGGAGTTTCCTGGCGTCTGGATCCATACCACCAAAGCGGTTTTCGGTCTTCATGGCGGCAATGAAATCAGACGCTGCATTTGCGGCCGGTTCGAACGCATTGGTGGTTTCATTTACAATCGCGTTCAGCGCTTCTGTTTTGCTGGCCGCTTTGTCTGTCCCATCGGCAATAGCGTCAGTGGCTGTGGTCGCCTTGTCCTCGAGTTTGTCGTACCACGAGAACAGATTAACAAGCCACGAGATCTTTTCCGCATGCCCCGACCACGTCTCCCACTTGTCGGTCAGATACGACACCGCATCTGCAACCCAGCGCACGGTATGCGCCAGGCTCATCATCAGAACCCCCAGTTCATCGAGTAGAGGCGTTCCGATTGCAGACACCAACTCCAGGAACGCGGACTTCAACTGATGCCACCCCTTCGTGAATGGCGGAATCTGCTTGTCGGCCACCTCTTCAGTGATCCCACTTAGGTCGCGGGTGGCTTGTTCTGCCTCGCGCATCTTCTCCGACATTCCGACAAGTACCTGAACCGAATTAACACTTTTCTCTGAAAAGCCGAGCTGCATAAGCGTTTGTTTCTTGAGTTTGTCGCTCATTCCGTCAAGCCGCTTTTCGATGTCCTCAATGATGTCGGCAAAGTTGCGCATTTCTTCATTTGCGTCATGCACGGCTATGCCGTTGGCCTCCCACACCGCGGGGTTAATCATGCTCTTGGCTTGCAGTTCGCGCAGGACAATAGCCATTTGTGTGCCAGCGTCTGCCCCCTTTACCCCCTGGTCAGCAAACGCCGCAAGCATGCCGATACCTTCCTCAATGTCCTTCCCCAACCCCCGCAAGAGGGCTCCTGTTTTGTTTGTGAGCGCTTCCGAAAACTCTTGCGTTGTCGCATCCGCCAGCGTGTTCGCCGCGACAAGTGCGTCAGTCACCCGTACGAGGTTCTCGAGATTCTTGGCTGGATCCTTCGCCTTCATGCCCAGGGCACTCTGTGCGTCCGTTGCGAGAGAGGTAGCAGTGGCCAGATCAAACATTCCTGCCTGCGCAAACCTCGCAACAGCAGGCAACGCAGCAACTGACTGAGAAGCGTCAAGCCCAGCAGATGCAAGATAGTAGTAAGCCTCCGCTGTCTCGGTCGCTGAGAACTTTGTCTTAAAGGCTACGTCTCTCGCCGTCTCGGCCATGTCCTTGCGCATGGACGCAGACAGTTTCCCCATGATTGCAGTTGAACTCGCCATGGCCTGGTTAAACGCCTCGATCGGTCGGCCCACTCGCAGCGCGCCATACATCGCCCCCGCTGCCAGTGCCACCTTTGACATGGCACCAGCTAACGCAGACACACCAGAAGCCGACCCATTAACCTCGCCACGAAAACGCCGAACGCGATTGCCCGCTTGGTTCATCTTGGAATTGAACCCGGAACTATTCAGACCCAGCATCACGTTTAGTCGACCGATCGTTGCCATTTACTTGTCCGGTGGAAACATCTGCATAAAGCGAGCGTGTATCTCAGCCTGCGATTGCTCTTGCGTGTGTTCGGTTTCGACGTCCTCGTCTCTGCCGTCTGGATCGCACACAAACGCCCGAAGCCATTCGTAGGCTTGCTCTGGCGTGATCTTTTCGCCGTCGCACTGGAGCCAACCAAGCCACGCCAGCGCTCGCACTAGCTGGCCGTATCCGATTGGTCCCTCTACCTCCTCGAACGCTTGCCAAAATGTTACATCTTCTGCGGTAATTTGTCGCAGCACCTTGCCGGCGCTTGGCTGATTACAGGCTAACGCAAGGCGGCCATACAGCCTCAGCTCTGGCCGCTCTCGGAGTTTCCCACCATGTCCTCTAGGTCGGCATCGCTCCAGCCCATCAACTCGATTACACGGTCACCAATACGCCCGACAGGCGCAGCAGCCTTTTTGCGCAACAGGCGAATCGTCTCACGCGTGTCTTCTTTTGATGCTACGTTAAACAGCCGCTGACCATTCTCGTCACACGTAAAGTCAACCATAAGACGCTCGCGCAACTCGTCAAGGTTCATCTCACGGCGCTCAACCTTACGGCGACCCTTTTGCACACGACGTGTCTTCTGCTGCCGCTCGTATCGCTCTCGATCTTCGCCGCTAGGGGTCAATACATACACGCCAGCACCAGGGCCCATCCATTCGGGAGTAGGAACCCAGTTGTCTTGAAACCCGCGATCTTCAGCGGCAAGGATCTCGGCTCCGGTCAAGCACCGCCTGGTTGGGGCTTCATCGCTCACCGCTAAATCTTCCATTTCCGGAACTTGCTCACACGACATCAAACTTCTCCCTGATGCACTTTAGACGGTAGACCACACCGGCGCGCCGGTGACTTTGAATTTGACAGACTCAACCATCTTGTCGCCGAGCGAACCGCTGAACCCGCCAACCTCCTCGACGTTTGCCGGAATTGCCAGCGTATTCAGCGTGATTCCGGTATTCGTGAAGGTAAATGTCAGATCACCAGCCTCGCCAACAGACGGCCGCACGTTGTCCGTGTCGAAGTTGAGATCAAGCGTCACAGACTGACCATCGACCAGGCCGGACAAGAAATCACGGTAACCACCAGAGGTGCCCTGGTGGGTCACGTCGATCTGATCGGCCTTGTCTGGATCCTTTGACGGCTGCACCAATTGCGCAGTCAACGTGCCGCTATCATCACCAGCCCATGCAACACTAATACCTGTGGAAATAAGCGCGCCCATTCAAACTCTCCTACGAAAAAGTTGGAACGGTGGTCCTGTACTTGATCACCGCGTCTATCGAGATGTTGTAAGTGTGTGTATCGCTGCCATCCCGCGGCCAGTCGCTTTTGTCAATTGGGTTTGTAAGCGTCACCAAATCAATCGATGTTGCATTGCCACCCGTGCCAATGGTCGTCATTTGCATTGTGTGCAACTCTGCCCGCAAGGCGGCATAGATCGCTTCTGCGCCACTGTCAGTTGACGCCCATACGTCAAACTGTAGTCGGCACGTTGCCAGCCCTGACGCCGCCGCCTGGTGGTCTTCGTCTGAGCCACTCACACGGAAATATGTAATCGCAGGCAGCGCGGATCCCGTATTGCGACGACCGCGAAAAATACGAGCGGCAGGCACCAGTGTCGTGATTGCCGATTGCGCTGCCAGGTATTGGTGGAGTGCTGCCTTGAGGCTCATATTCCCTCCATCTCCACACCTTTCGCCATCTCCGTCGCCACCACTGACTGCGTGCTGTGTTGCGTCTCATCGTATGCAGGTCGGAGAAATGGATGCGGATCTGCCGGATGTGGCCCACCGTGCCCAAATTCGACCAAGTGTGCAATCTTCGCGGGAATGTGTTTCTTGCCGTCTGGGTCAATGTACGTAAATCTGTTGCCTGATCTCGCTCCAACAACCGTCAAAACCGTTGCGCCGTACGTGCGGCCACGTTGCCCCAAACTCTCCTCAAGGTATCCGTACCGCACCGGAACGTGCGTTTTCGCCGCGGCTATCACGAGGCGGCCAGCCTTCGTCAGCGCCCGTCGTCCATGCTTCTTCTGCATCTTCGTCGGCAAGATCGCGAACCTCTCGAGTAACTCTATATCACCAGTCAGTTTCATCATTCCATCTCAACCGCCTCAAATACCAGTTCGGTCGGTCGCGCTTCGGGTATTCGCCTAGGAGGTCCGACCAAATGAAAGACGCGGTCCCCAATCTTTAGCCTTGTCTTGCTCGTAATACCTGAACGATAGCGAATCTTGATCAGGTGCGTAGTTTGTGCTTGTACTTGTGCTGCCTGGGTAAACGTCAACGACTCACGGGGTATGATTGCAGCCGGTTCACTCGACACGACAGACGACCACGTTTCAGACGTAACGCCGTCCGTGTTTGTGGTTGTCGGATTCTCGATATCCACCCGACTTGTCAACTCACTCGCCAGCACCATCATTGTCCTCGTCGTCTCGCAGAATTTCACCAACGCCGGTGTGCTCGAGTCGCTCTGCAAACACTTGCGGCAGTGGGTAAATCTCACCCTCCAATAATCGCTTCCCAAACCGCGGTTGGATGGTCTTTCGCATCAATACCCTAAGTGTGTCGCTCATACGATCCCCTTGTATCCTTGGCCCGTCATAAGCCGTTCGACAACACCAGGAATTGGAACCAACCGGGCCGACTTAACGGACTCACGAAACGTGTACAAATCAGCAACCATCAGCAAGATCGCCTGCTTGATCTGGGCAGGCACTGCTGTCGCGGCGCCGTGCCCGCATGTGTACCGGACAACGACCGAATCAGCGTGGCCGCGGCAATCACTTGGCCATGTTTGGTTGTACGCCAGCCGGACAACCGCCCGCCCATGCTCGTCGCCCTGCTCCCACACGCTGGTGGATACGGTCTGTTCGTCGCCGTCGATGTCCGTGTATTTCACGCTCGAGACTGTATCGACCGGGTGTCGCTGCAACACACCGATGTCAGCGAACGAATCAAAGTATTGGTCGTATGTCGCTGTAACAAACTGCGTCCAGTACCTGTGCTGCAACGATTCTGTTGCCACGGTTATCAGTCGCGCTATCGTGGCATCCTCGCTCGAGCGCGTCTCGTTTAGGTGTGCCTTTGCGTCCTCAAGGGAGACAGGCTCACTTGTTGCCGCTGCTTGCAGCACTAGCTTTGCCACTGCTTTGCCTCCGTCGTCGCGGTTTCTGCTCGACGGCCACCCCGCGGCGTATCAAAGCCGTGGCGTCCCCGTCTGCTAGGTCGTGCAGCGCACCAGTGCGGAATGTTCTGCCGCCGCTGGTTCGCAGATCACGTAATATCCGCACACGCATTATGATGCTCCCGTACCTGCAACCGTTTAACGTTTGTGCCCTGTATCGGATAGTTCAATTGACCATAAAATACGAACTCAATATCCGGACATTCCGTTACTGCCGATTGCGTGAATGGTCGAATCAAGGACTCCGTGTGATGCCGTCGCTTTCGACCGTTGTTGACAGGTTCGTGGCCGTCAAAATAGTCCCCACCACACTTGCCCGTGTAGCCGTTCATGCCGACAAGATGCACAGACTTCGCGCCGTTATTGATCGCGTACTGCAAGCACAATAAACCCGATAGCCCGGCATTGTATCCGCCCCGCCCGAACTGATTGTAATTGCCTACGTACTCCAGAAATTCGTCGCAATGCTCCACGCCGCGATTCTTGAGCGCTTGCGGATCCCGTCTGAGCGTCAACAAACGACAGCCCAACTTTTGGGCATCCTTTGCGGCTTGGGCATATTGCACGCACGCCCGTTGATCGTTAAGCAGAAAGAAGTCGGGCCGGTCAGGCGGATCGAACAACGCCAACCCCTCATTCGTTGTCACGATTGGCGCGCCCGGATGCCGTGCCCTGGCATACGCAAGCATCTTCTCTGCGTCTGGCCCTGCCCCCAACACTATCCACGCGCGATCGTATCGCATCAGCGCATCCGCAATGTGCAAATCTACCGGGCTGTCGATGTCTGTTGCTCGTTCCTGCGGCATGACGTAGAGCCCGACATTTCCTGCCCAAAAGTCCTCAACAGGTGGTCGAAGCACGAAGATGGCGCCGTTGACGCGGTATCGCACGTCGCGATCCTGACGCCGCCGTCTCTGCTCCTCTGGTGTGTAATTGAGAATGGAGCCATCTCGGGCGAGAATGTAAGCATGGTCTTCCACTACACTCGCAATTGAGTCGTATGGATGCTGCAGCCGCACCACAGCCGCGTCAATATCCGCGCCGGTCGTTAGGGGTGACGTTGCCTGCAACACTACCACCTTGTCGGGCTGTGACTGTAGCGTGCCCAACGCGTGCTGTATCACCGGGATCGTCAACACGTCATCGGCAGCCAGGCTGGGCGGTCGCTTGATCACCTCAGCCCCATACTCCCTCGCAGCAGCAGCAATCTCCTTGTCTTCTGTCGACACGTACACAGCATCGACCTTTTCAGCAGCTAACGCAGCGCGAACCACCCAACCAATCAGCGGCACACCGCCGATCGGCTGGAGGTTCTTACGCGGTATGCCCTTAGACCCACCGCGTGCTGGGATAACTGCAACGGTCTGCATGTGATCAGATCCGGATGATTTCCTTGCAGCCTGCCTGGGCGGCCGTCTGGGGAGAATCTTTCGCTCGCGACAGAATGGCGATCACGGTGTAGTATCCGCCAACCGTTCCATCGCCAACCGTGGCCGTCAGGTCGAGATATCGCTTGCGCTTGGTCAGGTCGATCTCAAACTTAAAGATCTTGTCATCGTCCGTTGCCGCGGGCAGCGTCGATGTCGTTCCAACATGGTTGGCTGCAGTGCCCCAGGTGCCAGCCGTGACAGCGGCAACCGTACCCGACACATCACCCTCGAGCAGCGTCAACGCACTCATGGCGATGTCGGTAGCGCCGAGGATCAGGTAGATCTCGCAGTAATCGTACCCCAGCGTGTCAAGCTCAGCTACGGTCAGCGAAGCGTTGTCGACCAGCGCCCCCGGAGGCGTCAGGTTCATGATTTTGGTGTTTTGTCCGTGAATCACTTTAAGAACTCCTAATTGGAGGTTGTGGGTAAATACCCCGCAGCGGCCTTGACGGCCGCCACAGGGCGGGAGAAAGATCAGCTGGCAGGCGTCGAAAGCATGATCATGGCGCCTGGGTTACTCGTGTCGCCGACATCGTGGATGTTGATGTCGAACCGCTCGGTGCCCTTGATGCCAATCTGGTCGTACTCGAAATAGCGATCATTGGACAACGCGATTTGTACCCCTCGCCGTTGGCCAAACGTAGCCGCCATTGCAAGGTCACCAAAGTAACACAGCCCGTTCGTTGATGTCTGGGCGGTGAGCGTGCTGTTCATCGATTGCACGATCTCGACCGGATAGCCAAGGAATGACAAGCCCGGCCCCGCGCCGAGGTTGGCAGAGGTATTGCCGCCCGCTGCATCCTGCAATCGCATCATAGAGGCAGCCCAGCCCGCCTGGCTGATATACCACTTCGGGCGTATTCCTGGGAAACGCGGCAGCTTGCCAACCATCGACTCAAAGTCGGTCAGATCCAGCGTTGAGAACGCGGTATTAGCAGTTGCTGCCGTAACCACGGTGGCAGTTGCCGCCGCGCACTGCGTAATCAACCCGGAAATGCCGCCGTAGGTGCTCGTTCCTGTTCCGAGAAACCCACAAGCGTCTTCCTTGACGGCGAAGCCGTAAGCGATCTCGGTTGCGAGCATGTCGGCAATCGACACCACAGCATCCTGATCAATCTCGCTCGAGTACTTGACCAGCGCGGCCATTTTGCGAGCAGTCAACGTGACCTGATCGTGGGTGGGATCGCTTGCCGTGATCTCGGTATTTTCGCCGGGGAAATACACCGTGATTCCGGTCAAGCGCCGAGGCACGATATACGTATCACTCGCCATCGGGATCACGCGAGCGTTGCGACGAAAAACGCCGTACTCCTCGACCAGCCGAATGATCGACCTCTCAAACTCTTCGGGGACAAGATTTCCACCCTTGAGGTTGTCAGTCGTCGATTGTGCCGCGCGGATATGCTGATCGCACCACGCCTTAGCGCCGTCGTGACCCCACAGATTGGCGAGCAGCCACTGGCCCGACATATACGCCTCAGCCTCGTCGTCGAACGCCTTGAGCGGCCCGGCCGACTTAGCACGGGCAGGCACGACGATCTTGTTCGGCTCGGGATCCGCGGTATTGGCGCGAGAAGCAGCGAGCCGCTCCTCTTCGGCCTCTCGCCATTCAGCCCGCTTGAGATCCTGGCCAAGAACCTCGTAATCTTCCATGACCTGATCGAACTCTGCCTTTTCCTCGGGCGTCAGGTCGCGTTCTTCGGAATCTGCCAGGGCGTTGATTGCCGTGGCCTTGTCGTGCAGTTCACCGCGTTGCTCGCGGATTTGAATAGAACTGGGCATGTGTTTGCCTCCTGGGGTTATGTCACCCGGAGGAGGCAAAAAACAAACGGCACAATCCGCCGGGCGACTGAATGCTTTTCAGTCACGGCGCAGATCGTGCCGCTAAATAGCGAGACGGTATGCTTCGTCAGAGAGTTCGGGGGCAACTACCTAAATAGGTTGGTTGGCCGTCGTCCCTGGCTATTTTTCAAATGTTACGAATTACAATAACGTATTACCGACTATTTGTCAATACCTGCCAACTGCAGGGCACGCCGCGCCGACTCAATACGCTGCCGTGCGCTCGCGGGCTTAGGGGGTGCCGCAGTAGTCCCCAGCAGGGCAGTGGGTGCGTTTCGAAATCGCCCCATTGGGATCCTTGCGGCAACCGAGGCGGGGGCCTCCGTCACATTGTCCACCAGGCCAGCCTCGCGCGCCTCGGTCGCCGTGTACCATGTTTCGGCGGCCATTGCTGACTTAATCGTGTCTGCGTCCACGCCGTCCCGCCTGGTGTATGCAGCGACAATCGAGCCTGCCACTTGATCCAGCAAGTCAGCTTGCTCTCGCAGGTCGGCAGAGTTGCCGATTGCAAACGTCCACGGGTCGTGCACCATCAGCAGCGACGTATCCGCCATGTTGATTTCATCGCCAGCCATGGCAATCACCGAGGCAGCAGACGCGGCCAGCGCATCGACCTCTACCACAACGCGAGCCTGGTGGCGCAACAAAGCCTGATACATCGCGAACCCGTCAAACACATCCCCGCCCGGTGAGTTGATTCGCACCGTAAGGGTAGACGCATCAACCGCGTTCAATTCGTCAATGAACGCCTTGGCTCCAATGCCGTCGCCCCATCCGTTTTCACCAATCTCATCGTACAGCCAGACTTCTGCTTCGCCTAGATCCGCTCGAATATTCCACTTTGCGGCTTTCATGCTGCATTACCTTTCGGAAAAATATCCTTGACCATTGCCTCGACGCGGCCTGGCCATTCTTTCAACACGTCTTCAATAGCGTCGGCAAACCTAGGCGCCGAGGCTGTTCCTACAACTTGGTCGAGTATCTCGAGCGACCTTGCGCACCACGCCTCCGCTCGCTCAGCCTGCCCCCATGGAGTAAGTAAGTCTCGGACTTGCCGTGGCCATTGCACGCTATAGAATCTCTCCATGAACGCAATGAACCTGTCAGGCTTTCTCGCTTCCTGTCTAATCCGCTTGGCCTCCACGTCTGCGATGTAGTTAAGCTGTGCCCGAAACGCCTCCTTGTTCGCGTCCTGTGCCTGCCCGCCCGTGTTCGCATCTGGTGTCGGATCTGGATCGTTCGGCGCGTTGTCGCCGCCACCCTGCCCGATATTGAGGGGCACGAGGAACTCATCCCCACCATCAAACGCTGGAAGGTTCTCGCGTCGACGCGCCTCGTTGGGACACATCACGCGGTTATTAATTGCCACGGCGTAGGCATTCATGCGGGTTTCCAGGTCGCCCCTAAGCAATGCCGCTGTATTGTGCTCAAAGAACCTGCTGTCCTTGGCCTTTTCGCCATCAGTTAATAGTTTCTCCCGACACTCTGCGGCAATCTTCACAAGCCACCGCATTAGGGACGTGTTGAGGTAGTTGCGGTTTTGCTCCTCAATGTTCGAAAACGTCGCATCCTTCATGTCTCCGACTTTATGCGGAGGCAAGTTGAACCACGACGCAATCTCTCCACGCTGGAACTGCCTAGACTCCAACCACTGGCTATCTCGATTAGTGAACGACATCGGATTGAACTTGCTGCCCTGCTCAAGAATCGCGATACGCCCCACGTTATCGAGCCCCTCGTGTATCCTTTTCCAATCGGCTCGCAACCTCGCGTATGCTTTGTCGTCAAGAACCTCGGGGGTTTCTAGGGTTCCGCTTGGCCGTGCGTCGTTAGCAAAATACTTGTTAGCGTACTTCTCCTGCGACAGCCCAAGCCCCCATGAGTTGCGAGCCTTTTCGATGACGCTTACACCCCACAGGCCGTTCCATGAAATCCCCTTCAGGTGGAACACATTTGAATACCGTATTGCCCGATAACTCCCAAGGTCATCGTAGTCGTCGCCCTGTCTGGTCACTACCAACGGGCGCCCGTTGGTCAATATCTCCATGTGTGTGCGGTCTGGTAAGAGCGGCGTAAACGACACAGCGCGGCCTCGCTCATCTCGCTCAATCTCAGCCATTCCATTCCCCCACAGCAACGCATACACCATGAGGGTTTCCCAGAAATCCTGGGCTGATGCAAACTCATTGGCTCGCCACCTGACGAGGTTTTGCGTCACATGCGCTCGGTCTACTTCACGATCTTGCCCGTCGTCGCCAGTGCGTTTGTATCGATCTAACGGCAACTGTCCTACGTCACCGGCCAGCACATTCACCGCTTGCCAAATGGTTGAGTATGTCAACGACGAATCAGCCGTAACAGTCACGCCAGAATCAGACGCACCTCCGCGGATCCAATCAACAAACCACGATTCGGGCTGAGCCACGCCTGTGTTCTGCGGCCGCGGCATCCGTGTCCTTTTGCTCATAGCGATCTCAACCCCCGCCTAGTGTAGATGGAGCTAGTCTCCCCGGCTGCCACGGCGCGGCCAATCGCCATAACCATCGCTACAGCCAGGTCAATCTTTTCGGATGACTTTTCTTTGTCGAACTTGATATTGCCCGCTGGGTCCGTCCTGGTCACTACGTTAGACACGCACCACGCCAGGGGGCTGTGTCCATCGTGTCGCAAGCGATTATCTAACAGCAACTTGTTCGCCTGCTTAATTGGATCGTTCATGCTGATATAACCCTGACGGTGTTCTAGGACTTGCGTCTCCCGAAACTCGTCCTCCTCCACTAGCTTGGTAAACACATACCGGGCGTTGTGTGGGTCCATGTTGATTTCTTGAATGTCCCACTTCCACACGTCTCGCATTCTCCGCAACAACGCCCGCACTGAGTCATAGTCAACCGAGGCGCCTTCCGTCAGAAACAGTTGCCCCTGTTCTGCCCATGTCGTATACGGCACCTTCTTATCGCGTTGCCGCCCGATGGCGTTATCTCGCGGACACCAGCCGAACGGCATTACATCAAAATTTCCGTCGTCATCAGGGAACACGGCCACCACTGCGGTCAAGTCGTCTACGCTAGATAGGTCGGCACCGATCCAGCACTTGCGCCCCGCGTAGTCCTTGGCAAGCGCCCCCTTGTTGCTGTCCCATAATCCTACGGGCAGCCACGCCTGAGCAGACTCCACCCACTGGTTGCAATGTTTCCTGCGAAAGTTATTCTGTGCCGCGGGAGTCTCGCGTGCCTTGATGCACTTTCGCTCAAGATCGTCAACGAACACCGATACACCAAGGTTCGGGTTTGCCTTGCACCATGTGTCGGGGTCCGTCCAGTCGTCCTCATCGTCGAGCGTGTAGATAATGCCAAAGAACGAATCATCCTCAATGATCCCCTCGAGCACTTTGCTGGTGTACTGGCGAGTTTCCCAACAAATCGCCTCCGGGTTGCCACCTTCGCCTGCCGTAGTGATAGCCAGCAACAGCGACTGCCGCCTCGACCCGGTGGCGGTATCTAGTACGTCGTACAATTCGCGAGTCTTGTGTGCGTGCAACTCGTCAACAATAGCCCCGTGCATGTTGAGTCCGTCAAGGGTATCCGCATCAGCCCCCAACGGACGATACACATTGTCACCGTACAGCATGTTATCGCGCAAGATCGTCACCACTTCCTTGAGTGCCGACTTTCGCACCATCCGCTTGGCTTCCTCGTGGACGATCTTGGCTTGATCGCGCTTAGTAGCAGCCGTGAAAACCTCAGCCCCGCCTTCGTCGTCAAACACGAATAGCTTGAGCCCAATACCTGCCGCCTTAGTGCTTTTGCCGTTCTTGCGTGCCACCTCCTCATATGCAGTCTTGAACCGTCGATACCACCGTTGCCGATCCTCGCTCCACTTCATCCACCCGAAGATTGACCCGACAATGAAACACTGCCACGGCTCGAGGTGAACATTCTCCCCAGCCCACTCCCCCTTGCTGTGCTTGAGGCACTCGATAAACCGGATAGACGCTGACGCCTCGTCCTCGTCAAACTCTAGTCCCCGGTCGGCCCCGTGCTCTAGGTCGCGCACGTGCCTCTCTACAGCCAGCCGCACAAATCGACACGCCACGATTTCGCCAGACAGCACGCCATCAACATACGCATCGAACCGTACCATAGGCTCGGCGTTGCGCAAGTCGGGCTGTGCCGTCACAGTCGCCATCAGTTCATTCGGTCCTTCATCAACTTTAGCAGCGGATCCTGCTCACCATCTTTTGCGTTGGATATCGCCAACCCTGCTCGAGCCGATGGTGTCATACCGAACTCGCGAAGCAATTTCACGACACGATCCCACGCCTTATTCCGCACGCCCACCAGAGGGTTCTGTATCTCGTTGCCCTTGTCTGTTACACTCACGAACTTGTTGCCATCCGCGGCCTTCTCGTTGATTACTGCACCCGCCTCCAGGTAGTCGGCCATTGCATCGCACAGCAAGCCGAGCGCCACCGTGTCGAGCGCCGTCAACAGGTCCAACTCAGCCAGCCACGGGGCGAGGGCCTTCCAGTGTTTCGCCGCCGCCCCCTTGACCCATGCAGGCTTCTTGGCCTCACCGGTCGGTTGCGGTTCTGCCTTTCGTCGATCAGGCCGGTATGTCCCGCGTTTCTTCGCTGTCGCTGTCGGCGTTGGCGCCGGTCCTCTCTTGCCCACCCCCTAAACCTCCTAACCCCCCACCTCGAAAACCTGCCAAAACACGCGCGAGCG
>Ga0180431_10005266_pt1 | contig 15795 bp, 20 predicted proteins | sample SS_ome_11_FD_132459 | JGI IMG/M metagenome (GOLD analysis project Ga0180431, IMG submission 132459) | Hypersaline lake sediment archaeal communities from the Salton Sea, California, USA - SS_1_MS_1 metaG | ecosystem: Environmental > Aquatic > Non-marine Saline and Alkaline > Hypersaline >... | reverse complement strand
TTAGCCTTGTTAGCAGCATTCAAAGCTTTGTTAGCCATGTTTGCAGCCATTGCAGCATTCTTCTTTGCATTTCCATTTGCTGCACCAACAACTTCAGCTTCACCAACAGCTCCAGCAGCCTCAGCTGCAGCATTAGCAGCTTGAGTAGCAGCAATCTCAGCATCATCAACTGCACTTGCAGCACCAATAGGTTGGTTAAGTTGATTAGGACTGATACTCTTAATAACACCAAGAACATCTCCAGGTTCAGAAGGACACATGCATGAACAATCACAACCACTAGGAGTGTTGGAGATAAGACGAACAACACGATTATCACCAATAGGTGCACCATTACGTTGACAAGCGTTAGCAGCTAAAGGTCCGTTAGTTCTTTTTGATCCACATTTGTTTGCTGCAACAGCAGATCCAGGATTATATCCTTCACGGAATCCTTCAGGACGAATGATATCGAAATCAAGTGGAGTTCCTGCACCAGTCAAACGATTCCAAATATCGGGAGTTGGGTAAAATCCTTCACCCCATCCCCAACATCCATATCCAAGAACAAGAACAAGAATAATAGCTGCTCCAATCATAAATGCTACAGACCAAGGATGATCAGCCATTGCACCACCCGTCATAATATTTCCTAATGTTGCAACCATAGTGCTTAATATATATTGTACAAAGATAAAAAAATAAGAATCTTAATAAATCAACTAATTAAAATTTATTTAAACAGGAGGTACTCCAGTAATATGACGAGCAGGTCTGTAAAGTGGATTTACAGCAGGATTAATTACAGTTCCATCATTTCCGAATTGTTGGAAAACATAATCAGAATGAGCACGACCAGTCAAACCTTCAATAAGGTCTTCACTACGAAGTTTACGATCAACTTGAAGAGCAGCAATGTAAGGACGATCAACACCAGGTTGATACAAACTCAAATCAAATCCTTCTTTGTTTCCTTTGTTCATCATTGCTTGGTAAGTAGCACGATCACGATCAGCCTCAATTTGTTGGGATCTGTCAAGAAGAATGTTGGTTACACTTCGTTGAGTTAAGTCACGACCATTGCAACCAATTCTAATGTCACAATCAAGATCAGTATAGTCAGCATTAGTGGCAGAAAGTCCTTCAAATGACTCCCAACACCACAAAGCTGCTAATACTGCAACAACTAAAAACAAAAGTCCAATATCAATATACATTGCAGTAGCTTTATCATTAGTAAGTCCCAACCAATCGGTGAACATTATTATTATATATTGTATACAGATAAAAAAAGATATAAAAATTGATTTATAAGTCTTAAAGATATCAATAATAATCTATACATATTCATACACGCACAATGAACATTTCAGAACTTTCGAAAAAATATCAAAAGAAATCTCCAATCGAATTGGTTCTTGATAAACCAGCTATGTTTATTGGAAGTATGGATCCCGATATTAAAAGTAATTGGAGATGGAATCCAGAAACAGAAAAAATGGATTATGATGAACAAATGGTTTATAGTCACGGACTTTTACAAATTTTCCGTGAAATTTTAATGAATGCCGTTGATCAGTCAAAGCGAACTGAAACATTAACACAAATTAAAATTAGTATAAACGAAGAATCAAATACAATCGAAATTTACAATAATGGTGAAGGTATTCCTATTGCAATTCATGAAGAACATAAGGTTTATATTCCAGAAATGTTGTTCTCGCACTTTGCTAGTTCAAGTAATTATGATGACACACAAGATAGAACTGTTTCGGGTACACACGGTATTGGCGCAAAAGCCACTGTAGTTTTCAGTAAATATTTCAAAATCGAAACAGTGGACTCTGAACGCAAAAAGAAATTTATTCAAGTTTATGAAAACAACTTAACAAAAATTCATCCGTATAAAATTAGAGATTATACTGGAAATCCGTATACACGAGTAACATTTATTCCTGACTTAGAAAGATTCAAGGTTAAATGTCTTGATCCTGATCTAATTGCAATGATGATGAAAGATGTATATGACACCTGTATTTTGACAGATCCACGTGTTAATGTTTATTGGAATGGTAACAAAATTGGCATTAAAAATCTAAATGATTATGTTTCATTGTATGTTGGCAAAGACACAGTTCGTGTTGCAGAAGAACAAAGCATTGTAGTAAATAAAAATAAAACTAAGTATGATTGGAAATACATTGTTTGTCAAAACACAACTAATGTTGATGGATTCAGACATGTATCTTTTGTCAATGGTATTCCAACTAGGGACGCGGGTACACATGTTGATTATATTGTCAAACAAATCACAAGTAAGCTTGCAGAAACTGCTAATAAGAAAAATAAGGATTTGAAGGTACGTGAAGTGGACATCAAGAATCATATGTTCTTGTTCTTAATTGCCACGGTCAAGAATCCCAGTTTCCCAAATCAAATCAAAGAAAAACTAAGTACAAAAGCATCAGCGTTTGGTTGTGTTATTGAAGTTTCTGAGAAATTTGTGAAGAATGTCTTAACAAAATGTGGTATTGTTGATGCAGCAGTTAATTTGGTCAAATTCAAAGAAGAAAAAAAGCTAGCAAGCAGCGATGGACGTCAACGTAGTGATATTGGTAAAATTCCGAAGTATGAAAGTGCTAATTGGGCAGGTACAAAGAAAAGTAAGCATTGTACACTAATTCTGACAGAGGGAGATAGTGCTAAGTCATCAGTTATGAGTGGTATCAATATTCTGGGTCGCGATAAATATGGTGTATTTGCATTGAAAGGAAAGCTAATTAATGTTAGAGATAAATCTATTGCGCAAATTAGCAATAATGAAGAAATCCAAAATATTAAGAAAATTGTTGGTCTCAGACAGGGTATGGTATATGATGCCAATAAAACTGGGTTAAGATACCACAAAATTATGATTATTACTGATGCTGATGTGGACGGAACTCATATTAAGGGACTACTAATCAATTTCATTCAGTATTATTGGCCAAGTCTTGTTGAATTGAATTCGTTCATTACTTGTATGGCAACACCAATTATCAAGGCAACAAACAAAAAGAAAACAATTGAGTTTTATGCACAATCAGATTACGAACAATGGAAATCTACTTTCGAAGATCCAGAAGCTGCCAAAGAATTAAAGAAGTATGAAATTAAGTATTACAAGGGGTTAGGAACGAGTACGAAAAAGGAATTTGAGAGTTATTGCGAAGATCCAAAAATAATTCAATACATTTGGGACAACAAAAGTCAAGATGCAATTGAATTAGCTTTCTTGAAGAAGAAAGCGGATGACAGAAAAGAGTGGCTAAAATCATATAATCCTGATGAAATTATTGATTATACAACAACACAACTCAGTTTGCCAGATTTTGTTAATAGAGAACTAAAACATTTTTCTGAAGCAGATAATATTAGAAGTTTACCAAGTCTTGTTGATGGACTAAAACCATCAATGCGAAAAATCGTATTTGCTGCATTCGAAAAAGGGTTGAAAAAAGAAATGAAGGTAGCACAGTTTGCAGGATTTGTTGGTGAAAGAACATGTTATCATCATGGTGAAGCAAGTTTGATGGCAACTATTATTGGATTAGCTCAGGATTTTGTGGGTTCAAATAATATCAATATTTTAGAGCCCGTTGGTCAATTCGGAACACGTGTAAAGGGTGGACATGATGCTGCAAGTGCGAGGTATATTAACACAAAAATAAATCCACTGGCATACATAATATTCAATTCAAAAGATTTCCCATTACTAAAATACCTTGACGATGACGGAACTTCTATTGAACCAATGTGGTATACTCCAATAATTCCAATGATTTTAGTCAATGGTACACAGGGTATTGGAACAGGTTTTTCAACAAGTATTCCTTGTTATAATCCAAAAGATATTGTTATGAATATTCTGCGCAAAATCGACCAAGAACCAATTAAGAAGATGAAACCATGGTATCGCGGATTTAAGGGAATCATTGAGCGCAATGGTTCAAAGGGATATATCAGTAAAGGTATTTTCAAGAAAACTGGTGATAAAATCATGGAAATTACTGAGCTTCCTATTGGAGTATGGACTGACCCCTATATGGATTTTATTGATACTCTAGTTTTGAGTAAAAAGGATCCTAAAAAATCACAAATCCTGAAAAATGTAAAGACATATAATTCCGATACTGAAGTTCATATCATTCTGGAATTTATTAAACCAATTAATCAAGTATTTCGTGACACAGATGAAGTAGAAAGAGGACTTAAATTGACTCATCAACTTAATACTAGTAATATGAACTTATATGATGCCAATAATGTTATCAAGAAGTATAAGAGTCCTGAAGAAATTATTGATGAGTTTTATGTTGTCAGATTACAACAATACATTTATAGACGGAAATATATCTTAACGATTTTGAGACGTGAAATGAAAATTCTGGAAACGAAGGCTAAGTTCATTCTATTCGTCTCTGAAGGAAAGATTGTTGTAAATAAGAGAAGTAAACAAAACATTATTGAACAATTGACTGAACACGAATTCCCAACATGGGAAAGCTTGAACGATAAAGAAGAAGGTGATGAAATGTATGATTATCTCTTGAGAATGCCTTTGTACAATCTAACAATTGAAAAGATTGAGGAATTTATGAATAGACTACAGGCTAAAAAATCAGAATATAACACATTGAAATCAAAGACTCCAGAAGATTTGTGGAGAGAAGACTTGAATGAGTTTTATGAAGCATATACAAAGGAATAATTAACAAAAATTGAATTTTTATTTTTTAAATAAGTAAATTGAAACATGTTAATTAAAATTATTTCCGACATTCATTTAGATATTAATTTAGATTTTGAACTTCCTGTTTCAGAAAAAAGTAAGGAAACTATTTTATGTTTATTAGGCGATATTGGTGATCCTTCATTAGTTGGTTATATACATTTAATTGAGAAAGCATCAAAAGAATATTTCAAAACTATTTTAATTGCAGGAAATCATGAATATTATGGTAAAAGAAGAATTTATGAAACGAAGATTAAGATCAAAGAAATAGTTGAACCTTTTTCTAATGTGCATTTTTTAGATGATTCTTGTATTGTTATTGATGGAATCAAGTTTGCAGGAACAACTTTGTGGTCAAGTATTAAAAAAGAAGAAAAAATTCCTGCATTGATTAATATTAATGATTTCAAATTGATTCCAGGTATGAGTATTGAAATGTATGATATGCTTCATAGAAATAGTGTTTATTGGTTGGAAAAAGTCATTAATGAAACAACAGAGCCATTAATTGTATTAACACATCATGCTCCACTAACAGAAGGAACGAGTCATCCAAAATATGCAAATACTAATACAAATAGTGTTTTCGCCAGTGATTTAAGTGCATTATTTAGAAAACCTATTATTAAATGGTTCTTTGGTCATACACATTACAAATGTAATTTTGTTTACAATGATATTAATGTTATCAGTAATCCTGTTGGTTATCCTGGTGAATTGACTGATTATGATCCAGAACAAGTCATGAACTAAATGCAAAACCACCCATGCCTCCCATAATACGTAGTAAAGTTGTTGTATTATTATCATATGTGATTACAAGTTCTTCTTTAATAAATTCTTCTTCAGCGTCATAGAAAACTTCGGGCACATATTCTCTTCGGCAATGCATACATTTAGTATTATATCTAGTTTCAATAAAGTGATCATGACAAGATTTATGAAGGTCTAATTTACAGCACGGCAAAATAATATGATCATCTTCTTCGATACAATCAATACAAATTGGACACTCCATTTTATTATTTTATTTATTTAAGTTTTAAATCTGATGTGAAAAAAACTCATGGTTTTTTTGTATTAGTATAATATAATAAGATGGGACAAACTGTTAGTGCTCAACCTAAATTGTCAGGAGAAATGACGCTTAATCGTATTCGTACTGCTTGTCAACGTGATGACACTATGCCTGCAGAATTAAAGAAATTCAATGTTCAACTTCTTGTGAATGATATGAATACTCTTGGATTTGATATTCCTCTTCAAAGTAACAATGGCAAAGAATATGATGCCGACGAATTATGTAAGGAAATTAAGAAAAAGGCTTTACCCGATGTAGAGGAACTTTGTATGATGAACGCCAGTAAGAAAGGTGAAGCAATGCACGCTGTAGAACAAATGGTTGGTATGTTTAACAAGTATTATGGTGCTCGCATTCAAACTTACAAAAACCCTCTTGATAAATCCCGCGGTAAACGTGGAGTACAAGAACTTTGTGATGATCTTTACTTGGTTATGGATAAAATGAAACGTCGATTGGCTGATCGACCTGCAGAAATTAAGGGCAAACTTCAACAAATGATTGCTGAATTGGAATATAAGAAGAAGATGATTGATGGACAATTTGGAGCTATGATGAGTAACCTTCGTATGGCAAAGAACCAAGATAAAATGGATGAAAAACTTAAACTTGCTGAAACGCTTCAGAACATTGTTAGTGACGAATTAGGAAAACAAACACATATGGCTCGTGAAGAATTTGGTCGTCTTGTTCACCAACTTGAATCTCAAGCGAAGTTACCAGGATCTAATGGACAAGCAAGTCCATTCCAGAATGAAATTGCTAACCTTGAAAACAAATTGCGAGGTTATCGTCAAATTCGATTCATGGATCTTAAGGACGAAAAGGTAAAGCATCTTCTTGATATTGTTAAAACAAGTGTGCCTGTTGTTCAAGAATGTGAGAGTTGTGTCAAAAAATTCGGTCTTAAAATCGAAGATTACCTTGCATCTACTCCTTTGGGTCGTTCTAAGTTTGAACAACAATTAACTAACAAATTTGAGATTCTGAAACGGGCTTCAAAGGATAACAAAGAATTAGGCGATCTTGTAAGATGTTACGAAAAATTAATGAACGAGCGTGATCAATGTACTCGCGGTACCGCATTCTCACAAGAACTTAGTTCACTTCAGCAAGCACATAGTTTTGGAGATCTTAAGGATATTGATAGTGTTGCATCACTTATTGTTAGTAACTGGAAACGTGGTCCTCTTGCAACTCCTCCTAGCTTATCTTATGGATCTGTTCAAGAAACTATGGAAACTAATCCATATTTAACACGTCAAGCTGCTATTCAAGCTGCTATGGCAGGAAATCCGGGATTATCAGAAGAACAAGCATCAGCTCTTATTCCAGAAGGTCAATTTTAAATTAAATTAACAATGCGATTATTTTTTTGCTTTTAAATTAACAATTATAAGTAATAATGGCGAAAGTTAGTTGTAAAAATTTTAATATTTCAAAGCTTAGTTTTGTAAAAGACACATCAAACAAGGCAACTTACAAGGTTTTGTATGATGGAAATCCACTAAAATTGAGCACACATAAATTGCGTTGCCGAAATGGTGTTACAAAAAGTGATACTTATACTTTTCTTGATCTTTCATGCGATGAAGCATTAAGTGATATTCTTGAAAATATTGATACAAAAGTAATTTCATATGTAACAGAAAATAGTGAAACAGTACTGGGTAAAAAAAGATCTCGAGCTAATATCGAAGATATTTACAAGGATACAGTTCGTGGTAGCAGTAATGCTTTTATTAGAGCACGTTTGTCTGATGGATTGAAAATTTATGATAAACAAAGAAAGGACATAAGTGATGCAAATGAAAATGTAGAACAAGATGATACTGTTCAAGTATTATTGCGTCTTGATTGTGTTCGTGCTGCACCAGGAACTGTAAAATGTAATTGGTATGTTGATCAATTGAAACTGCAAAAAATTGTGAGTGATTGTCTTATTAGTGATAGCGAAAGTGATAGTGATTCAGAAAATGTACATGAAAGATATCATAGCCGTGTTTCAGCACTTACTGGCGGTAGTGGTAGTGATGATGATTATTAAAAACATGGTCCATAATGCCAAATATTTTTTGCATGAACACATCTTTGAACATGCATTTTTTCTATTTGGAAACCGTCTCTACCAAATTGATTTAATACTCTTTGTGCATCGCGTCTTCCAGTGAGTCCCGATTGTGGATTATCTCTACCAAATTGAGTGAATACTCTTTGTGCGTCGTGTCTTCCTGTTAATCCCGATTGGAAACCGTCTCTACCAAATTGATTTAATACCCGTTGTGCATCGCGTCTTCCAGTGAGTCCCGATTGTGGATTATCTCTACCAAATTGAGTGAATACCTTTTGTGCGTCGTGTCTTCCTGTTAATCCTGTAGTTTGTGGAACATTACTACCAACTTGTGTGTTTTGTCTTCCTGTCAATCTTGTAGTTTGTGGAACATTTCTTTTTTGTTGACGAGGAGGAACATTGCGTCTTGTTCGGCGTTTCCTTAACCACCACATTTATTTAATACAATAAAATATTGGTCTGTCTTTTTTTCTTCATTAAGAATATAAGTATGTCTGATATTGCATCTATTTCATTTGCTGGATTCAGTGTTTTCGCATTTCTAGCTATTGTTATTATTCTTATTGCTAGACAATCAAAACCCCAAGTATTTAACTGTATGCCACTAACAGCTCTCGGAAATAAGACTAGTTTCAGCAAGATGGATAACGATATTAATAATGATTATGCTGAAGAGAGTTATGAAGATTTAGAATCTGGTTCTAAGATGGATGACCCATATTTTGACAGCCAAGCCCTCATGCCTCAAAACAATCCTCAAGATCCTGAGTGGGTAAATTCATTCACTGATGGTAATGACAAACTCTTGCAGCAAAACTTCATTGATTCGCAAAACTATGAGAAGTTCCAAGTAACTCGTTCTGTTTGTGGACGCCGATTCATGAGTCGCGATCTTCGTCGTACTCCTACTGTTACTCGTGACCCCACTACTGTCAATTCATTCAATCTTCCTGTTATCGATCCTGTTTGTGCCAAGGAGTACAATGAAATTCGTCCTCCTCTTGATTGTTTCTAATTTTCATGTATTAATTATTTTTTTGTTAATTAAGTATAAGAATGTCAGAAAATTATAAATGGGACTTCTTTAAAGAAGTTGTTGCAGTTTGTCTTGTAAGTATTTTATTAACAGTTGGAAGTGGATTTTTGGTTAGTTGGTTAATGGGTATGTATTTTGAAAGAAAAGGTATTACTTATGAAGAAAATTGGTGGCTTGTAATGGGTTCTACTCTTGTAATTATCGGACTTCTCGTTGGTCTTATTTTCCATGTTGGGTTTGAACTTACTGGTTTGAATGGATATTATTGTGAACATGGTGTCGCTTGTAGAAAAAAAAGAAGTTAATTAATTAAATTTGCAATAATATCTTCGTAATAACCATGATCTTGTGACCATTGTATAAATTTATTGCGATAGTTATTGTCAGGAAAGTTTATTTTACTACCAGATTTAATTAAAATTACCATAATTTCTTTTTTGTCATTAGTTCTCGCATAATCAAATGCTATATTACCATGAATGTTTTGAATATTCACATTAGCTCCAGCTTTAATCAAGAGCTCAACATTTTCTGCATAACCATTAAAAGATTCAGAATGTAGAGCTGTATTACCACTATTGTCTTGAATATTCACGCCAGTACCAGCTTTAATCAAGAGTTCTACACAGTCTTTATGACCGTTTCTAATTGCCCAATGTAGAGCTGTATAACCATCACTATCTTGAATATTCACGTTAGTACCAGCTTTAATCAAGAGTTCTACACAGTCTTTATGACCATGAGATGTTGCAAAATGTAAAGCTGTTTCATTATTATTATCTTTTTTATTTACATTAGCACCAGCTTTAATCAAGAGTTCAGTACAGTTTTTATAACCAAACATACTTGTCTGATGTAAAGCTGTTATATTAAAATGACTTGAGATATTAACATTAATACCATTTTTAATCAATAATTTCATTAATTTAGCATGACCATTTTTAATAGATTCAGACCATATATTATAAGAGGAACATAGTAATTTTAATTCTTTTGCGTCTAAACCATGTAAGTTCAATAGACAACTGAACCTTCCTTGACTGTGTTGAGTCAAAAAAGAAAATACTTTGTACCAGAGTTCTGTTGGAAACTTCATTTTATTAATCAATTTATAATATTAATCAGTTTTTTGATACCAATAAATGTATGCTGGAATTGAGACTGGAGCAGTCAATGCTGTTAATCCACCAATTGTTGCTCCATAGCCTGCACATACAGCAATTCTAGAAACATGATAAACTGCACGCATAGGTCTTTCAATTATTGGATATTTTAATTGATAATATGGTTCTCTATCAATATTTTCTATTTTTTCCATTCCGGATACAATTCCACCACTTATTGCACCAAATGCAACCCATTTTCGTAGGTATTGATTTGAAATGTGATTCATCTTGTAAATTGATTAATAATTTTATCTTTAAATAATAAATGAGTGTTTTAATTCTTGACAAAACTCCAGATGGTAATATTATTCTAAATTATAAATTTTTTATTCGCCTAGCTATTGTTGGCTTTATTGGTGATATATTGTTCAATTACTGGACATCACAATCTGATGCAAAAAATGGACCTATTAAAGGATTGAAAGATTTTTATGATTCAACATCCTGGTATAGTGCAGCATTTTGGGCAGCAGTTATATTTGTGATAATTGTCTTAATTACAGTGAGTCCAGAATTGATATATAATTTATTTTAATTATATATATAAATGAGTCTTCTAAATGAAAAAACCGATTGGCAAAAATATCTGAATATAGGACAATTAGTTACACTTTTTATTGGTATAATTTTGTTTGGTGCTACTGCAAATAATAATAATGATGAAGAAGAAAGTACATTACATGGAATATCTAAAATAATTCTTGGTATTTTAGCTGTTATTACAGTATTATACACAATTTTCTTAATTAAATCCGTTAATGAAATAAGTGGAGTTGTAGATGGGTTATCTATAATTACTGGTCTTGTATTAATGTTTATTGGAGGCGTTAATTTACTTTAAAGGATTTGTTGAATACTAGTTATAATATGGAGACTCAAAGTGTTGAAGAAATCTATTCTATTCTATCTTCTTGCGTTTCTAATAAAAATAAAGGTTTCTTGGTTAATCTTAAATACGAAGACTTCGTAAAATTCTGTAAAGGAAATACTTCTGGCTATAAACTTAATGACAATGGACGATCACTTTATTGATTCAGATGAAGAAACAAATTTCATTGTTGAAATCCATAATGGGAAAACTGCATTAAATAATTATTCTTTCGAAGAAAGAATGGAACTCGAAGACAATTTTCGTTTGGAATTCATGGAAGTAATTCATGATATCTATGAAAAAATAAGGGAATATAGAAATTCATGTCCTGATAATATATTATTCTTGGATAAAATGGAATTAACAGATTTAATAGAATTCTGTTTTAGTCAAAGTAATATTGAAAAAATTATTTATAATAATGAATGAACTACAAAAACACTTATTTTTTATTAACACAGAATAAAAACTTATTTACTGTAGTATCGACACAAAATATTTTGTGAAGTATCACACCTAATAAAAATAACCAGAATAATACAGCAAAATATGAACAATTTCTGAGAAATAGTAGTTTAATTAATAATGCACCAATTAATGTCATTATAACATCGGCTATTGCAATATCAAATAATCTATATTGATGAACTCCTTCACCAGGTTTTCCTAATATATCTTTGTATTGACAAAACATTATACTTTTACACACGTTTATAAAATAACATATATGCCCGATTAAAATAATCCTCAGAGATATTTGGTAATGCTTGAACTTGTTCATCATTGAAAAGATACCAGTTAGATTTCCTTTTGCAAATAGCATAATAATGACCACCTAAACCGGAACCAACATGAAAAACAGCACCATACAGCCTATACTTGAATTTTTTATATTTTTTAGCATCAATTTTGAGAAATGATTTTTTATCTTCTTCATTTATAAATTGGGTTAAGTCGAGATCTGTCATTGGTACTTCAACATTAGCAAGCTGTTGTCTTCCACCAAACCTTTTTAGAACAAATGTCACATACTTTGGCAAAACACTAAGTGTGGAAACTTTTGTGGTCTTATTTTTTTCATTACATTTGTCGCATTTATAGTCCTCGAGCAATTCTGGCTTTCTAAATTGTTCTAAACAATCATATAAATGACAATTTATATCGGTTGGCGAAAGATAAATCTGAAAAGAATTATCGTATTTTTTGTTACTATGATCACAACCAAAACAACTAGTTTTAGTACAAACCTGAGTGTGAAAAAGCCTTGACACAAATGAATAATTATTTTTATAACTTTGAATATACTGATATAAATTCTGATCTATTTGTGGATCAATATTATCGAGATCTTTTTGCGGATTAATTTGCATTTTAAGGTCTTCATGAAGGTTATCTAAAGCAGTAACAAGAAATTCATCAGCATCTTCTTGCATTCCTAATGTAAATTGCGTTGAAGAACGAACAAAAAGCTCTTTAAAAGCTCGTGGATCCACTTTCATTAATCTGTTAGAGTCTTGCTTGAATGATGGATGATTAACTATTGTGTTAATTAATGAATAATATACAGTAATATGCTTCTTTTTCTTAGCTTTGTGTTCTTCAATGTCTTCGTCAAGGATGTATCTTGTTAAGTCAGAACTACTAAACAGACATTGCAATAAAGAATTAAGATAACAAACCGAGTTATCGTTCTTCAAACCAAATACGGGAAGATCCATTTATCTGTAATTGAAAGATGGCTTTAAATCATAGAAACGAATGGATTCATGATTTTTTGTATTTCTTGATCAAGTTATTAATAATAGATCTTTTATTAGTAAAAAACTTGCCTTCAATACGATCCATCATCATTTTACCTTCATTATCTGTGATTTCTGGATCAGCTCCATATTCAAGTAATAATTCAATAATATCCTCATGACCTTCAAATCTAGGATCGAATGAATAATTATATTTATTTGCAGCCAACATTAATGCTGTATTACCATATGTGTCTTTAATATTAGGATTAGCACCATTCTCAAGTAAAGTGCGGAGTAAATCATCATCATTTTGTAAGATAGAATGATGAATTAAGTTCCTTTTATCAACCATCATATTTGGATCTATTAATTTATTAAGCAACAATAATTCTATTATCTTCTTATTAGTTTTAGATATTACAATGTCTAAAGGAGTTCTTCCATCATTATTTTTATCATTTAAACTCAATCCTTTACTCAACAAAATTTCAAATAAATCATTATTACTATATCTTGCAGCTTTATGTAATAATGTATCACCTTTATCATCTCTTTGATTTATATTAAAATTGCTCAAAAGTCTGTTTAAAATTACATCATTCTTAGCAAAACCTATTGTATTCATATTAATTACAGCATCATTATTTAGTAATATATCTACAGCTTCTGTACAATTGTACGATACAGCTAAATCTAATGGAGTCCATCCATCATTATTTTTGATATTGACATTACGTGTTCTTTTAAGTAATTTTGTAAGAAGATTGTTCATACATTTTTTAGCTACAATATGCAATATTGTATTGCCGTGTTGTTTGTCTTCAATAGTAATACCAGCATCACTATCTAATAAGATATCGACAATTTCATCGTTATTGTTATTTATTGCAATTTCTAACGGAGTTTCAGTTTTAATAATTTTATTGGGAATTCCAAACAATCTTGAATAATCTGTTATTTTTTTAATTTCTGGGATATTTGGGTTTACTCCGATATTAAGTAAAAGTTTCACAAGATTAATATTATTATTTCTGATTGCTCGATGTAACACATTTTGTCCACCAGTATTTGTGATATTAAGAATTTTAACTTGTTCTTTGTTAAGACGTATATTTGGATTATTTTTAATAGTATTAAAAATTTTTTCTTGCTCTTTCATTATCTCATCATAAATACCTTTTTCCTTACAAAAAATCTTATAAGTAGAGCTATCTTTTAATAATACAGACAATCTTACACAAATTGTGTATTGATTTGGAAATAAAGTTGTACCTAGTCTATCAATGTCACCACCAGCACTGATGAAACATTTCATAAAATTGTTCAATTGACTAGTTCCTGCTAATTGTTCCAAATCTATCACATATTTTTCTATTTCTTTTACTAATTGCTCAAAAGACTTTGTATCAAGATTAGGTCTTTCATTAGTCGGGATTATAGGATAATCTGGATATTGGTTGAAAAGCCATGAATTTAGTCTTAATTTCTTACAATCGATTTCACCACTTTTCATAGCTTTTAATATTTGATTTACTGGCGAATCTAGTTGCATATATATATTATTCTATTATAAAAAAACACATTTTCGTTGGTTATATAAATGCAGTATGATAAATTATCAATAGATCAATTAAAAAAAATAAGATCGGCATTAAAAACTCTACGCAAACAATTAAACAAGGAATCTAAAGAACTGACAAATTATGCAACACGATTTGAAAAGTCCACAAAAGTCTTGAAAAATGTGGGACTTATCAAGATATCGGGTTCTGCAAAAGAAGCTAAAAAACAAGTAAATTGGGCTGCAGGTAATTTATGGCAAGCTTCAGAAGAAATAAAAAAGGAAATAAAAAGATTAGATCGTGAGATTCACAACAAGATCTGATGGTTTCTTTTTCCAGTCATATGTTCTTATATTTGGATCCGCATTATTTGCCAGAAGAATTCTAACTATATTTTTACGACGTTGGAAGTATGCAACATGTAATGGTGTCCAACCCCATATATTTTGTGTATTTACATCAGCACCATTTTCAATTAATAATTGTGTAATTTTTGAACTTCCAGTATTAGCTGCGTGATCTAAAATTGTCTGTTCAAGACTGTATCTGATACTTAAATCAGCACCTGCTTCAATAAGTAGTTTTACAATTTTTGTGTGTCCATTTTGAACTGCATAAACTAATGCAGTATTATTTATTTTGTCTTTTTTATTTAATGTATTATTTTTCTGAAGTAATATTTTTTTGACACAAAATTCGTTACCGCATTTGGATGCCCAATACAAGTCACCTTTATAACCTTTATCAAATAGTAGTTGTAATAAATTTGTATATCCGAATTTAATAGCATGATGCAATTTATCAATTGCATCAGTCCTCTTTAGAAGTTTCAATTCGTTTTTTGATAGAGAATATAAATTATCCAAAAGAATAAATTTAATACAACTCCTTCTGGTTAAATAATAAAATACTCTAAATTTCAACTCTAATGGAAAAGTATTCATACTTAAAAAAATAATTAGCAATTATTCAATTTTTAAATTATATGTGTATCCACAAATCTATAATCGAATAAGTACTCACCTGGCTCATTCATTATTTGCCATGTTGCCATATTAAATAATTCACTTAAACGAGTTGGACTATAATAAATGAAATTGTCTTCTTCTTGTACAATATCACCATTTTCTCTATACCAGAAACAGTATGGTTCATCTTGAAGACTACTAATAAAATCAGCCATAAAGAATACATTATCCTTTGAAAGCTCTTTCATTAATTTATAAACAGCTTCATCTGGAGAATTTACTCGAGTAACAAGAATTCGATTTGTTTCGTAGTGTTGGAAAACATAGATTTTTTTATGTGGTTCTCTTTTTTGTTCCACATAATTCTTGTAAATCTCAAGAATCAAGTTTTGCATTTCACGATTATATTCAGTTTCCTGTTCCCTTGTTCGATAATTATAAAGTCCTTCGTTGTTCAAAAAGAGGTCAGAAAAAATAGCCATGATTTGATAAAAAATAATAATAAGTTTAATCAATTTTTATTCACTATCTGAATCCGATATACT
>Ga0180431_10005265_pt1 | contig 15796 bp, 2 predicted proteins | sample SS_ome_11_FD_132459 | JGI IMG/M metagenome (GOLD analysis project Ga0180431, IMG submission 132459) | Hypersaline lake sediment archaeal communities from the Salton Sea, California, USA - SS_1_MS_1 metaG | ecosystem: Environmental > Aquatic > Non-marine Saline and Alkaline > Hypersaline >... | reverse complement strand
CGGATGCGGTGGCATTGACCTGTGGTGACGAGTGGCTGAGCTACGGCGAGCTCGAGACGCGTTCCGATCGTCTCGTCCACTGGCTGCGCGCCCGCGGGATGGGCCGCGAGGCGCGCCTGGGGGTGTTCGGCGAGCGCAGCCTCGGGATGATGGTGGCGATCCTCGGCGCCTTGAAAGCGGGGGCGGCCTGGGTGCCGCTCGATCCCGCGCATCCGAACGAGCGCCTGGCCAAGATTCTCCCGGCCAGCGGCGTGGCGGCGGTCGCCACCCAGGCGGCGGAGGCCGCCCGCCTCGCCGGCCTGAGCGCGGAGCTCCCGGAACCGCCGGCGATCATCTGCTGGGACGCCGTCGGCGACGGCTCCGTCGTCGATGCGGGGAATCCTCCGCCGGCGAACGCGCCCCGGGATCTCGCCTACGTGTTTTACACCTCGGGCTCGACGGGCCAGCCCAAAGGCGCCATGGTCACCCACCAGGGGATGGCCAACCATCTGTGGGCGAAGGTCGATCTGCTGGGCCTCGACTCGGGGAGCGTGGTGGTGCAAAACGCCTCGCACTGTTTCGACGTCTTCGTCTGGCAGCTGCTGGCGCCGCTGGTGGCCGGGGGACGGGTGGTGATCTACGCCGGCGAGACGGCGCTCGACCCGGCGGTGCTGCTCGCCCGCCTGGCGCGTGACCGGGTGACGGTGCTCGAGCTCGTCCCATCCTTGCTCGAGGTCTTGCTCGAACAGATGGCGCAGCAGGGCGCGGCGGGGGAGCGGCCACGCCTCGAGGCACTCGCCCATCTGCTCTCCACCGGCGAAGCCCTGCCGGTGCCGCTGGCCCGGCGTTGGTTTGAGTTTTTCCGAGACGTGGCCATCGTCAACGCCTTCGGTCCCACCGAGTGCTCCGACGACACCATGCACCACGTCCTGGAGGCGGCACCGCCGGCGGCCGTGCCGCGGGTGCCGGTGGGCCGGGCGGTTCCCGGCTTTGCGGTCTACGTGCTCGACCGCCGGCTGCGGCTTGTGCCGCGGGGTTGCCCGGGGCAGCTGGCGATGGCGGGAGTGGGGGTGGGTCGCGGCTACCTGGGCGCCCCGGCGACGACCGCGGCGGCCTTCGTGCCCGATCCCTTCGCCCGCCATCCCGGCGGGCGGCTCTACCTGTCGGGAGATCTGGGGCGGCTGAAGCAAGACGGAGTGCTGGAGTTTCTCGGTCGCATCGACAGTCAGATCAAGGTGCGCGGCCAGCGCATCGAGCTCGGCGAGGTGGAGGCGGCGTTGGCCCGCCACCCGGCGATTCGCCAGGTGGCGGCGGTGGTGCGCAGCAACGGGGGAAACGATCGTCTGGTGGCCTATTGCGTCGCCGACGCAGCCATCGGCAGCGCCGATCTGCGCGCTTTCCTCGCCGGCTCGCTGCCGCCGGCGATGCTGCCCGAGCAGTTCGTCGAGCTCGAGGCGATGCCGCTGAATCGCAACGGCAAGATCGATCGCCAGGCGTTGCCGGCGCCGCCGGCGATGGCCAGCCGTGCCGATCGCGATGATTTCGTCGCCCCGAGAAACGAGATCGAGGCCCGCATCGCCGAGATCTGGCAGGAGCTGCTGGAAGTCCCCGAGGTCTCCGTTGACGATAACTTCTTCGAGATCGGCGGCCATTCGCTCCTGGCCGTTCAGGTGAGCTCGCGGATCAGCTACCACCAGGGCGTGGAGGTGCCCCTGCGCCTGATTCTCGAGAACCCCGCGCTCGAAGACCTGGCCCGGGAAGTTCAATCGCTGCTGGACCGCAGCTGGGTGCGCGGCGCGGAAGGGATGAAGATCCCCCTCCTGCCGGAGGCGGAGCACTACCCTCTCTCCCCCGCGCAGCGCCTTCTCTGGTTCCAGCAACGCCTGGATCCCACCGATACCGCTTTCAACATGCCGGAGATCTGGCTGCTGGAGGGCACCTTGGATCTCGGGCTCCTGAAGCGCTCTCTCGCCGCCCTGATCGATCGCCACGCCAGCTATCGCACCTCGTTCACCGTGGTGGACGGCGAGCCGGTACAGCACATCTGGCCCGAGGTCGAGTCCGTGCTCGAGCTCGTCGACCTCTCCGATCTCACCGGCGACGAGCAGGAGGCACGCATTCGGGCTCTCCAGCAGGAGGAAATCCACGCTCCGTTTGATCTCGGGAAGCCCCCCTGGCGAGGGCGAGTTTTCAAGCTGGCGGAGGATCGCCACCTGCTGCTCATCGTCGTCCACCACCTGGTCACCGATCTGCTGTCTTTCGAATGGATGCTGCGGGATCTGAAGCTGCTTTACCGGGCTTTCGCGGCCGGCGAAAGCCCCTCCTTGGCAGCCGTGCCCATCCGCTACGTCGACTACGCGGCTTGGCAAAACGAGCGGCTCCGGCGCGGTGAGCTGGCGGCGGCCGAGCAGTACTGGACGACCAAGCTCGGCGGTCGGCTGCCGGTGCTCGACTTGCCGGACCGGCGCCCGCAGCCGCCCCGGGAGCGGACCCGGCGCAGTGACATCGTCTCCGCGCCGGTGGACGAGGCGGTGGCGAGTCGCTTGCGGGGGCTCGCCGGCGAGCACGGCGTCACGCTCTTCACCGCGCTTTTGGCCGCGGCCAACGCCTTCCTGGCCCGCAACACCGGCCAGACCGACATCCTCCACGGAACCCCTGCTGCCAACCGCACCCATCTCGACACCGAAGCCATGGTGGGTTTTTTCGTCAACCTGCTTCCCTTGCGGACGGATCTGGACGGCGACCCGACCTTTCAGGAGATCCTGGAGCGGACCCGGCAAACGGTCGTGGAGGCCTTTACCCACGAGGAGTACCCGTTCGAGCTTCTGGTCCGCAAGCTCAACCCCCAGCGAGAGCTCGGGCGGGCACCGATTTTCTCAACCCTGTTCGTGCTCATGGAGGTGGCGGCGGACTCTTCGGCTCGGCTCTCGGAGGATCTGCGGATCCAGCCGCAGATGCGCGCCGACGAGTGGACCAGCGCGTACGACTTCAACCTGGTGTTCTTTGAGCGGGAACCGCGCCTCGAGTGCGCGATCGCCTACCAGACCGATTTTTTCGACCGGCCTGCCATGGAACGTCGGGTCCGACAATTCCGCCGGTTGCTCGGGGGGATTGCCGCCAACCCGCGGCAGCGGCTCTCGGCCCTGCCGCTGTTCTCGGAAGCGGAGCTCCGGGAGCTCTGCCTGCAGGCGCTTGGGCAACGCGAGCTTTACGCGCTGTCGGTCTCCCAGCAGGAAATCTGGTTTCAGTACCAGATCATTTCCGAGACCCCGGCCTACAACCTCTGTCTGAGCGCCGATCTCGACGGTCCCCTGGAGAGCTCGGCGCTCACCGCCGCCGTCCGGGCGGTCGTCGACCGGCAAGCGATCCTGCGGGCGAGCTTGGCGACGGCGGACGGCCGGCCGTTCCAGAGGATCAATCCGAAGGTCGAGGTGCGGTGGCTCGAGAAGGACCTGGCGGGGCTCGGGCCGGAGACGCAGAGCCGGAAGCTGGAAGCGTGGGAAAAAGCGACCGCCGAGGCGCCCTTCGATCTCGAGACCGGACCGCTCTGCCGTTTCGCCCTGGCCCGGCTGTCGAGCTCGAAGCACCGTCTGCTGGTGGTGATGCACGACCTGATCATCGACGAACCCGGCCTCGTCGCCTTCCTCCGTCAGAGCTTCGAAGCCTATGCGGCCCGACTCCGCGGCGACGCCGAGCCGCTGCCGGCGCTCGAGCTCGCTTACACGGACTTCGCCGAGTTCCAGCAGGCACGGCGCCGGGAGCGTCTGCTGGGCCCTCCGCAGCGGGCCTACTGGCGCCGCCAGCTGGCGGGAGCTTTGCCGGGTTTCGAACTGCCGGCCCAGCGGCCCTGCTCTGCGGTCCGCAACTTCGCTGCCGACCGCGTCGAGCTCCGACTGCCGCCCCAACGCCTCGACGCCCTGGTGCGGCCGGGCCTCGGGGGCTCGGCGTTCGCTACCGTGCTGGCGGCCCTGAAGCTTCTCTTCTTCCGCCTCAGCGGCAAGCGCGACCTGGTGGTGGCGCTTCCGACCCTGATCCGGCCCCCGGAGCTCACCCGGGTCCTGGGCAGGTTCACCCACACCTGGCCTCTGCGCACCCGCATCGACGCTCGCCGGCGCTTCGGCGAGCTGGTGGCCCGGATCGATCGGACGCTCGCCGAGACCGTGCGCCATGGCGACGTCGCCTTCCACGAGGTGCTCGCGGAGCTCGAGATCGAACGCGACGCAAGCCGTCCGCTGATGCCGGTCGCGATCGCCGAGGGAGAGGCTGTCGAGAGCAACTACGGGGATCTCGGCGTCGCCTCGCACGCGCTTGCCCCCCGCGAAATCCTTTTCGATATGCTGATCGTGGCCTACCGGCGCAGCGCCGAGATCGAGATCGTCTTCTTCCACCAGCGCGAGCTTTTCGACCGCGCAACCATCGCCCGGCTGGCCGAGGGCCTCGACGCTTTGTTGGCAGACGTCGCCGCCCGTGGCCGGGCGCCGCTTGACGAGCTCGAGATCCTGTCGTCGTCCCAGCGGCGGCAAATCCTCCGCGACTTCAATCGCCGCGCGATCCCTCTCCCGCCGCACTTCGCGCACCGGCTGTTCGCCGGGCGAGCGGCCGAGCAGCCGCAGGCGGTGGCAGCGGTCTGCGGTGAAGAGCAGATCAGCTACCGGGAGCTCGAGGCCCGGGCCGAGGGCATTGCCCGCTGGCTTCGCTGCCGCGGCGTGGGTCGGGAAGATCGGATCGGTCTGTTCGGCGAACGCACTCTCGGGATGCTGGCGGCGCTCGTCGGAATCCTGAGCTCCGGGGCGGCCTTCGTGCCTCTGGATCCGCACCAACCCGACGAGCGCTTGCAGTGGATTCTCGACGCGGTCGGCCTGCGCTTCATCGCCTGTCAGGGAGATATGGCGGAGCGCAGTCTGCGGCTGGCCGCCGGCGCGCGCTCGCAACCCGGGATCTTGTTTTGGGACGAGGCGACGGGGCTCGCCGCGGCCGGCGACGAACTCCGCTCACGGCCCGACGCCGAGCTCGTCGGCGCCACCGACCTGGCGTGCGTGTTCTACACCTCCGGCTCCACCGGACGGCCCAAGGGAGCGATGGTCCATCACGCCGGCATGCTCAACCACCTGGTTGCCAAGATCGAGCTGCTGGGGCTCAATGAACGCAGCGTGGTGGTCCAGAACGCCTCGCACGCCTTCGACATCTCGGTCTGGCAGTTCCTGGCGGCGCTGGTGGCGGGAGGACGGGTGGTGATCTACCCCAACGAGATCGCCCTCGACCCGATGGCCTTGCTGGCGGCGGTGACCAGGGACGGTGCGACGGTTCTGGAGACGGTGCCGAGCTTCCTGGGCGCGATGCTCGAGGCGCTGAGGACCGCCGGAGAAGCCGTCCCGGCCGAGCCCGCAGCGCCCGGGTGCGAGCGGCTGACCCACCTGATCTCCAATGCCGAGACGCTGCCCGTCTCCCTCTGCCGGCGTTGGTTCGAGCACTTCCCGCGGGTGGCTCTGGTCAACACCTACGGGGCCACCGAGTGCTCCGACGATACCACCCACCTGGTGATGCGCGAGCCCCCCGCCGAGAACCTCCCACGGATCCCGGTGGGCAGGCCGATCGCGGGCGTCGACCATTTCGTCCTCGACCGCTACCTGCGGCCGGTGCCGGTGGGTTGGGGCGGCCAGGTGGCGATGGCGGGCGTCGGCGTGGGGCGGGGTTATCTGGCCGATCCGCAGCGCACGGCAACCAGCTTCGTGCCCAGTCCGTTCGCCGATGCTCCCGGGAGTCGGCTCTACCTGACCGGCGATCTGGGGCGTTGGACCGAGGCGGGGATTCTGGACTTTCTGGGGCGCTGGGACCATCAGGTGAAGATCCGGGGCTTTCGCGTCGAGCTCGGGGAGATCGAAGCAGCTCTCAGTCGACATCCGCAGGTCCTGGAAGCGGCGGTGGCGATGCGCGAGGTTGCCGGAGGGGAGCGTCCGGTGGCCTACGTGGTGCCGCCGGCGGGAGCGGACCCGGAGATCGCCGAGCTGCGCGCCGATCTCAAACAGCGGCTGCCGGATTATATGCAGCCCGCCGCCTTCGTGATCATGCAGACCCTGCCCCGAACCGCCACCGGCAAGGTCGACCGGCGGGCGTTGCCGGCACCGGATGGGTCGGGGTTCGCCGGCGCGGAAGCGGCGGCGCAAACGCTGGTCGAGAAGCTTTTGGCGAAGATCTGGGCCGAGGTGCTGGGGGTCGGGCGCTGCGGCATCCACGACGGCTTTTTCGACCTGGGCGGCGATTCCATCCTGTCCATCCGGCTCGTCTCCTTGGCCCAGCGTGAGGGGATCGAGCTCACCGTCAGGGACCTCTACGAGTACCAGACGATCGCCGAGCTGGCGGCGGCCGTGGAGTCGCGCACCCGAACCGTTCCCGGGGAGGAGCAGGTCGCCGAAGGCGACGTCCCCCTGCTCCCGATCCAGCACTGGTTCTTCGACAAGGACCTGGTGAGGCCTCAGCACTGGAACGTGGCCTTGATTCTCACCTTGACCGAGAGGATGGATCCGCAGCGGATGGAGGAGGCGCTGCGCCAGGTCCTCGCCCACCACGATACGTTCCGTCTGCGCTTCGCGTGCGGCGAATCGGGTTGGCGAGCCACCACCATCGCCGCCGCACAGACGGCCGACTTTTTCCACCGCTTCGACCTGAGCACCCTGGCGCAATCCCGAAAACGAGCCGCCGTGGAGGCCGTCGCCGCCGAGCTCCAGCGCCGCCTCGACCTCACCGCGGGACCCTTGCTGCGGGTCGCGTTCGTCGATCGCGGCCGCCGGGCTCGGCCCCGCTGCCTGTTCATCTTTCACCACCTGATCATGGATCCGATCTCCCTCGAGATCGTGCTCGGGGACCTGGTGAGCGCCTACCGTCAGCTCGAACGCGGCGAAGCCGTCAAGCTGCCGGCCAAGACCACTTCGTTCCAACGCTGGGCTCGGCTCCTGGAGGCCCACGCCCGCTCGGCCGAGCTGCGCAGCGAGCTCCCGTACTGGCTCGAGCGGCTGCCCCGCCGGATCTGCTCGTTGCCCGTGGACCGTCCCGGCGGTTTTGTGGACGAGAGCTCGGCAGGCGTGGTCACCGTCGCCCTGAGCGCCGCCGAGACCGAGATGCTGCTGCGCCGGCTGCCCGCGGTCTACGGCACCCAGATCAACGATGCTCTGCTCACCGCCCTGGTGGAGGTGATCGCCGACTGGACCGGAGAACGGGCTTTGCTGGTCGAGATACCGGGCCACGGCCGCGAGGAGATCTTCGCGGACGTCGATCTGTCGCGGACCGTAGGCTGGCTGAACACCGGCATCCCGGTGTGGCTCGACCTCCGCGACGCGTCGGGTCCCGAGGAGGCGCTCGTGGCGGTCAGCCAACAGCTCGCCGGCATGCCCAACCGCGGCCTCGGCTACGGGCTGCTGCGCTACCTGAGCGGTGATGAGCGGATCATGGAGCAGCTCGCGGCCCTTCCCAACGCCGAGATCGTTTTCGAATATCTCGGCCAGTCGGACCGGACCCCGCCGGAGAACTGGCCGTTTTCCCCGGCGCCCGAGTCGGTGGGGCCGAGAACGAGCCGGCGCCGGGAGCCGAGCCGGGAGCCCTGCTTGCTGCTGGTCAAGGCCGTGGTGCTGGGCGGGCGACTCAAAGTGGAATGGCTCTACGGCAAAAACGTTCACCGGCGCTCCACGATCCAAGGTCTCGCCCAGGGCTACCTCGAGGCGATCCGTGCGCTGCTGCGCGCCTGCCGGTCGTACGCAGACGGTCACGTCGGCGCCCGCCGCAGCGAGGGCGGGGACGAAGGGCGGGTTGTGGAAACGGAGGTGCTCGGCGATGCCTGACACCATCGCCGAGCTGCTGGCGGCGACGGTGGCGGCAGGGCCGTCGGATCCGTTCCTGCTGTGGGGAAAGGGTCCGTGGACGACGTTCGCCGAGTTCGATCTGGCGGCCCGGCGGTTCGCCGGTGGGCTTGACGCGCGCGGGATCGCCCGGGGCGACCGGGTGGCGATCGTGATGGACAACCGCCCGGAGTTTCTGACCGCGGCCTACGGAGCGATGCTGGCCGGCGCCGTCTGGGTGCCGATCAACACCCAGCTGACCGCCGCCGAGGCCGGCTACGTCGCCGCACAGGTGCGCGCTCGCGTGCTGGTGAGCGAGCCCCGCCACCTGCGGCTGGCCGAGAAGATCTCGGCCGATCCCGAGCTCGAGCTGATGGTCGCGGCGGCGCCCCGGGACGGCGAAGCGGTCGCCGAGAGCACCGCGATCCGCTGGCAAGAGTTTCTCGAAGATTCCCTCGATCCGGCGGCGCGCGACGTGCGCGGCGACGATCTCGCGGTGATCTCGTACACCTCCGGGACCACCGCCTTGCCGAAGGGCGTCATGCTGACCCAGGAATCGCTGGCGATCGCCTTCCGGGCGCGCGCCCGGGAGCTGCGCTACGACCCGACCGACACCATGCTGGTCACCGGCCCGCTCTTCCACCTCAACGCCCAGAGCGTCGTGATGATGGGCCTGGTGGCGCATTTCCGCGTCGTCCTGGGGGAGAAGTTCAGCGCCTCGCGGTTCTGGGGCGAGGTTCACCGCCACCGCGTCACCAGCATCAACGGCATGCAGACGATTCCGCGCATCCTGCTGGCGCGCGCTCCCGAGCCCGAGGAGCGGTCGAATCCCTTGCGCACCGTGGTCGGCATTCTCACCCCCGAGCTCCAGCGCGCTTTTGAACAGCGCTTCGGCGTGAGCTTCGTCCCGGTCTACGGCCTGACCGAGGATCCGATGCCGGTGCTCGGCCTGCGCGACGGCCTGCCGCCGCGATGGCGGGGCAAGATCGCCGCCGCCGGTCGGCCGGTCGAGCCCGAGGTGCACCAGATCCGGATCGTCGACGATGCGGGACGCGACCTGCCTCCCGGAAGCCGTGGCGAGATCGTCAAGCGCAGCCCGGCGATGATGAAGGGCTACTACCAGGATCCCGAAACCACCGCCGCCGTGCTGCGCGATGGGTGGTTGGCTACCGGCGATCTCGGCTACCTCGACGAGGACGGCTTCCTCTACGTCGTCGGTCGCAAGAAAGACGCCATCCGACGCTCGGGCGAGATGATCGCGGCCGCCGAGGTGGAGGCGGCGATCGCCGCGCACCCGGCGGTGGCGGAGGTCGCGGTCGTCGGCGTTCCCGATCCCATTCGCAGCGAGGAGGTCAAGGCCTTCGTCGTGCTGGCCGAGGGTTGCTCGCGCGCGCAGGTGCCGCCCCGGGAGATCCTCGCGCATTGTGCCGAGCGGCTCGCCCCGTTCAAGGTGCCGCGCTACCTCGAATACCGCCGGCAGCTACCCAAGACGGCGACCCTGAGGATCAGGAAAGAACTCCTGCGCTCTGACGGTGCAAGGTGTGGCGAACCGTGCTTCGACCGCGACGCCGCCCCGCCGGCGGACCCCACGGGAACGCGAAGCCCCACGAAGGAGAAGCCATGAGGGAAGACGGTTACGTGCCCATCCCGCGTCAACCGGAACGTGAGTTCTATCCGGTGTCCGTCGCCCAGCGCAGCGCCTGGCTGCGCGAGCAACTCCACCCGGGTCAGCTCTTCTACACCGGTTCCCGGATCTTCCAACTCGACGGACCGCTCGACCGGGATCGCCTGCGGCGCGCGCTCCAGCTCTGGGTCGACCGTTACGACGTACTCCGCTCCACGATCCGCGCGATCGACGGCGAGCCGGTGCAGAGCTCCGGACCCCTCCCGGTCGAGTTGCCCCTGAGCGAGCTGGACGCGGTGCGGGCGCACGAGCAGCAGGCCGAGCTCGACCGGCGGGTCCGCGAAATCCTGCGCGTGCCCTTTCCTCTGGAACGGGGACCGCTGTGCCGGTTTCACCTCTTTCGCCTGGCGCCGGCGGAGCATTACCTGGTCCTCGGCTTTCACCACATCGTCGTCGACGGCCTCTCGCTGCGGCAGATCGTCAAGGAGCTGATGGCGTTTTATCACCACCGCTCCCTGCCCGCTCCCCGGATCCAGTTCCAGGACTTCGCCGTCTGGCAGAACCAGCGGCTCGAATCCGGGGAGCTCGCGGCCTCGCGCCGTTACTGGCTGGAACGGCTCGGCGGCGAGCTCCCGGTGCTCGATCTGCCCGCCGACCGGCCGCGCTCTCTCACCCCGAACTATGCCGGGGCGAACCTGGTGCGCCACTTCCCGCCCGAGCTGCGAGGGGCTCTGAAGGCGCTGCGCCGGCAGCGCTCGACGACGTTTTTCCGCACCCTGCTCGCGGCCTTCCAGGTGCTCCTGCACCGGTTGACGGGAGAGTCCGACGTCATCGTCGGCTCGCCGCTCGCCGGACGGCCCCATCCCGACCTCCGGGATCAAATCGGTTTCTTCGTCACCACCCCGGGCCTGCGCACTGATCTTTCCGGGAATCCCTCCTTCGTCGAGGTCCTGGCACGCACCGACGAGACCGTGAAAGGGGCCGCCAGGCACCAGGATTATCCGTTCGAGAAGCTGCTCGACGAGCTCGACACGGAACGCGATCCGAGCCGCCAGCCGGTCTACTCTGCAGTGCTGACCCAACGCGTGGTCACGCCGCCGCAACGCTTCGGTGAGCTGCTGCTCAGCCACTGGGATTTCTACTTCGACGTCGCTCCCTACGGCGAGCTGATGATGGTACTGGCCGACACCGAGGAGCAGGAGCAGCTGCTGTGTGCCTTCATTTACCGCACGGCGCTTTTCGACCGCACCACCGTCGAGCGCTGGCTCTCGGGCCTGGAGTCGCTGCTGCGCGCCGTGGTGGCGAATCCCGAGGCGCGCATCTCCGAGCTGCCCCTGATGAGGGCGGCGGAGCGTCATCGGGTGGTTGTAGAGAGCAACGACACGGCGACGGCTTCTCCCCGGCAGCCGCTCATTCACGAGCTCTTCGCAATCCGGGCGCGGGAGCGGCCCGAGGCGCTGGCGGTCGCTGGCCGGGAAACGGAGCTGAGCTACGGTGAGCTCTGCGAGCGTGCCGGCCGGCTGAGCCGCGAGCTGTGCCGGCTGGGCATCGGCCCCGAGAAACGGGTGGGAGTGCTCAGCCGCGGCTGTCCGGAGATGATCATCGGCTTTCTCGCCGTGCTCGAGGCCGGCGGCGCCTTCGTGCCCATCGATCCCGACTATCCGCTCGAGCGCATCGCCCTGGTGCTGGACGACGCCGGCATCTCGGTGCTGCTCACCCTGAGCGAGATGGCCGAACGGCTCCCCGCGTTCGCCGGGCCGGTGTTCTGGCTCGACGCCGAGCCGCCGCGCGCGGCGGCCGACGCCGGTCCCCCGCAACGGCGGCCCGCGCCCGCCAACCTGGCCTACGTGATCTACACCTCCGGCTCCACCGGCCGCCCCAAAGGCGTGGAAGTGGAGCACCGCCAGCTGCTGCACTTCGTCGACTGGCACCAGGCGAGCTATGGAATCGCCGCCCGGGATCGCGCGGCCCAGATCGCCAGTCCCTCCTTCGACGGTTCGATCTGGGAGATCTGGCCGACGTTGGCGGCCGGTGCCAGCCTGCACTTTCCCGATCCGGAGATCCGCACTTCGGCACCCGAGCTGGTGCAGTGGATGGCGGCCGAGTCGATCACTCGGAGCTTCGTGCCCACACCGCTCGCCGAGGCCCTGCTCGAGCAGCGTTGGCCGGCTGAGACGCGGCTCGTCCGACTGGTGACCGGGGGCGACGCGCTGATTCGGCGTCCCTCCCCGGAGATGCCCTTCGAGCTGATCAACATCTACGGACCGACCGAGACCACGGTGTGCGTGACCACCGGCCGGGTGGGCGTGGGTCGTCCCGGCGATCGCTTGCCGGCGATCGGCCGGCCCAACGCCAATGCCCGGATCTACCTGCTCGACGCCCAGATGCGGCCGGTGCCGCTGGGGGTGGCGGGGGAGCTGTTGATCGGCGGTCGCAGCCTGAGCCGCGGCTATCTCGGGCAGCCCGCTCTGAGCGCCCGTCGTTTCGTGCCCGATCCGTTCGCGGCGGCGCCCGGCGAGCGGCTCTACCGGACGGGAGATCGGGTGCGCTACCTTGCCGACGGCGAGTTCGAATTTCTCGGGCGCTTCGACCATCAGGTCAAGCTGCGCGGTTACCGGGTCGAGCCGGGCGAGGTGGAAGCGCTGCTGCGGCGGCACCCGGGGGTGCGCGAGGCGGTGGCGGTGGTGCGCGAGGATACGCCGGGGGTGCGGCGGCTGGTGGCCTACGTGGTCGCGGCCGGCGGCGAGGATTGCCCGGCCGACGAGCTCGCCGGCCTGCTGGCGGCGAAGCTGCCCGCGTTCATGGTTCCCGGCGCCTTCGTGTTCCTGGCAGAGATGCCGAAAAACGCCCATGGCAAGGTGAACCGGCGGGCGTTGCCCGCACCGCCGGACGAGGCCTCCGAGGACGGCTTCGTCGCTCCCCGCGACGGGCTCGAGCGCGAGATCGCCGAGATCTGGAGCGAGATGCTGGGCATGAAACGTCTCAGCGTCGCGGAGAACCTCTACCATCTGGGCGGCAACTCGCTGCTCGCGACCCGCTTGCTCTCCCGGGTCAATCGCGCCCTGGGCACGGAGGTGCCGCTCAGCCGGTTCCTCCCCGAGCCCACGGTGGCCGCGCTGGCGCGGGCGGTGAGCGAGGCTCGGGGCGAGGAGTCGGCGGGCGCGGAGGCCGCGTTGCCCCCGATCCCGCGCCTGCCGGCAAGCGACTCCTATCGGTTGTCCGCGGCCCAGCGCGGGGCCTGGGTGCGCGAGCAGCTCTACCCCGGCAACCTCACCTACAACATCTACCGGGTGCTGCGGATCCGCGGCGAGCTCTCGGCGGCGCGTCTCGGCGGCGCGCTGCGGGCGTGGATCGGGCGCCACGACGTGCTCCGGGCCACCTTCTTCACCGCCGGCAACGAGCCCCGGCAGAGGTTTGGCCGCCCCGCGGTCGATTTGCCGACGGTGGATCTCTCCGCCCTGGGCGCCGACCACCAGCGAGCGCAGCTCATCGGGCAGATGCGCGCCGTGCAGAAGCTGCCCTTCGACCTGGAGGCCGGTCCGCTCTACCGCTTCCACCTCTTTCGCCGCGCTGCCCGGGAGCACCTGCTGGGGCTGTGTGTCCACCACCTGGTGACCGACGGCATCTCCCTCGAGCTGGCTGCGAAGGAGCTGATGGCGCTGTATCAGGGCCGCCCCTTGGCGCCTTTGCGCATCCGGTACCAGGACTACGCCGCCTGGCAGGCCGCCCGGCTGGAGTCGGGGGAGCTGGAAGCGTCGCGTCGTTACTGGATGGAGCGGCTCGGCGGCGAGCTCCCGGTGCTCGATTTGCCCACCGACCGGCCGCGCCCCGCCATCCCGAGCTACGACGGGGCGACCTGCGCACGCCTGCTCGGACGCGATCTGGGGGAGGCTCTCGAAGCTCTGGCGAAAGCGCATTCCACGACGCTGTTTCGCACCCTTTTCGCCGCCTTCAAGGTGCTCCTGCACCGGCTGAGCCGGGAGCAAGACCTGATCGTCGGCTCGCCGCTCGCCGGGCGCACCCACCCCGAGCTCATGCATCAGGTCGGTTTCTTCGTCACCACCCCGGGCTTGCGCACGGATCTTTCGGGCGATCCACCTTTCGTCGAAGTCCTGGCGCGCCTTGATCGCGCGGTCACCGAGGCTCTGGAGCACCAGGATTACCCGTTCGACACTCTGCTCGAAGAGCTGAGGATGGAACGTGAGCTGAGCCGCCTGCCGGTTTACTCGGTGCTTTTCAATCAGCGACCGCTGGCACCGCCGGAGCGCTACGGAGAGCTCACCGTCAGCCATTGGGACTACTTTGTCGCTCTCGCCCCGTACGAGCTCATGGGCTTCGTGACGGCGACGCCCGACGGCATCCAGATGGCCTTCAACCACCGCACGGAGCTCTTCGACCCCACCACCATCAAGCGTTGGCTGGCGGCCTTCGAGCACCTGCTGCAAGGCATCGTCGCCGATCCCCGGACGCCGATTTCGCAGCTGTCGATGATCGCGGCGAGCCAGCGTCACCTGGTGCTGGCGGAGTGGAACGACACCCGCGCCGCCTACCGCCGGGACCGCCGTCTCCACGAGCTGTTCGAAGCTCAGGTTACGCTGACGCCGGAGGCGGTGGCGCTGAGCGATGAACACCGGCGCCTGAGCTACCGTGAGCTCGACGCCCGCGCCGACCGCCTGGCGTGCCACCTGCTGTCGCTGGGAGTGGTGCCGGAGGCGCGGGTCGGGGTCTGCCTCGAGCGCTCGCCGGAGATGGTGGTGTCGCTGATGGCGGTGCTCAAGGCCGGCGGCGCGTACCTGCCCCTCGACCCCGAGTATCCCCGGGAGCGCCTCGCCTTCATGATCGAAGATGCGGGCGTGCCGCTGGTGCTGACCGAGGAACGGTTGCTGGCACACCTGCCCGAGCGCGGCCCGCGCACGATCTGCCTCGACCCGGGATGGGAGACGGTGCCGGCGGCCGCCGAGGCTCGGCCGCGCCCGCGGGTGGCGTGCGAGCAGCTGGCCTACGCGATCTACACCTCGGGCTCCACCGGCCGCCCCAAAGGGGTGATCAACACCCACCGCGGCATCGTCAACCGCCTGCTGTGGATGCAGCAGGAATACCGCCTGGGGGCGGATGACCGGGTGCTTCAGAAGACCCCGTTCAGCTTCGACGTGTCGGTGTGGGAATTCTTCTGGCCGCTCGCCACCGGGGCCCAGCTGGTGGTGGCGCGTCCCGGCGGCCACCGCGACGCCGCCTATCTGGCGAAGCTGATCGCCCGCGAGCGCATCACCACCCTGCACTTCGTGCCCTCGATGCTGCAGGTCTTCGTCGAGGAGAAAGGGCTTGAGCAGCTGGGATCCCTGAAGCGGGTGATTGCCAGCGGAGAGACCTTGCCGGCCGCTCTCGAGCGGCGTTTCTTCCACCGTCTGACCTGCGAGCTCCACAACCTCTACGGACCCACCGAGGCGGCGGTCGACGTCACCTCCTGGGCCTGTGAGCGGTGGCGAGCGCGGCCGCGGGTGCCGATCGGCCGGCCGATCGCGAATCTGCGGATCCACGTCCTCGACCGGGTGCTCGCGCCGGTGCTCACCGGCGTCCGCGGCGAGCTCCTGATCGCCGGCACCGGGCTGGCACGGGGTTACCTGGGGCGGCCGGGGCTCACCGCCGAGACCTTCATCCCCGACCCCTTCAGCAGCCGGCCGGGAGAGCGGCTTTACCGCTCCGGGGACGTGGTGCGCTGGCTGCCGGACGGCCGGCTCGACTTCCTGGGCCGCATCGACCACCAGGTCAAGGTGCGGGGTTTGCGTATCGAGCTGGGCGAGGTGGAAGCGATCATCGAACAGCACCAGAGGGTGCGGGAGGCGGCGGTGGTGATGCGCGAGGATACGCCGGGGGTGCAGCGGCTGGTGGCCTACGTCGTGCCCGCCCGGAGCGCGGCCGGCGACCGGCTCCGGATGCAGCAGCTGCGCCGCGAGCTCCGGCGCAAATTGCCGGATTACATGGTCCCCGGCGTGTTCGTGCCCATGGATCGCCTGCCGCTCAACTCGCGCGGCAAGATCGATCGGCGAAGCCTGCCCCGTCCGCAGGCGGCCGCCGGCGAGCCGGCGCTTCAGGTACCGCCGAGCAATGCGACCGAGCGCACCATCAGCGCGATCTGGCAGCAGGTGTTGGGGCTCGAGAGGTTGGGGATGGATGAGAACTTCTTCGAGCTGGGGGGCAATTCCATGCTGGTCTTCCAGGTGCGCACCCGGCTGCAAGAAGCCTTCCACCGCGAGATCGAGAACGTCGAGCTGTTCCGATAGCCGACGATCCGAACCCTGGCCGCGTTTCTGAATGCGGGGGAACAAGAGCCCGGGGCGACCCGCGAACAAGAGCTCGGTCCCGG
>Ga0180431_10005264_pt1 | contig 15797 bp, 12 predicted proteins | sample SS_ome_11_FD_132459 | JGI IMG/M metagenome (GOLD analysis project Ga0180431, IMG submission 132459) | Hypersaline lake sediment archaeal communities from the Salton Sea, California, USA - SS_1_MS_1 metaG | ecosystem: Environmental > Aquatic > Non-marine Saline and Alkaline > Hypersaline >... | reverse complement strand
CATCAAAAACAATATTAAAGCTTTTGTCATCCACTATGTCTATATCCTGGATTTTATTAAGGTCCTGGTCGATATTAGAAAAATACTGTCTATCCTCCATAAATTCCCTTAGGTATTCGAATGTATATTCGACATCTTCAGATATTATAGGATCACCATCATGCCAGAAAATATCATCTCTCAGCCTTATAAATAAACTATTGCTGTAGATCGCCATTTCTTCATCTTTAAGTATCTCTGGATTTTCCTCGACCATTTCGGATGAAAATGAGCCATCCTGGTTTTTCTTCCACAATCCTTTAAACAATAGATCATTTATGAAATACGGTTCAAAGCCATTAAAGATATCTACATTATCTGATTCATACCCAATATTTATTTCAGTCTTTTCACCCTCTTGAACTTCAAGGCCGGAAGGCAGAGCCCATTCCTCAATATTAAAATAAACCCGATCTTCCATTACATCAAGTTCGATGCTTCTTAAGCTGGCATCATATGCAAACACAAACAATCTGCTGTATAATGGCAGCAGAACTGCATCTTTAGCCAGGACTTCCTGCAGCTCGGTTATCTTTTCCTTTTTTCCTTCAAGATCTTCTATTCCAGCTATTTGCCTCAGTTGATTATCCACTTCTGTATTTGAATACCAGTAAAAATTTTCGCAGTCTGTATTCTCCTCAGTTTCCATTGGCGGGATCTTATCAGAAGAAAATGAGCATTGCAGCTCATTCCCGCCAAAGACATATAATGACCATAAGCCAAGATCAAAAGTACCGCTGTATACATGATTCTGGTAAAACTCTTTTGGAGGGTCATTGTATATCCATAGATTTATCCCTATCTTTTCCAGGTCCTGTCTTATAATATTTTCTATTAATTGTTTGGAGGCACTGTTATTTACCGCCCTGATTGTGATATATAGCGGATTGTCTGGCCCATATCCAGCCTTTGATAAATATTCTCCTGCTACACTAAGGTCATAATCATATTCAGCCCATGCCGGATCCCAGAATGGTGAGCCTTCAGCAAAAAGACTATTGCTGATATCATTGTAGCCGTTAAAAATCTCATCAACTATACTCTTCCTGTCAACAGCATGCAGTATAGCCTTTCTAATATTTATGTCTTTAAGCGGATTCTTATCCTGTTTTGCCTTCATTTCCAGGAATAATTCTTCTTCGCTAAGAGAGTTTCCATTCTGCTCATTTTCCTCCCGTGTCTCAGTATTTGAAACGGGCAAGCCCAGGTCTTCTTGAGAACAGGATGATAAGACTGATAGTACGAGAAAGAGAGACACTAATATAATGAGTTTATTTTTATTTATTTTAATTTTCATTCAGGAAAATATTTTAATACAATTAACTGAAATTATTAGGGAAAGCTATATGGGTTTTTGCCTATATAGATTGGCCCGCAAAGAAACATGCTGCAAAATGCTCTTTCCCGTTCTCTTTATAATTCTTAAGCGGCGGAACTTCTTTACTGCAGATCTCTTTAGCTATAGGGCATCTTGGATGGAATGGACACCCTGAAGGAGGATTTAAGGGACTTGGTACATCGCCTTCCAGCACCATCCTTTTCCTCTTTCTTTCCAGTTCAGGATCAGGTATGGGTACTGCAGATAATAGACCCATCGTATAAGGATGAAGGGGTTTAGCATAAAGATCCTCGCTATTGGCAATCTCAACCAGTTTTCCCAGGTACATCACTCCAACCCTATTACTTACATGCTTTACCACTGATAGGTCATGTGCTATAAAAAGGTAGGTAAGGTCGAATTCTTTCTGGAGATCAGCCAGTAAGTTAAGTATCTGGGCCTGCACAGATACATCCAGTGCAGAAACAGGCTCATCACATAATATGATCTTTGGTGTAAGTGCAAGTGCCCTGGCTATGCCTATTCTCTGCCTCTGTCCCCCGCTGAACTCATGAGGGTACCTGTTTAGATGTTCGGGATTAAGCCCAACTACATCCAGGAGCTCCTTAGCTTTTTTAATGCGGTCTGACCTGGTACCTATTCTATGTATTTCCAATGGCTCGCTTATAATGTCGCCGACAGTCATCCTTGGTGAAAGAGAAGCATAGGGATCCTGGAATATTATCTGTATATCCCTTCTTACCTTAAACATCTCTTTATTATTTAACTCGAAAAGGTCTATGCCGTCATACACAACAGTTCCGGAAGTCCTGGAGATCAGCCGCAGTATCACTCTGGCAGTCGTTGATTTTCCGCATCCGCTTTCTCCCACCAGTCCGAATGTCTCCCCTTTCTTAATAGAAAAGCTGACATCATCTACAGCCTTTATTATCCCTGAGCTGTTCTGCATGAAAAAGCCGCCCCTGAGGTGGAAGTATTTCTTTAAGTTTTTAATTTCTAAAAGCTTATTATTTTCCATCTATTCTATTTTTTTACTAACCTGTTTTTTAAAATATCTGCTGCCCTGTAACAGGCTACGAAATGGCCTTCTTCCACTTCTTTCATAGGAGGGAATCCCTTTTTGCAGCTTTGGGAATAAAATTTACACCTATTCCTGAAAGTACAGCCATCAGGCAAGTCTATAAGGCTCGGCGGTGATCCCTTGATCGGTTTTAGTTTTTCCCTCTTTTCTTCATCGAGCCTGGTTATCGAATTCATCAGCCCCAGGGTATATGGGTGCATAGCCTTGTAGAAGATATTATCCACAGTTGAAAACTCTACAGGTTTGCCTGCATACATAACCATGACTCTTTCAGCATATTTTGCTACCACGCCCAGGTCGTGGGTTATAAGGATTATGGAAGAGTTGGTCTTACTCTTTATTTCATCCACAAGCTCCAGTATCTGTGCCTGTATGGTCACGTCAAGGGCTGTTGTAGGTTCGTCGGCAATAAGTATATCAGGCGAGTTTGCAATGGCCATAGCTATCATAACCCTTTGCCGCATTCCCCCGCTAAACTCATGAGGATAGCTTCCAAGCCTTTTTCTGGCTTCTGATATGCCTACTATTTCCAGAAGCCTTACAGCTTCATTTATGGCTTCTTCCTTTTTTAACTTTCTGTGGGTTATAACTGATTCAATAAGCTGGTTGCCTATGGTATAAACCGGGTTAAGGGATGTCATAGGATCCTGGAATATCATTGATATCCTGTTTCCCCTGTAGGATTGAAGGTCCCTTTTTCCCAGCTTCAAAAGATCGCTTCCATTAAACAGGATCTCTCCTCCTACTACTTTTCCCGGAGGTTCGGGTATAAGTCTTAAAATGGACAGTGCAGTGACACTTTTTCCGGAACCGGTCTCACCAACTATTCCCAGCGTTTCGCCTTTCCTGAGATCGAAGCTTACTCCATCAACAGCTTTTACTACGCCGCTATCGGTGTAAAAGTAAGTCTTAAGGTCTTTTACTTCTAATACTTTATAATCCGTATTGTCCATCTTATTTATAATTTTTCACTTCATTCAATATTTTTAGCTTTATTGTTTCATCTTGGGGTCAAAAGCATCCCGGAGGCCATCCCCCAGCAGGACAAAGCCAAGTACAGTTATAACTATAGCCAGTCCAGGAAATAGCATCATCCAGGGAGCTATATCGATAAAATCAAGGGACTCTGAAAGCATCTTACCCCATGCCGGCGTAGGAGGCTGGACCCCAATTCCTAAAAAGCTTAGCGCAGCTTCTACAATAATGGCAGTACCGACATTCATGGTAGCATATACTATTATTGGTGCTATAGAATTGGGAAATATATGCTTTACTATAATCCTTGTATTACTGGCTCCCAGGGCACGGGCTGCTTCAATATATTCCTTGTTCTTTATAGATAATATGGAGCCCCTGAAAATCCTGGCAAAATATGCCCAGCCAAGCACACCAATAGCTATAAAGATATTTACTATTCCTGAACCCAGAATTGTCATTATAGCAATTGCACCTAATATATAGGGGAAAGCAAAAAAGATATCTGCTACTCTCATAATTATTGCATCAGGCCATCTTCCAAAATAACCGGCAAGCGCCCCAAAAAACAATCCTAGGGCAACTGAAATACCGACTGCGACAATGCCTACCTCTATTGATATCCTGCTTCCATATATTACCCGGCTTAATATATCACGGCCAAGGAGGTCTGTGCCAAACCAGTATGTAGAGCTGGGTTCAAGGGCAGAGTCTTCTTTAACCCTGGCATTTGGATCATATGGTGCGATCAGCGGGGCAAATATTGCAAGAAGGATGAGGCATATTACAATCCCCAGTCCTAGCATGGCCAGCTTATTCCTTCTCAGCCTTTTCCAGGCATCCTTATAAAGGGAAGACCTGGAGTACTTTCCGTCAAGCTCCACTTCATCCGGGATCGCAGTGACTTCTTCCCCTGTTCTTATTTTTTTATCAGCACTCATAATTATTTATATCTAATTGAACCTTTTCAGGTTTATTCATTTGCTTCCCTCTTGTGATACCTGATCCTGGGATCAAGCAGGGCATATACTATATCGACTATTAAATTTATAAATACAAATACCAGCACCAGGATAAGGGTTCCCCCTATCACTACTGGCGCATCCCTCTGAAGGACAGCCAGGTAGATAACTCTTCCTATGCCCGGCCAGGAAAATATAGTCTCAGTGAGAATAGCTCCGCCCATAAGAGCTCCCAGGTCAAGGCCTATAAGTGTTACTACCGGTATGAGGGCATTCTTTAATGCATGCTTCCCAATTACTTTCCTGAAAGAAAGTCCCTTGGCATAAGCTGTAGTTATATAGTCATTTGAAATTACTTCCAGCATGCTGCTCCTGGTCATCCTGGCTACATATGCCGTGGACACAGATGCCAGTGTTATAGCAGGCAGAATATAATACCTTATGCTTCCATCACCCATTCCAGACATGGGAAGGACTCCCAGCTGGAGGCCGAAAATCACCTGCAGCATCATCCCCAGCCAGAAGACTGGGACGCACACCGCAAGAGTTGTCGATACCGTGACCAGGGTGTCCCAGAAGGTGTATTTCTTAACGGCAGATATTATGCCGGCAAATATCCCGATTACTATTTCTATACAAATGGCAGCCAGGGCAAGTTTTACTGAATTTGGGTAATGGTCAGCCAAAATGCTATTCACCGAGCGGCGGTAGCGGTATGACTGCCCCAGGTCACCCTTTGCCAGCTGCTTTACATATCTCCAGTACTGCACATAGATGGGCTGGTCAATTCCCATCTTAGCCCTTAAATTGGCAAGAGCCTGTTCGGTTGCTCCTTTTTGCAGGATCAACTGAGCAGGGTCTTCCGGGATAACATACATGAGTACAAATAATATGATTGTGATTCCGATAAGGACCGGTATTATCTGTAGCAATCTTCTTAATATATAATATATCATAATTTTCTATATCAATATGCAGCCCGCATCATTGCGATGCGGGCTGCATCTTTGTGCTTCAAAACTAGGACAAATTAGCACATTGTCCAATAAAAATCAAATTTTGCTATTTGCCTATTACTTCTCCAAATAAACTGGAGCCAGGTCATAGTTTTCAGCAGCAGAAACGACAAAATCCTTGACATAATCCTTGAGGATCAGCCTGCTTCCATACTGATATACAAGGATGAAAGCTGAATCGTCAAGTACCTTTCTCTCTATCTCCTGGTACTTAGCGATCCTTTCATCATCATCCCTTATGCTCCTGGCTTCTATAAGCATCTGGTCGACTTCTGGATTATTGTAACCCTGATAGTTATCAGCGGACTGTGAATGGAACAGAGGATACAGGAAGTTATCCATAGTAGGATAATCTGCTATCCAGCCCAGCCTGAAGAATCCGATCTCTCCATTCTGGAATGCTTCAAGAGCTGAACCCCATTCCATACCAACGATCTCGACCTGGACGCCGATCTCTGCAAAGTCAGCCTGGCATGCTTCCGCAACAAGCTCGTGTCCGGATCCTATATTAATACCAAACTGTATTACCGGCAGGCCTTCTCCGCCGGGATAACCGGCTTCTTCCAGCTTCTGGGCTGCCATTTCGGGATCATAGGTATACTTGGATTGTCCTTCTGTCCATCCGACTATTCCCTTGGGAACAACACCTGTGGTTACCGCAGGGACTCCTTCGGAAATGACATTGATTATGTTTTCACGGTCTACTGCATAATTTAAAGCTTCCCTGAGTGCCAGGTTATCTTTAAACGGCTCTACATCATAATTCATGGCAAAATAGTATACGGCTAGCTGGGGTGCGATTATTGCTTCATCGCCAAGTTCAGCATCATCAAGGGTGGCCTGTATCTTGCCCTGCGGGATCTGGCAATAATCAATATTTCCTGCCTTATACTCCAGGAATCCTGTGTCCTCATCTGCGAAGATCACATATCTTGCTGATTCCAGCTTGGCATTATCGCCATAATAATCATCAAACCTTTCCAGCTGGATATACTGGTCATGTTTCCATTCTACCAGCTTGAAAGCACCGGTTCCATTTACGTGCTCGCTGTAATTGTCGCCCCACTCTTCAATATCTTCCTTGGCCACAGGATAAAATACTGTATGTCCCACAGTATTTGCAAAGTCGGCATAAGGATACTGGAGTGTTACTTCAAGTGTATAATCATCAAGAGCTTTCACGCCCTCGAATACATCTGCCGAACCATCCTGCATAGCATCATAACCGACTATTGGTGACATGTGATAGGCAAGGTATGAGGCAGTCTCATCATCCACTACCCTGGTCCAGGCATAGACAAAATCTTCTGCGGTACATTCCCTTCCGCTGTGGAATTTTACACCTTTCTTAAGATTAAAGGTATAGACCAGGCCGTCATCGGAAACATCCCATGTGTCAGCTATGGCGGGAACTATTTCCATGGTAACAGGGTCATACTCTACCAGACCGTCAAAGATCTGCCTGCAAACCTGGATTCCTTCACTCTCATAGGCATTTGGCGGATCAAGGGAAACAGGCTCGATAAGGAATAATTTCATCTCCCCGCCTGCTTGTTCTTCCTTCTTACAGCCAAATGAAAGGGTTACGATCAGTGCTACGACAATAGCAATTGCAAGAATTGCTGTCAGCTTTCTAGGAATACTCATTTAAGCCTCCTTAACTTTTTACGAATGATTAAATACTTGCAGGACCCTACTTTTCCCTCCTTTCTTGCAAATCCTGCATACAAGATAAAATATTAAAAAAATATATTAACGGATATATTTTATAAAAAATTTATAAAAGAATAAATAGTGTTAGAGTAGTAGCTGCAAAAACTACTCCGAGTATCACAGTTATCCGGTCCAGGTTCTTCTCTACTATCCCGCTGCCGTCAAAGGTCTCAGCCATTCCTGAAAATAGCCCGGAAATACCTCCGCCCCTTCCGGCATGAAGCAGAATTAGCAGTATTAAACCCAGACAGGCCAGGATATGTACCCCGAAAATAATATTAAGTAATATCGATCCCATATATCTTTACCTTCCTATAGAAACAGATCAATTAGCTATCATTAGGTCATTATGGTGTATTTTATCAAAAAAAATATATATTTTAAATTATATTTTTAATTATGCCTGCATATAGCCATATATGTAATTAAACAATAAAAACATCAGGAACTATCCTCCAGACATTCCTCTATAATGGAAGACCCTGACATCTCCTCCGGTTTCCTTATGCCCAGCAGATATAATATTGTGGGCGCAATATCCCTAAGCTGATGACCTTTAGTGCCTTCAGTGATCCTGTATTCATTGCTGCAAAAGATAAATGGCACTCTTGATGTGGAATGAGCTGTTACTGTACCCTGGCTTAATGGGCAGATCATCTCCTCAGCATTTCCATGGTCAGCAGCTATCATGCTTACTCCACCGGCTTTTTTTACTTCTTTTACTATTTTCCCAACACAATTATCTACTGTCTCTACAGCCTTTATTGCTGCTTTTATAAAACCTGTGTGGGCTACCATATCAGGATTGGCATAATTTAAGATAATCACATCATATAAGCCCTCCCTTATTTTTCCGGTCAGGGCTTGCGTGACCTCATTTGCGCTCATCTCGGGCTTCTGGTCATATTTGGCTACATCAGGTGAAGGTATCAGTATGCGGTCTTCACCATTATAAGGAACTTCCACGCCGCCATTCAGGAAAAAAGTGACATGGGCATATTTCTCCGTTTCAGCTATCCTCAGCTGTTTTAATCCATTTTTTGACAGGACTTCACCCAGTGTATTCTTTATTGCCTGCGGTGGAAAGGCTGCGGGGATGTCAAAATTCTTATCATACTGTGTCATCGAGACAAAATAAACCTGGGGGGGCTTTGATCCCCGGTCAAAATTGGAAAATTCTTTTTGTATAAAAGTTCTTGTAAGCTGCCTTGCCCTGTCAGGCCTGAAGTTAAAAAATATTACAGTATCCCCGTCTTGTATGCAGCCGTCATCGCTATCGGCTCTTCCAATGATACCCGGCACTACAAATTCGTCATCATTGCCATCGCTATATGCACTTTTTACCAGCTCTATGGAAGAATCAAATCTCTGGCCTTTTCCATAGACCAGGGCATCATATGCCTTACGGGTCCTGGGCCACCTATTATCCCTGTCCATGGCATAGTAACGGCCGCTTACAGTAGCAACCCTGCCCAGGGATTTCTCCTTAAGATAATCATCCAGCTCTTCCAGATAGCCAATTGCACTCCTGGGAGGAACATCCCTGCCATCCAGGAATGCATGCACATAAAGCCTTTTTATGCCTTTTTTCTTTGCCATATCCACAAGCGCTTTCAGGTGCTCCAGATGGCTATGCACCCCGCCATCTGAAACAAGACCCATTAGATGGACTTTCCTGTCACTTTCAACAGCATTTGAAAATGCCTTTTCCAATTCGGGATTTGTGAAAAAATCTCCGTCCCTTATGGATTTGCTTATCCTGGTGAATTCCTGGTATACCGTTCTGCCGGCACCAATATTTAAGTGTCCTACTTCAGAATTCCCCATCTGTCCTTCGGGCAGTCCTACAGCCTCTCCGGATGCATCCAGTGTTGTATTGGGAAATTCCTTCATATAGCTGTCCATATTGGGAGTATCAGCCATAAAAATAGCATTGCCGTCTTTATTCTCTGAAATGCCCCATCCATCCAGGATTATAAGGCATATAGGTTTTTTTATTATTACTTCTCCGGACATATATATCAATAATTTATCAATGCTATAAAATCATCTACCTTAAGGCTGGCTCCGCCTACCAGGGCGCCATCTATATCAGGCATCCCCATAAGCTCACTGATATTGAATGGTTTTACGCTGCCGCCATATTGTATCCTTACAGATCCAGCCTCTTTTTTACCATATATATCAGATATTTTTTCCCGTATAGCTGCACACATATCATTAGCATCTTCGGAAGTAGCAGTTTTTCCTGTACCTATAGCCCAGATCGGCTCATAAGCTATGGTAAGGGCATTTATATCTTTAGCATCTATGCCGTCCAGGCACTTCACCAGCTGGTCCAGTACAAATTCCTTATGCTTTCCGCTTTCTCTTATATCAAGGGATTCACCTATGCACATTATAGGCCTTAGACCGCTTGAAAATGCTTTTCTTACCTTTTTATTAATGATCTCATCAGTCTCTGCAAAATACTGGCGTCTTTCGCTATGGCCAAGTATTACATATTCAACTCCCAGGGCCGTTAGCATCTGGGGGGATATTTCTCCTGTAAATGCTCCGCTGTCTTCAAAATGCATATTCTGGGCACCAAGCTTTATTTCCATTTCATCTTCTTCCAATATGGTCTTAACGCTCCTGAGTGCCGTAGCAGTCGGACAAACAGCAACCTCGCAGCCTGTATTGTTTTCATATTTAAAACCCATTTCCTGCAGGAATTTCATAGCCTCCAGATGGGTCATATTCATCTTCCAGTTTCCAGCAATAAATGGTTTCCTCATCAGTTTATTCCTCTCATCATTATTTTTTTTCTAAAGCTTCAATACCAGGTAGAAGCTTTCCTTCCAGAAGCTCCATAGACGCACCGCCGCCGCTGGAGATATGGGATATTTTATCTGATAATCCATATTTTTTTATTGCAGCTACCGTATCGCCTCCGCCGGCAACAGTTATAGCATTGCTTCCTGCAACAGCCAGTGCTATTGCTTCAGTGCCTCCTGAGAATCTTTCCCATTCAAATACCCCTGCTGGGCCGTTCCAGAATATAGTTTCAGCGCTGCTTATCTTCTTACTATATATCTCTGCAGTTTCCGGTCCAATATCGAGGCCCATCCAGTCACCTGGTATCTCTTCCACCGGTACTATTTTCTTTTCTGCATCCTTATCAAACTCCCTGGCTACTATCATATCAACCGGGAGCATCAGTTCTATATTGTTTTTTTCAGCCAGTTCCATCATATCACTGGCATATTCCAGCTGGTCATCCTCGCATATTGATTTGCCTATCTCCAGACCCCTGGCCTTAAGGAAAGTAAATGTCATCCCGCCGCCCAGAATAAGGGCATCTACTTTTTCCAGGAGGTTTTTTATCACCTGTATCTTATCAGAGACTTTGCTTCCGCCAAGGATGGTAAGGAAAGGCTTTTTGGGGGATTCCAGCAATGATCCCAATGTTTTAACTTCTTTTTCCAGCAGGAATCCTGAGACAGCAGGAATAATAGCAGGAATGCCGGTAATAGAGGCATGAGCCCTGTGGGCAGCGCCAAAAGCATCATCTACGTAAATATCTGCCAGTGAAGCCAGGGCTGCTGCAAAATCCTTATCATTTGATTTCTCTCCAGGATCAAACCTGAGGTTTTCCAGCATAATGATATCGCCTGGCTGCATATCATTATCTATATACTGCTTTATTACAACAGAAAAGATCTCGTCAAATTTTTTTACCCTTATGCCCGTAAGCTCTTCAAGTTTCCTGGCAGCCGGATCAAGCCTGAATTTATCCTCCGGTTTTCCTTTAGGCCTCCCCAGGTGTGACATAAGGATTATTTTTGCATTCTTTTTCCTTAGGTAGTCAATTGTCGGCAGGGAGAGCCTTATCCTGGTATCATCCGATACTGAAAGTTTCTCATCTAAAGGCACATTATAGTCGACCCTTACAATAACTTTTTTACCGCTTATATCTATATCCCTGACAGTTTTCCTGTCAAACATCATTATCACCAGACCTTTTCATCAAACAACCGGAGCCAGCAAAAGCTCCGGTTGCCTAGAATTATTGAAATTATTAAATCTATTTTGTTATATAACTCACCAGGTCGAACAATCTGCTGGAATAACCCCATTCATTGTCATACCATGAAAAGACTTTGACAAGTTTATCCTGCTTATAAGTCCCTACTGAATCAAAAATTGATGAGTGGGCATTTCCTACGATATCAGCCGATACTATAGGCTCCTCAGTATACTGAAGGATTCCTTTTAGCGGATCATGGCTGGCAGCATCTGAAAATGCCTTATTTATATCTTCTACGCTGACGTCTTTTTCCAGGTCCACTACCAGGTCTACCAGTGATCCGACAGGTATGGGGATCCTTACGGCAAGACCATTGAGTTTACCTTTCAGTTCCGGTATTACCAGTCCGATAGCGCTGGCCGCACCGGTAGATGTGGGTATTGCAGACAGTGCAGCTGCCCTGGCCCTCCTCATATCACTATGAGGCAGGTCGAGTATCCTCTGGTCATTAGTATAGGCATGGATGGTGGTCATAAGACCGGTCTTGATCCCAAAACTGTCATTGAGGACTTTGCATACCGGTGCAAGTGCATTTGTTGTGCAGGATGCATTTGAGATTATATTGTGGCTTTCCTTATCATATTTATCATGGTTTACTCCCAGGACTATGGTGATATCAGCCCCATTTTCTTTGCAGGGAGCAGAGACTATGACTTTCTTTGCTCCTGCTTCCAGGTGCTTCTGGGCTGTTTCCCTGGTACGGAATATACCGGTAGATTCTATTGCTACTTCTACGCCCAAGTCGCCCCAGGGCAGTTCTGCCGGATCCTTGATGGATGTAACCTTTATCTTCTGGCCGTCTACTATAAGGGCATCATCTTCTGCCTTTATATCTATGTCCAGCATTCCGTATACTGAATCATACTTCAAAAGATGTGCCAGTGTCTTGGTGGGGAAAAGATCGTTAATAGCCACAATCTCAACATCATTATTCTTATCATGTTTGAGTTTAGCCCTGAAAAACTGTCTTCCGATCCTTCCAAAACCATTGATTCCCACTTTTATTGCCATTTTTCCTCCCCTTTTTTATTATTTTACCAATAAAAGTATTTGCAAGATTTATAATCTACAAAATTGGAACATTGTATCAGATTTGCAACAAACATAAAAGCGAATTTTTTTGTGCCCGGGCATCTGCAATTATTCATTAGATCTTCTAATATCCTTGTGGAACAGCTTTGAGGAATAGCCTTTTAGATTTAGATATTCATTTATCTTCTCAGCCAGTACCACAGAGCGGTGTTTACCCCCGGTACAGCCTATTCCTATGCCCAGATAACTCTTTCCCTCTGCAATATAATTGGGTATAAGGAAATCCAGCAATCCTTCAAACAGCCTCAGGAATTTCTTGGTCTCAGTCCTTTTCATTACAAAATCAATAACTTTCTGGTTCCTGCCATTAAGCTCTTTTAATTCTTTTATATAGTATGGATTAGGCAAAAACCTAACGTCCATCACTATATCCATATTCTCCTGGACACCGTGCTTATAGCCGAATGATACTACAGATATATTCATGACCTTGCTTTTTTCTAATCCCGTCATCAGCCTTTCTGCTATCTCCAGCCTTAGTTCCCTGGAATTAAGGAGAGTAGTATCAATTATCTCATCAGAGACTTCTTTGATCTTTTCCATCATCTTGATCTCTTTTTCTATGCCCTGGCTCAGGGAGCCTGATTCCACTAGAGGATGCTTTCTCCTGGTAAGTGAATATCTTTTAGTTATGGCATTCCTTGAAGCCTCAAGGAAGAGTATCCTGAATTTTATCTTTTTCTCCTTCAGCTTTTCCAGCATCTGGTAGATCTCCTCAAAGAAATATTTACTCCTCAGGTCTATTACCATTGCCACTTTCTCTATCCGGCTGTCTTTGGAGGAGAAAAATTCTGTAAGGTCGATAAGTAGATGGGCTGGAAGATTGTCTATGCAGTAATAACCTGCATCTTCAAAATATTTTAATGCCTCGGATTTTCCCGCGCCTGAAAGGCCAGTGATTATCATGAGCTCTAGCTGTTTTTTTACGGTAGTTTTCGGTGTCATCTGTCTATCCTGTATTATTTTATGCAGTTCCTGGGAGCCTGTCCAAAAAAACAGGCTCACAATAAATCTTCTTATACATTTTAATCTTTTTTCAATTTAAAAAACATCCCGGGTCCAGATTTATATGAAATATTATTAACAAAATAGTTTATCTGTGAAAACTATTATAGATATTGACCGCATCACTGTAATTTATGCCTTTAATATTTACTATCTCTTCTATTTCCATATTTCTAAGTTCTTCAATTGAGTCAATATGCTTCAAGATATATGATTTTTTCTTATCTCCTATGCCCTTTATCTCATCAAGGACTGAATGGATCATACCTTTGCCCCTAAGCTTCCTATGATAGCCTACTGCAAAGCGGTGAGCTTCATCCCTGAGCTTTATTATTATCCTCAACACCTCACTGTCTATATCGAATTTTATCCCCTGCTTAAACCTTCTGCAGAATATCATCTCCTCTTTTTTGGCTATGCTTAAAAGGTCTATATCCCCTATTTCCATCTCATCCAAAACGCTATTTACTGCCCCGAACTGGGCTTTGCCACCATCGACTACTATAAGGTCTGGCTTCTGGTAAAATCCCTCCTTTATTCCCCCGCTGCTTTTGGCCAGATATCTTAATCTCCTTTTGGTTATTTCTTTTAGCATAGCGCAATCATCCTGGCCTTCAACGGTGCGGATCCTGAAATGCCTGTACTCGGAAGGTCTCAGTTCGCCATCCAGGGCAACCGACATGGAACCCGTGGGAAAGCTCTGGCCCAGGTTTGATATATCATAGCACTCGATCCTCCTGGGAATATTGTCCAGGCCCAGTATACTGGAAAGCCTTAAAAGCTCCCTGTATGCCAGGCTGTGCCCGGTCGATCTCTCAAATTTTTTCTTCCTGAGGTATAATCCGGCATTCCTGGCTGCCATTTCCATTATCCTGGCCTTTTCTCCTGCTTTGGGGACCAGCAGCTTTATGCTCCTTTTTTTCTCTTTCTTGAACCATTCTCCTATGATCCCCATATCTTCAGCCTCAGCTGGTATATATATCTTTGAGGGCAGGCTGTTTATGTCTTCATAGTAGCTGTAGATGAACCCGGAGATTATCCCTGGCTCCTTTAGATGGGCCATATCCTCCATCAGGAAATTATTTACCAGCGCCAGGGCCCCATACCTATAAGTGAAAAGACTTATGGATACTGTATTTTCCTCCCGGCTCACTGCTATAAAATCCCAGGCATCACGGTTGTCAAATATGACTCTCTGGTCCTGGTGGAGCTTTTTTATATTTTCCATGATCTTCTTGATCCGGGATGCTTCTTCAAACTTCATATCACGGGAAAGCTTATCCATCTCCCCTGCCAGGTCATTTATTATCCTCTTATCATTTCCCTTAAGGAAGCTTATTACCAGCCCTGCATTTTTCCGGTAATCCTCCCCGGAGATTTTTCCAACACAGGGAGCGCTGCATAAGCCTATGTGGTAGTTAAGGCAGGGCGGCTTTGTGCTTTTGCCCGGCTTTGCCTTCCTGCAGTCCCTTAATCTGAATATAGTCCTCAGGTATTCAGATGTCTTCCTGGCCGCAGCGGCATCAGTATAAGGGCCAAAATACTTCGCCGGCCTTATATTCCGGTTCCTGGTGAGGAAAACCCTGGGATATTTTTCATCGGTTACGGCAATAAACGGATAGGATTTATCATCTTTAAGTTCAATATTATACCTGGGCCGGTATTTCTTGATAAGATTGCCTTCAAGGATAAGGGCTTCGACCTCATTTGAAGTTACTATATAATCGATATTCTTTATCTGGCTTATAAAGCCGGGAGGCTTCATATAGAGGAAATTTTTGCTCCTATCGGAAAAATAACTCCTCACCCGGTTGTAAATATTCTTGGCTTTGCCGATATATATTATTTTTCCATTGCTATCCTTATAGATATATACGCCAGGCTTTTTGGGCAATATATCCAGTAATTTACCGGGATAAGCCTTTTCTTTTTTTGTATGACTATTCACTTTGCACACCGGTCACTTTATATGGGCGGATTCCTTTTGCCTGGTTTTTGGAATAGTTCCCAGTACCTGTTTTAAGAATTTTCCTGTATATGAGGCTTTCTCCAAGGCGATTTCCTCAGGAGTCCCGCTGGCAACTATTCTTCCTCCCCGGTTTCCACCTTCGGGCCCAAGGTCGATTATATAGTCCGCAGTTTTTATTACTTCCATATTATGCTCGATGACCAGCACAGTATTACCTGCATCCACAAGCCTGTCCAGTATCTTTAAGAGCTTGCTTATATCATCAAAGTGAAGTCCTGTTGTGGGCTCATCCAGCAGGTACATGGTATTGCCTGTGCTCCTTTTGGATAATTCAGTAGATAGCTTGACCCTCTGGGCTTCTCCTCCGGAAAGGGTAGTTGATGATTGTCCCAGCTTTATATATCCCAGGCCCACGTCATTTATAAGCTCAAGCTTCTTCTTTATCCTGGGAATATTCTCAAAAAAATCCAGCCCCTCTTCTACCGACATATTTAAAACATCGTCAATATTCTTTCCCTTGTACTTTATCTCAAGGGT
>Ga0180431_10005260_pt1 | contig 15802 bp, 18 predicted proteins | sample SS_ome_11_FD_132459 | JGI IMG/M metagenome (GOLD analysis project Ga0180431, IMG submission 132459) | Hypersaline lake sediment archaeal communities from the Salton Sea, California, USA - SS_1_MS_1 metaG | ecosystem: Environmental > Aquatic > Non-marine Saline and Alkaline > Hypersaline >... | reverse complement strand
TCATCCCTCCACCATGCGCCATATGATGATACCTGTCAATACAAGGAGCGCGATAACGAAAGAGAGATAGACATATCCCTTGAAGATCATCCATCTCATCTGCTTCACAAGTCTTGAGTTTGGGTCCCCAGGGACAGTTAGGATAGCGGAACACGGTTTCGATGCATCTTCCCATACCATGACTATCCTGCCCGATCCCATATCGTAGGTCTTCTCGAATCTGCCATGGCCTAGAGCTGTCCAGTTGCGGGGCAGTTCGACCCGCAGGGTGCTGTTGGTCCGGTTGCCCTCCGAGCGGGCCAAGGGGAACACCGTCTCCTCGTCCAGCTCGCAGTCCAGGTCTACGCCGAAGGTGACGTTGGCCTCCCCACAATCGTTCAGTGGGACCAGGATCCTCATCGGTTCGCCGTTCTCGATCCTCAGCTCCGAGGGATCCTGAAACCATCTCACCGACTCCACCGACACCGGCCAGAGCAAGGTCAGGTTCGCCTCGTCAAAGCCGCTGAGACGAAGCCTTACGGTGGCGTTCCCGGGAGAGTCGAACGATATGACCTGTTCGATACGCGTTCCCCAGGATGGATAGATCAAGAGGAGAAGGATGGGGAGGAGAATCGATCTCTTCACGGGGCCACCGCCCCCAGCCCGATCAACACCGCCAGGGCGACGAGGCAGCTAGGGGCCAGCTCTCGATGCCAGTGGCCCACTAGCAGGAATCCCAGCCCGCCGAGGATCAATCCCATTAGACGCAGCATATTCGCAGCGAATACCTCGTGGGCCTGTATCGTCTTCTCCCTGTCCATACGTAGCCAGGCGTCGTCGAGATCGCCTCTGAGCTTGCTCATCCGAGCGCTGGCAAGTTCCAGTCTCTCCTGTACGCTATCATCCTCCAGGTCCGTCGTCTGGAGAAGGTCAGAGATGTTGGAGGAGAGGCCGTTGATCTCCGCCGAGATCAGGTTGGCCTCGGCCTCCAGCTCGGCTATATTGGCGGCGCGGAAGTCGCTCAGAACCGCGAAGGCGAGCAAAAAAAAGAAAGGGGGAAGAAGCACGAGAGCGGTTCTCAATCTTCTCACCCCTGGTATACGCCTGTCGGTTGCCACCAGAATGAACATCCCTTCTCTCCCATGTTGGCTCCGGCCATCGGGCAGTAGGAGCGGGGGTAGCAGGTTGCGGAGACGTCCACCGTGTATCCCATCGTGTACTTGTGGCCCTCAACCATGTCGATGTTCTTGTTCACGACATCGCCGTGGACGAAGACCTTGTACCCCGGGCTAGCCCTGTAATACCTGTAGAGCGTGACCTTGACGGGATACTGGGCGGTTGAAACATCTCTCAGGAAACCCTTTACCTTGATCTCCACGGAGGAGTGCGAGGTTCCGGTGGCGACCTCCGCGCAGAGCGCGAAGTCAAATCTAGCCCTGGCTGGGCCCGAGGCGCCGTTCCAGGTGAAGTCCTTGTGGAGCCAGCCACGTACGTGTGCTCCACCGGCAACGGCGCTGTATGCGGCCAGGCGAAGCTCGGTTCCCCGGGCATACGATACTGCTGCAGCGTTGCCCCAAAGGCTCAGGACCTGTGTGTCCTTGTAGCCCGGACGGCCATACAGCTGGTCATAACAGAGTGCCTGCTCGAGGCCCAGCGACAGGAATAGAAGTAGCAAAATTACCCTGACTTTCATATTAAGACCCCCAGGGTCTTCCGACCCGGAGATAGAGCTTGTTAAGCGAAAAGGAAGAATAGGTTTACGTTCGAGGTGGAGAAACGATTCATAACTCGGTTCGAGGGCGCCTTACCTGTTCTGTGAGTAGTCCGGCAGAAATACCGAGATCTGGAGAGGGATGCTCCAGCCGGGATTTGAACCCGGGACCAAGGATCGAGAGTCCTTGATGCTTGACCCCTCGAAGGGTTTGGCCGCTACACTACTGGAGCAATCCTAGGTAAGATAAAAAAGGACTTTGAAAAATGTCTCAGTCGTCCAGAGGAGTGTTCCATGGACGAGATGAAAGCGGAATACGTTTGGATGGACGGAGAGTACATCCCCTGGGAAAGGGCGAACGTTCACGTCACGACGCACGCCCTTCACTACGGGACCGGGGTCTTCGAGGGAATCCGTGGCTATTGGAACGAAGACGAGAAGAACGTATTCCTCTTCAGGGTACCGGAACACGTCAAGAGGCTCTTCTTCTCGGCGAAGGTCTACAGGATGGAGGTGCCGTACCCCGAGGAGAAGGTCCGCGATCTCTGCGCCGATGTCGTTTCCAGGAACGGCATACGGGACACATGCTACATTCGACCGGTACTGTATCGCGGCGCCGGTCCTTTCGGGCTCAACCCCTTCGACAACCCGGTGAAGATGTTCATCTACGCTTTGCCCTTCGGCCGGTATCTCGGCGAAGAGGCGCTTGAAAAGGGAGTGAAGGTGATGTTCACCTCCTGGGAGAGGATCTCGCCCCGGGCGCTGCCCCCGGAGGTCAAGGCCTGTGGCCAGTACATAAACTCGGTCCTGGCCAAGATGGAGGCGGTCGAGAACGGTTTCGACGAGGCGCTCTTCCTGGATTCCAGAGGCTTTGTCAGCGAGGGGTCCGGGGAGAACCTGTTCTGCGTCAAGGGGGGAGAGATCTACACGCCGCCACTGACCGCCTCGATTCTCCCGGGGATCACACGGGAAACGGTCATCCAGTTGATCCGGGAGGATGGCAAGGCGGTAGCTGAGGTCGATATCACTAGGTCACAGCTCCTCGGAATGGACGAGGTATTCATGGTTGGGACAGCGGGGGAGGTCACCCCGATCACCAGTATCGGTGAATACCAGATAGGTTCAGGTCGCTGCGGCGAGGTGACGAGGTCGATACAGGACATGTACTTCGACGCGGTGATGGGCAGGGACGAGAGGCACGCTGACTGGATCACGCCCGTGTATTGAGGATCGCGGGAGTTGTGGGTCGGCTAGCCCCGGATCTCCTTGTTCTTCTGCCTCAGACCCTTGTATCCGCACTTCCTGCACTTGCGAGCCCTAGGCGGGTTCCGGGCATTACACTTCATGCAGATCTTCTTGTTGAAGATCCTTGCGTCCGCCTCTTCGAATCTTGGCATCTCAATCGACCTATGATTTCCCTCTCTGTTGATCTCGCCCGTTCAGAGGTCCGGGCGTCCCTGTAGAGATCAAGCCGGCTCCGATTCAGCTCGATGAAGTGCGGTCCCCACTTGAACTTGCCCAGCAGGTCCGCGGACTTCTCCCCGAATCCCAGGATGTAGAGTGCAGCCGATAGTGCCTCTACCGTGCTCAATTCGTAGGGCTTCCCGTAATTCACGGGGTTGACGGCTACCAGGAACGGTATCCGCCTGTGAGCAGTACTCGCAGAGGTTTTCTTAAATATTATCTGCGCCCTCTTCCAGGAACAATCGAGGGCGGAGATCCCCTTCCCCTGCGCTCGCCCCGTGTCCGAGGCGTTAAGGGTCAGCTCGGCGTAGGGATGCAGGAGCAGGGAACCCCTCGGAATCCAGGGGACGAAGGTGACAAGTCCGTGCCTCTTGAGCTTGTGAGCCGTGCATTTCTTGGGATCACACTGTTTCGCGTCGTAGACGAAGAGGGATGGTTCAGTCACTTTCCCGGGTCGGGCATTCTCAATTGCATTTATATCTCTTTCAAAAGGCCTTTGAAGACGAGGACCTCCCGAAATGGATGTGACCAGACTCAGGTCCCTCACCAAGTACGTCTTCAGCGTTCCCCGGTATTATGCCAGCGCCATCGCCATAGCCCTGGTCTCAGTCGGCTTCGGCTTCCTCCTTGAGGGGAAGCTGGTCACGGGCTTCCTCATGTTCGGGGTGCCGGCACTGACATCGGCGGTGCTATCGACGACGGTGACGAGGCCGTGGAGCAAGAGCCTTCTTATCAGGAGATCGATGTTCCTCTCCCTCATATCGATGCTGATAATCGCGGCCTTCTTCTTCCCGCCCTATCTGGTGACAGGTGAACAGGGCGATCTTCTGCTCGATGCCCTGATATTCGGACAGGCCCTCGCGTTCGCCCTCAGCTACTTCGCCATCATCTCCATCACCAACATAAACCGGTTGACGTGCGTGCTGCCCGCGAGCTCACAGCCGCTGATTCAGATCGGCATGCTCCTCGCCCTGGAGAGAACGGTCCCGAGTATGTATCCGCTGCCGGAGTCCTTCAACCCGGTCATCGTCCTTGTGGTATTCGGCATTATCATCGGCGCCGTGTTAGCCTACGTGAAGGTGATAGATGCCCCCTTCAGGAACGCATACGGGTTCAGTATCTTCGATCTCATATCCTCCTTCTTCGAGCATATCACCAGCGACTCGCTCTCGATGGAACGTTTCTTCAAGGCGATTGGCGAGTCGGTGACGGTGCCCTCCGGCCACCTGCTCTTCAGGGACCGCAGCACGGGAGCGCCAAAGGGGATGATACTGGTACCGTACATACATCCCGGGCCTCTGGGCAACCTCGGTGCCTCGAACGTGACCAAGATCCTGGATGATGCGTTGTCCTCGGTCGCCGGCTGTCTGATGGTCGTCCACGGCCCCTCGACCCACGATTTGAATCCCACGAGCGCCGAGGAGACCCATAAGCTCGCCGAGGTGGCGAAGGCGGTTCTGAAGGGCGAAACGGTTGGCGTTGCCACCAGCACCCGCTTCGCCCGGGTGGAGGTAGGTCGAGCCAAGGTCTGCGGTCAGATGGTTGACGGGAAGCTGCTGGCGATCAACACCTTCTCCCCCGGACCCACGGAGGATATCGATCTCGGCCTCGGCCTGGCGGCGATGTCGGCCGGCAGGGAGGCGGGGGCGAAGGACGTGGCGTTCATCGATGCTCACAACTGCTTCACGGAGACGGCCAAGTCCTACCACGCCGGGGATCCACTGGGGTACGATCTGATCGAGGGCGTGTCGGCGCTTGCGAGGACGCTCTCAAATGCGGAGACACTACCCATGCGGGTGGGGTTCGGGGTCAGGAACAGGGACGAGGAATCCGTGGGGCCCCTGGGAATCCGCGTGTGCGCGATGGAGATAGGCGACCAGAGGGTGGCATACGTGGTCCTCGACGGCAACAATCTTGAGGCCGGGTTGAGGGAGAGGATCATGGAGCGGTTAACAGGGCTCGTAGATGAGTCTGAGATCATGACCAGCGACAATCACTCGGTGAACCTTGTGAGGGGCGGATTCAACCCCGTGGGGCTATCCGTCGAGGGCCTGATCTCCGATGTGGTGGGGGCGACCGAGGACGCCTTCGATGATCTGAGCGAGGCAACGGGGGTCCTGGACATGAGGATGATCGAGAACATCAACGTCTTCGGGCCGGGGAAGATATCGGAGATCGTGACCACAATGAATTCGATGATCTCGATGGGCAAGGGCTTCACCGCGGTCCTGCTGATCGGCGTGATAGCCCTCTGCTTCTTGATATTCATAGTCTTCGGGAGCTGGACCATCTGAGCGATGCCATCATGATCCTGATATACGATGATGGGTTCACCGAGTACGACGTGCCCCCCAGCTACTCCTTCTCCGGGGGACGATTCCGCGATTTCTACGAGTACTTCACCTCACACATGCCCGAGGACAGGTACGAGCTGGAGAGGCCGACGAAGGCCTCGAAGGAGGATCTACTCCTCATTCACACCGAGGAATACCTTAACTACGTCGAGCAGCTGGCAAACGAGATCCCCGGATCCTTCACCACCTACCTGACTCCCGATACGCAGGTCGAGAGGGGGATGCTGGAGGCGAACAAGCTGATAGTGGGCGCCGCGATGGACGGGGTGGAGCTGGCGGGAAGGAGGAACAGGCCGGTATATACATTCGGCGGCCTGCATCACGCCGGGCCCTCAAGGGGGGGCGGGTTCTGTGTGCTCAACGATGTGGCGGCCGCGGCGAGGCACGCGAGGAACATATACCGTGGGAGGGTGATGATAATCGATACCGACGCTCACGCGGGGGATGGGACGATGGACATCTTCTACAAGGATCCTTCGGTTCTCACCGTATCGGTGCATCACGACCCGACCAGCTTCTATCCTGGCAGGGGTTTTGCGCGGGAGATCGGCGACGGGGGGGGCGAGGGCTACTGCGTGAACTTCCCGATGCCGCCGTTCGCGGGGATCAACTGCTACGAGATATTCAGGGAACAGATCCTGGAGCCCATCGCCAGGGAATACCGGCCCAAGTTCATAATCAGGAACGGGGGATCGGATCCATACTTCTCAGATATACCGAACCTGGGCTACGCCACCTTCCTCGGGCTCAGGAAGAGGGATTTCCACACCCTCGGGGGCTGGATAGGGGATCTGAGTAGAAGTCTCGGGGCCTACTACCTGGACATCATGGGGAGCGGGTATGACGTGGATGCCATCCCGACAACGTGGTTCGCCCTCATGACCGGCAGCCTGGGCGTGCCCTACGAGGGGAGAGAGACGGAGGACCTGCCGGGGAAGGTGGATGACGAGGAGAGGATAGAGGGCACGCAGGGTGTCGCAGACAACCTCAAGGAGCTTCTAGGCCCGTACTGGTCGAGTCTCGGTTAGACTACTGCTGCGGTGTGGTGTAGTTGGCGTAGAACTCGAGGACCTGGTCCAGCACCTTCAGGAAATCCTCGGGTCCCACCGCTCCCGGAAGCCTTCCCATCTCCTGTCCGTCCGGAAAGGTGAACACGTTGGTGGGGACGCCGGATATGTAGTACTCGGTGGCAAGCTGCCTGTTCTCGGCCGCGTTCACCTTCCTGACAGTGAAGTTGGCCTCCAGTGCCCTCTCAACCGATGGATCCTCCAGGGTTTCCCTCATGATCTCGCACGCCGGGCAGACGTCCGTGTAGAAGTAGTAGTAGACGGGCCTGTCGCCATCCTCCCCTTCACCATCTCCATTTCCTCCGTTGCCGTCATCGGTTTCGTTCGCTGGCTCGTTTTCGCTTATACAAAGGCTGCTCAGCACGACCAGTAGCAGCGCCGCGAGAGCCAGGGCAGTGGATCTGGCCATAATGCCCATCTGGATCCCTTTGGCCTCGGTAGCTCTTAAATCGAGCCGATTGGAACCTCTGTATACCGATCGATGCCCACTAGGCGAGGCTCGGGGTTCGGTGCCTGTTGATGACCTCCATGCTCTTGCCCCGGTTCCAGTGAAGGTTGTTCAGGGCCCTGGTATCCTTGTTCTTTAGGGCTATCAGGTCCCTGGCGGTCCCGATGGTGGACATGTAGCCGGTTATCCGGGACTGTACGTAGATGTTGCTGCCGTCCTGGCCGCAGTTCGGGCACCGGTCCACTATCCCCGAGAAGGAGCTGAAGCAGTTGTAGCAGGTGCTTATCTCCTTGGTGTAGGTGAAGTACTCCGCCGCAGTCCGGTTGATGATCTTCTCCGTCAGCGACCAGAGCGAATCGGGATCCGGGTTGCCCTCCCCGAGCCAGACGTGGAGCAGGTTGCTGCCGAGCAGGGCGTGGAAGGAGGACTCCAGGAGTACCCTGTTGAAGAGGGGAACATCGGCGGAGACCCTGCAGTGGGTGGAGTTGGTGTAGTACACGGCCCCGGAGTTCCGATCCCCCTGCACTATGGCGTCCCGGCCGTAGAGCTCGTTGTCGATAGTCGCCAGCCTGGTGGCGGTTGTCTCGGCCGGGGTTCTCCAGACCGCGAAGGGCGCCCCAGTCTCGTCGCAGAACTCGGCCGCCAGATCGATCATCCTCTTTATGGCCTTGAGACCGAACCTGTGGGCGTCGGTGGATTCGTGAAGCTCCTGTCCCACGTGCTTCTGGACCGCCTCGTTGAGGCCAACCATCCCTATGAGCAGGCTCTGCTTGTCGAGATCGAAGAACGGGTTGAGGTCCTTGTCCGGCCCGTGCCTTATCCTGGGCTGCATCAGGAAGGGTGTCGCCCCGCTCTCCATTATCCGGCGGAAGAACTCCCTCCTTATCAGGTGCGCCTCCCTCATGATCTCCATGCGCTCGCGCATCAGCTCGAAGAAGGTGTCGTCGTTGCCCTTGCAGTCGTAGGCTATCCTGGGAAGGTTCAGGGTTGTGCACGAGAAGCCGCCCTGCTGCAGGACTCCCTTGGCCGCGAGTTTGAAATCCTCGGGGTCCTTGGACCTTATCACCAGGGAACAGCAGGAGGAGCACTCTACCTCGTCGTCACTGACGTTGCGGCCGTTCAGTATGTACGGGCCTCCGAACTTGGCCACGTACTTCATCGTTGGCTCGTAGATGTGGTCGTAGACCTCCTGATCATCCGCGAGCTTGGGGTCGACGCTGATGTCGTCCTTCATCCAGTCGAACATCTTGCCCGAGTGATCGCCCTTGATGGACTCCATCAGGTAGGCGTGCATGAACATGTAGACGTAATCGGCGTAGCTCTCGTAGCTCGACTCCCGTTCGATGTCCCCTCCCGGCATCACTACGTCGGCCTCCCTCAGGTACTTCGGGGGCTTCACCTGGAAGTACGAGGTTGAGAAGGCGGCCTGGCTGCCCCTGGATACGAGTATGTGGTTGGGCTCGTATCTGAGTGTCTGGGCGCCCTGGATGATATTGGTCGGGATCTCCATCCCGTTGACCCGCTTTGTGCGCGAGCTGGTCTTCGCGGCCTTCTCTATGAAGGGTCCGAGCTCCCATGCGATGTTCCTCCAGGCCTGCCCTCCGTTCCAGTTTCTGCTGCAGGCGGCGAGGAACTCGCAGGCGAGCTTTATGGCGGTGTCCAGGTGCTTGGGGGGAGACGACACGTTCGAGAAGTGTCCGGTGCCGTCGATGTAGAGGCCGTTACGGAAGACGTACCTGCCGGCGATCTGGTTGCAGAACGGCCTGTCCAGGTAATCTAGGTCGTGGATGTGTATGGCGCCGTTCATGTGGGCATCGGAGAGGTTGTAGTCGCTCCCGGTCGAGGTGGTGAAGTCCACATTGAAGAGCTTCATCAGTGCGTACTGCCTGCTCATCTGGTCCGCCATCGACTTGTGGATGAACTCCGGCGCGGGGTGCTGGTTGCTGTTCTCCCAGTCGTAGTGGAAGTAGAGCTGTTCCAGGTCGTAGAGCGGCATTCCGGTCCGGCTGTACAGCTTTCTCTCGTTCTCCAGTCCCTGATTGATAAGCTCCCTTTCGACGAGGATCCTGATCATCTCGCCGGAGAGCCAGTTGACGTTCTTCTCGATCTTCAGCCGGCGGAGCTCCAGCTCCACCAGGTCGGTGATCTTGTTGGCCATGGTCGGGGAGACCTGGGCCTCCTTGATCAGCGAGTCGTAGATCTCCTTTCTGTTCCAGGGTTTGATCACGCCGATGCTCTTGCGCACCTCGGGCATTTTGCTGGTCCAAGCCATCTTCTGTCACCATTTGGAGAGGAAAAAACGGTAGCCCGTAGTGGCGAAGCTATCACTTATAAAAGTTTCGATAAGACCCCGAAATTATCGTAAGGTCCTATTCCCATGGGAAGGTCCGTCTGAAATGCTGGGTCAGCACCGCCCGGACCTCACTTCCCGCCCCGCCGATGGCGTCATCGTCACACTTGAGCGACCACCCGAGGTCCATACCCTCCTTAACGTAGTTGGGCAATATGTCCTGCGGATTCTCCTCAACTATGCTGAATATCAGGTCCTCGGCCTTCCAGTGGGGCCTTGGTGCATCAACACACAGCCTCCTGCCCTCGATGTAGGGATGATCGTGGGAGTGCTTCTCGAGGAACCTGCGGCAGTCCTCCTCCCGGTCCAGATGGGGGCCCAGACGCTTCTCTATCCTCGGGAGCGTGTGTATTCCGAGCTCGAGGATGAGCGATATCTCCCCGTCCTCCTCGCACACGAGGCGGCTCTCCGGCCCGGAAAGTCGGAAGCTGCGGCCCTCGAGCTGGCCCTTGAGGGTGGATATCAACCTGTCAACTTGGGGGAAGATGATGTCGTCGATGACCTGGGGCCTCTTGAAGCTGAGTATAAGCAGCTTGGTCCCCCTATCCCTCAACATCGCAAGTAGCTGATCTGTGTCCAGCGGTTGCCTCTCGGGGGGAAAGAAGAACCTGTCGCTGGGCTCCTCCAGGAAGCTCCTCGATGCGTGTATGAAGAGGCTCAGCTTGTCGTCCCTGACGGCGGCGCCGGCGTTGCGTTCACCGTCGGTGGGGTCGATGACCACCAGGGGCGAGCTGTACTCCGGTTTCGGGTTGAGGTCCTCGATGTCTATGACCTCTCCCCACTGCCATCCCTTCGCGGCCTTCAGCAGCTCGAGGAAGCCTCCGTAGTGCATGGTCAGTATCTCACATAGCAGTCCTGAGAACCCACCGGTGCGTATCTCTGATCCGTAGGTGCCGATCCCGGTCATGAACTGCTTGGTGAGTAGGATCTGCCTCTCCATTCCCCCGTCGATTCTGGAAACCACGTACTGGGTGTGGAACTTGGTCCTGTCGACGGCGGATTTGAGATCGTCGGTGGATTCCACATCGAACGCGCCAACCACATCCACATCGAAGACCTTGTTGTCTGCCTCCAGCCTGACCGCCACATAGGGATGCTCGGCGTAGGCGATCTCGAAGTCACTGCTATTTGTCCTCGCCCAGTATTTGCCTATCTCCAGGATGGCTTCCTCCATTTCTCCCCTGGGCAAATCGGGGGGGAAGAAGACGAAGACGTCAACGTCGTGCGTCCCCTCAAGGTAGGTGCCCTTCGCCACCGAGCCCTGTATCTCGACCCGGCAGTCGGCGCAACGGTCCTGCGCCACGTCCGAGATCCCCCTGACTATCTCGTCCGAGATCCGTGCGAGATGCCTCTTGGTTTCCCCCGACGGCGTGATCCTGTCCAAGACCCTTTGGATGGTTGGGGCATAGTCCTTCAGGTTCAGTCCCCCGAGGCCTCGACCTTCAGGATATCGCTGTATGTCGGTCCCCTGGGAGAGAGGTCGGATCTCTTCAGCACCAGGTTATCAACGTGCATGGTCCCGATCTCCAGGTCCCCCATCTTCTCGAGAAAGGCGGCTATCTCCGGATTGCGCCCCCTGCGCCTCGATCTGGCCAGGGTGAGGTGGGGCACATGCGATCTCTCCTTCTCGAATCCGAGTGCGGAGAGCTCGGCGTCAAGTCTCTCGGAAAGGGCGACCATTCTATCCCTTCCGTCGGAGACGCCGACCCATATCACCCGAGGCCGGCTGGCTCTGGGAAAAGCGCCGAGGCCCTGGACCTTGATGTCGAATCCGAGCAATCCCTGGACAGATTCCATGCATTCGGCTATTCGATCAATCGTGTCCTGGGTTATGTTGCCGAGGAATTTGACGGTGAAGTGGAGATTTACTGGGTCCACCATTCTGAGATCCGCCCTGGAGTCCTCCAGATCCTGGAGGATCGGGCCGAGTTTGGCCCTTATCTCGTCCGTTATGTCGAGTGCGATGAAAGATCTGATTCCCTTCGCCATTTTGCTCACCTATCTATCGGCCTCCCCTATAAGGGAGACTAGCTCCCGGCCGGCGGCAGTTGCGTGGTAGGCGTCCTCGCCCTTCTCCAGCAACCCAGCCCCTACCAGGATCTTGAGGTGTCTGTCCACGTTAGGCTCGGCGATGCCGAGCTCCTCGGTTATCTCGCCGAACCTCTTGCCCTCAGCGCAGGATCTGATTATGCTCAGCCTCTGGCTGGTCAACCCGGTCTCGGGCAGATCGGGTAGATCGAGGGCGTCAAGGAGGACTATAAGCTCTCTGCCCTTCCTCGTGAGATTGAATTCGGCAGTGTACCTGCCATCGACCTCTCGTGGGGTCTTCAGGATGAATCCCATCTCCTCCATATTCCTCAGGGACTTGGAGAGGGTGTCCCTGTGGACCGGGTTCACCGAGTCGAGTTCCTTTCTCGTCCTGAACGAACCGCGGAGGGAGAGGAGGAGCTGGATATCGGCCTTGGAGAGCAATTCTACCCGCCTTCGCGTCTCACTGATTTATAAAGGAGGTTTTTTATATATATTGTTACTTACAATTTCGACGACAAACATCGAAATTACCGTAAGCGGAGTTGCAGCCCTTGAAGGTCAGAACCTCCCACGATACCATTGAGGATTTCAGCAAGCACAAGATAGTGCGTGCCCTGGTGAACGAGGCGAACGCCCCGATCCTCGTGGCGGAGAAGATCGCGAACGAGGTCGAGAGCTATCTGACCCGCATAGGCGTATCGCCGACCACCACCATGATCCGGGAGATGGTGAACGCGAAACTCATCGAGTACGGCTTCGATGAGGTCGCCGCCCGTCACCAGCGGCTCGGGCTTCCTATATACGACGTTAGAAGGATCCTGACACAGGGGGACAGGATGGATACCAGTACAAGATTCAACCCCGAGTCCATACACAAGCAGATGGGGGACATGATAGCGAGAAACTACGCACTGTCGAGCGTCATACCCACCGAGATCGCGGATGCCCATCGCAGCGGGCTGATACACATCCACGACTTGGAGTACTTTGTCACCAGGCCATACTGCTTCGCCCATGACCTCAGGTACTTCCTGCTCCACGGCCTGAAGGTGGACGGTTCAGGCAGAGACACGGCGGTTGCTGGTCCGGCCAGACACCCGGAAGTCGCGATCTTCCACGCTGCCAAGGCCCTGGCCGCCTCGCAGGTGTTCTGGTCAGGTGGGCAGGCCTACAACTACTTTAACGTGCTGATGGCGCCCTACGTCGCTGGAAGAAGCGAGAGGGAGATCAGACAGCTCTGCCAGATGTTCGTGTACGAGATGAGCCAGCAGTACGTTGCAAGGGGGGGTCAGATGGTTCTGAGCTCGGTGTCGCTTCTTCCAGGCGTGCCTACCGTTCTCGGGGATTCGAAGGCTGTCAAGCCCGGCGGGGTGCTGGGGCCCGAGACCTACTCCGACTTCCACGACGAGTCTGTTGAACTCTTCAGGCAGCTGATCAACGTACTGCTGTCCGGAGATTACGCCGAGAAGCCGTTCAGATTCCCGGAGATAGAGATCAAGCTTGACGGGTCCATGATACGGTCGGCCGAGGAGGAGTACCTCTCCGCGTGCATGTTGGCATCGAAGTACGGATCGCCAATATTCATGAATCTTGTCGGAGCGGAACTGTCACCGCTCTCGTGCTCCGTCGAACCCGGCATAGTGGTCGACGGTGGGGGCGGGGATGACCTGAGGGGGGGCGCGCTGCAGGAGGTAACGGTCAATCTCCCTCGGGTCGCCCTCGATTCCCAGAACAGCGAGGCCAGGTTCTATGAGATACTCGGGGAGCGGATGGAGCTGGCGAGGAGGGCACTGTCCCTCAAGCGGGATATCCTGCGACAGAGAATGGAGGAGGGGTCTCTGAGCTTCGCGGCCCAGAGGATTGGCGACTCGAGACACCTGGAGATAGATGAACAGCATGCGCTGATCGGGGTGTTGGGCCTCAACGAGGCGTGCAACGTGATGACGGGCTCGGAGCTCCACGAGTCCGACGAGGCGAGGGGCTTTGCGATAGACACGCTCGAGGCCATGAATGGCACTGCACGCGAGTTCTCAAACGAGCTTGGCGTATCATTCAGGGTATGCCAGTCACCATCTGTCGAGGCATCCAGCAGGCTGGCGATCATCGACCGCAGGAAGTTCAGGGGAAGGTTCTTCGCTCAGGGGGAAGGCTCCGATAACTCGCTCCACTACACCCGGGGAGCGGGAGTGTCTGCCTCCGCCGAAGTGCCTCTTGAGGAGAGGATCGAGATAGGGGATGCTATGCACCGACTGCTCCCCGGTGGCGCTATCCTGGATCTGTGGCTGGATAATCGACCGCCTGCGGAGGTGCTGTTCAGACAGGCACTGGAGATAGCGAATTCCGGTATACAGCTCTTCTGCTTCACCCAGGACCTGACCCTCTGCCTGGGCTGTGAATCCGTTCATCCGGGCCTCGCTCGCGAGTGTCGTGCGTGTGGCTCCAGAGCGGTCGACTGGATCTCGAGGATGGGCAGGATAAGCCGTGCTGGGATCACGGAGGATATCGGGGGCTGGGGCCCAGGGTCAATCAGGGAACTGTTAAATAGGCAGCGCTATCGGCTGTAGGAAGTGATTCGGATGACGGTTGAGGTTATGGTTTTCACAAAGCAGGACTGCCCGAACTGCCCGCAGGCGAAGAGGGTCGTCGAGGAGGTGGAGAGGGAGATGGGCTGTCGCATTGAGGTGAAGAGGTTCGATCTGGACGATGAGGAGGATTTCCTGACGGCGCTCCAGAACCAGGTCATGTCCACGCCCTCGATCGTGGTGAACGGAAAGCTGGTTGTGGCCGGGAGATCGACCTCTGCGCATGAGCTCGTTAAGGCGATTCAGCTTGAGGAAGTAGAAAACTAAAGCTTCCTCTGTTGGATAATTCTTATGAAGTTGGATTGTTAGTGGATATCTGATTGTAACACGCGGAATATTTATAAGTGGTGAGCTCTTTTAAAGAGCGGAGGTGGGTGCACTGACCTTTTCGTATGACTCGAAGGGAAAGACCTACTATCTCTTTAAGAAAGGCCGGATCTTTTACTTCACGCGGGATGAAGCTGCCGCAAAAGCCAAGGGAGCGGAACCGATAGACGAGCTGCCCCCTGGAAAGACGGTGGTCGTGAACGAGAGAACTGGCCTCCCGATCCTGAAGAACGCATGAAGACTCGATACGTAGCTACACCGCCCTCGAAGTCAATGTCATTTTTAAGCTCGGCCTTCCTCCGGTAAACGCCGCCTGGGAAGGATCTAGATGATTCGTTCTTGTGAGTATATGCGCCAAAAGGGATACCAGAAGCTGACCTACTGTATCCTAACGAAGAAGTACGTCGTGAACTGCAATAAGCGTGAATGTGAGGCCTACAAGAAGGCCAAGGGTATCGGCGAAGTCAAGAGGATGTTCTAACCTAGCGTGCGATTCGCCACGGCATGAGGGACTGACTTGGATTTCTGGATCTTCATAGTCGGTATAGCGGTGATACTTGTCGTAGTCGGCTTCCTAACCATGTATGCAGTCAGGAAAGTGGAGGAGAAGCCACCGGTGAACCCTTAAGGCACTAACTAGAGGAGAGACTTCGTCTCTCTCCTCTCGAGGATAAGTCCCGCAACGACCCACACGCAGGTCTGGATTATCAGGGCGACATTTGTGGCCCAAGCTGCACCCACCACACCCATTTCGGCGACTAGATATGCGTTCAGGGCAGGCGCAATCAATAGTGCCTGGGCGAATGTGAAAATGACGATTCTCCTGAGATAATCCCTGGAAGCCCTACCGAATATGAAAGCGGAGAAAACGGAATATACCAGGATCGCCGAGTAACCAATTGCCAGAATCCTCAGCAGTCCGACTGCCTCAGAGCTCTCTGGCCCGAAGAGTAGAGGGACCACCACGTCTGCCAACACGTAGAAAACCGGAACCGCCGCCAGAGCGAGGCCTGCGGCCAGCGCAGCAAAACGCCGCAGTTCAAAATCCCCCTGTATCGAGGCTCTGGGCAACAGCACGGTTTCTATCGTCCTCCCAAGCAGGAGGAGTGGCAACGTGAACAGCGTGGCGATGGCGAAAAGCCCGAGTTCGTTGAATGTCAGATGATAGGCGATGACGAATGCGCTTATCCTGGTCGAAATAGTGCCCGAGGCCGCGATGAGAAAGATGTAGAACGATAGGTGCGCGAATTCACGGAAGCTGCGGGATCCGTTCGCGTAGCCAGCGATCCTGGAGAAGATCTTTGCCGTGACGACCAGCTCGAAGGCCAGTGCGAATGCCCCAATGGTAAGAAGAATGGACTCGGCCCTGAGGGCGAAGATAACTGCCAGAAGCACTGCGCTCCCCCTGAAGACCGCATCGAGTGCCATGATCACTGAAACATGTGCCATCTTCTGCAAACCCTGGAAGAAGGCCATATTCAGGTTTAGC
>Ga0180431_10005257_pt1 | contig 15805 bp, 8 predicted proteins | sample SS_ome_11_FD_132459 | JGI IMG/M metagenome (GOLD analysis project Ga0180431, IMG submission 132459) | Hypersaline lake sediment archaeal communities from the Salton Sea, California, USA - SS_1_MS_1 metaG | ecosystem: Environmental > Aquatic > Non-marine Saline and Alkaline > Hypersaline >... | reverse complement strand
CGAAGCGGGGGGGCGACCCGATGGGCCGCCCCCAGGCCACGATACTCCGCCCCGAAGTCCGGTTCTGCCTTCCGGGCTAGGACGATACGAATTCCTTCGCGAAGAATTTGGGCGTAAGCGGTTCACCCGTGGCCCGAGTGATCATCTCGTCCCAGCGGTAGCGGGCGGCGGGCTGGAACACTTCCTCGGCCAGGTACCGGCCGATCTCCGGCTGGTTGCATGGGGAATAGACTTCCCCGGGGGCCACGCGCACGATGTTCTTCGCGATATAGGCCGCCAGCTGGGACGCCAGCAGCTCCCCGAGCATGTAGTTGTGATAGTAGACGGGAGAGGAGGTCAGGTGGATCTTGGCTGCCCAGTCGGGCTTGTCCCTGCCCTCGGGGGGATGCACGAACTGGTTCTCTTCCACCAGCGTCCACCATAGGGTGTTCAGGTCCTGGTCGGGATCTTCGTACAGCGCCCGCTCGAAGCGCACCATCACCTGGCACCATCGGGCGAAGACCATCTGGGACAGCCGCGAAGCTTTCCGTGTCACGGGTTCCACCCGCTGCCGTTCTTCCGGCGTGATGACACCCATCGTCTCCATCCACTCCGCGTCCCGGGCGAGTCGTCCGAACAGCATGGCGATGGCTTCGGTAGTGAACGTGTGAGCCTCTGATCTCAGCAGCCAGGGAAGGGCGGGATCAACATGCTCGCTGTAGGTGGCGTGGCCCAGCTCGTGGAGCATCGTGTCCATCCAGTACTCGTCGTTTCGGAGATTTACCATGATGCGGCAGTCTCCTTTGCGATCCATGTCTATGCTGTAGGCGTGCGGGTATTTTCTCTCCGCCTCGTATAGATCGCTTCGCTCGAGAATGGCGTTCGGATCCAGGCCGATTCCCTGATAGAAGCAGGTTGCCAGCGCCTTGACGTCCTCCCTGCCGTAGTACTGATCGAGATCGACGGCATAGATCTTCGGGCTCTCTTGGAAGAAGGGGTCCTGGTAGTGCCAGGGTCTCATGTCCGCCGGCTGGATGCCGTATCGTTTGGACAGGACGGCGTCGACCTCGGCCTTGATGTCCCGAAAGGGCCCGTCCGTCATGCTCTTGAGCGCATCGAACAGCCGGATGATCTCATCGGGATCTTGCTCGGCCAGGGTCAGCTGCATCACGTAGTAATTGGAGAATCCCAATTCCCGCGCCGCCTGGTTGCGGATTCTCACGAGCCGGAGCAGTTCCTCGCTCACGACCTCGCCCACTTGCTTGGATGTCTCCCATGCGGCCCTTCGCTTCTCCGAATTCGTTTCGCTCCGCAGGATGTCCAGGATGTCGTTGGAGGAGACCTCTCTGCCGTTGAGCGTTCCCCGGAAGGTGTTGAACTGGTTTTCAATGGATGTGCCGAGCTCCACCATCTGGCGGATGAGAGTGGTATCGATCTGATTCCCGAGATAGCCGTCGTGAAGGAGGCTGAGCTGGCGAGCCAGAAGCGGGTCGTTGACCCGGCCCGACTCCCGCAGGCGCCTGAGCACGGCGAACTCTTCCCGATTGCTGTAGATGGTCTCCATCGTGAGTGTCAGATTCGCGTATTTCTCGTAGGCCTCGTCCTCACCGGTCAAACACGCTTCCCAGTACGCGTGTGTAACCTGGTTATAGAGGGGTTCGACCTGAGAAAGATGGTGTTGGATGAACTCGGCGAGCTGTTGCTCCTCCTTCGTGGGGCCGGTTGAGGAGCAACCGGCGAACAAGATGAAACTTGCGGCAGCCGTCATAAGCAGCGCTCTCCTCATGAGTAGACGTCCTCCCTTCCATTGTGAGTCTGGATCCGGGTGCGGAACACCACTCTCTCACGCCTCTGCCTCGCGCGCAGAGGAGATCCGTTCTTTCCTCGACGGGATCCGGTATCCCGAGTCCGCCCAGACGAACATCCCATGAATCCTACTCGATCCAGGGTCGACTTGTCGATAGAGATGCGTGCCCGGAGCGACGGGTGTGAATTCAGGTTCCACCCGGGCGCGCGGTCCCAGGTTAGAAGTGACGAAAAGGACTCAAGTTGAGCGATAGGGGGTGCCGAAAGTATCCAATAAGGCAGAGCAAACAAAGCAATCGTACTTGACGTGGCGCGGGAACCGGTACGCCCGCACCATACTGGACGTGGGTACCATGCCGGAAAGGAGAAGATCTCATGCGCTCGTTCCTGGAACCACGCAGAGCGATGCTGGGTGCGGCTGCGGTGGGTCTGATGATCTCACTTCTGTGGTGCGCCCCTGCATCGGCAGGCACCGCGGGGAAGATCTGCGGTAGTGTTGTTGATGCCACGGACGAGTCACTCATGGCTTCCGCGAACATCGTGGTCCTGGATACCAAGATGGGCGCCGCCAGTGACTTCGAGGGGTACTACGTCATCCTCAATGTGCCCCCGGGGACGTATACGCTGCGCGCGTCCTTCGTAGGGTATCAGCAGATGGTCGTCGAGGAAGTGGTCGTCACGGCCGACCTGACGACCGAGGTGGACTTCCTTCTGGAAGAGTCTCCCATTGAGATGGAAGAGGTGGTGGTCAAGGCCGAACGGCGGTTGATCATCAAGGACCTCACCTCCTCGCAGGTGGTTCTCTCGGGTCTCGAAATCGATGAGCTCCTACCGGTAGATTCCTACCCGCAGGTTCTGGCTTTGAATCCGGGCTATTCCAACGACATTCGGGGGCCCCACATTCGAGGCGGACGTTCAAACGAAATCAACTATCACTTGGACGGGTTCAGCATCAAAGACCCGATCTCCAAGCGGCTCGCACTCAATTTGCCACAGAACTCCGTCGCGGAGATGGTGATTCTGAGCGGAGGATTCAACGCCGAGTACGGAGATGCCCAGTCGGCCATTGTGAACCTGGTTTCCAAGGAGGGAGGCCGAGAGTGGGCGGGCCAGGTGGACCATCGTTTCGCGCTACCCTTCAGCGGAATCGGTTCCGGCGACTGGCGGGTCTACCAGAACGATACGGGGGAACGGAAGACGCGGTTCACGCTCTCGGGCCCCCTGCTCAAGAGCCAGGGAATCGGGTTCTTTGGCGTCTACGAGCAGTCCACGTGGGATGACTGGGATCCGCACGTTCAAGTGCTCGAGAACCAGGGCAGAACCAACTATCAGGCCATTGGCAACATCGCGATGGAGATTTCGCCGCGGGCCAAGCTGAAAATCGGCGGGCTCCGGTACGACGCCACCTGGCGCCTCTGGGAGGCCGATCGACAGTTGATCCCCGAGACCTTCCTGCAGGGAGAGCGAATCAGCAGCATGGTCTACGCTGATCTGTCGCACTTCCTGAGCGAGGAGACCTACTACAAGGTCCGGATCGGCTCTCACAGCTCGAGTGCGCTCGTCGCCCAACCGGATCGCTGGTGGGATGTCGACAAGAGCGAAGCATGGAACACGGGCGACCCCAATGCCGCCGAGGGCCTTAACTCCAATCCTGTGGATATCATCTCGCCCGAACGCAACGAGGATCGCCTGTTCATCAGTGGCGACAACGACTACTTTGAAGATCGGTATTTCAACACGGTGACCTTCAGGGCCAACCTCGTTTCCCAGGTGACCCGCCGCCACGAATTCCAGATCGGCGGGGACTTCGAGCAAACCCAGCTCCGCAGAACCTACACGTATGCCTCTCCCGGCAATACATACGGGTACAAGTACGACGCGCACCCCAGTTACGGCGCCATATACATGCAGGACAAGATGGAGTATGAGGGCATGATCGTCAATCTCGGGGTACGGGGCGAATTCTTCAACGCCCGGTCCACCATTCCGCGGGACGTCTTCACCGGGAAGACCATCATGGATCGGGATCCAACGACGCCTGTGTACGCGTGGGACCCGAATGCACCAGATTCCCTGTGGGGCCATCCCGACCGGGTGTGGGCTCCGACGTCGCACCGAATGGACTACAGCACGGGACAGTGGGAGGAGAACGCGGGGCAGAAGACGAACACGAAGTTCAATCTCTGTCCCCGAATCGGTGTTTCCCACCCGATCAGCGATCGGGACGTCATTCACTTCTTCTACGGGCATTTCTATGAGTCTCCGCCGGCCAACTACCTGTATGACAATTCCACGTGGAGCACCAACGGATTCTGGATGATGGTCGGCAACCCGAACCTGGATCCCGAACACACGGTATCCTACGAGCTGGGTGTCGATCATCTGCTCGCCGAGAACCTCACGCTGGATGTCACGGGGTTCTACAAGGACATCTCCGACCTGATCGACACGCGCACGATCAACGATGTCGACGTGGTGGAGATCCCGGATTCGATCATGACGTACTCGGGAGTGAACATCGCCGCCCCCTACCCGTATGAATACACGATCTACGACAACATCGGTCACGGGAACATCCGGGGGTTCGAGCTCACACTCAAGAAGCATCCCGTGGGGCGGTGGAGCGCCGAGGCGGTGTACACTTACATGGTGGCCCGGGGTATCAGCTCCGACGTACTCGAGGGATATCTTATCCGGTCGGGCGACAGAAACCGGCCGACCAAAAAGTACTACCTCGACTGGGATCGCAGACACAGTCTGGCCTGCTATCTGGGCTACCGGGATCACCCGAGGTGGGGGTTCAGCTTCCTGTGGACGTACGCGACCGGAAGTCCCTATACGATTGCCTCGCGTTCGGCGCAGCCGGAGCAGAACAACCGTCGCTTCCCGGGTATTCAGACGGCGAATCTCCTCATGGAGAAGTACTTCGCGTGGTGGAATCTGAAGGAGACGTTCTTCGTGCGCGTGAACAACCTGTTCGACGCGCGCAACGTTATCAATTTCAACGACGACAGCGCGGAGATGATCAACTACCTGCTGGAAACGGGCGAGTGGACGGGTCCGTACAATGACCTGACCGTGTACGGAGCGCCCAGAGTCATCAAGGCGGGGTTCAGGGTTGACTTCTAGCGATTCGGCGCATCGATGACGAACCCCAGGCGGTACCCTGGACGCCCATGAGAAAGGGGGAAAGAAAATGAGAATCGGAAGGTACAACACGGGACTCAAGATCCTGAGTGTGGTGGCGGTGGTGCTTCTCCTCCCGCAGGTCGGTCTCGGCCGCACGCACAATGTGAAAAGCGAGGCCGCCCAAGGCAGGATCGAGGAGTGTTTGGAAGCGCGCGGAGTCAAGAGCCCCGCGGCACTGGCCTGGGATACCGGGTTCGTGCTCGGAGATCTCTGGTTTCCGTACATCTCCAACAAAGGGTTCATCGGTCTCGCCGTCTACTCGGCGGAGTACCCCGGAGGCTCGGAGAACAATCATCTCTGGCAGGGCGGTATCTGGCTCGGGGGCTACGCGGACACGACCGGGACGGGGATCTTCAACGAAGATCCCTGGATGGCCGTCGGGACTTTCGACCAGTTTCACTTTCTCAGCTATGACATGCTGGAGGAGGGATTCGAGGATCTCTCCGAGGGGAACATGAGGGCCGTCCGGACCCGGTTCAATACCGCGTATTCGATGAGGGATCTCGGAGTCACGGTCGAGATGACCGTCCGTGGATGGGACCAGGTCGGCTATGACGACTTCCTCATTTTCGAGAACGTTCTCCACTTCGACCGGGATCTCGAAGGATTCTTCTTTGGGTGGATGAGTGACTGTGACGTGGGCAACAACGTCATCGCCGATTTTCACGTCGACGATCTCGTAGGTTTCGATCAGACGACGGGCCTGGCCTACATGTACGACAAGGACGGCGACCCTATCTATCCCGATCGACCCGACGGCGAGAAGATCTCGACGACGGCCATCGGCCAGATTCTCCTGGAGGCGCCCGTTCCGGGAGGGTCCGTAACGGCCGCCACGGAGAAGAGTCCGGCGCTGTCGTGGTCCGGGTTCAACTGGTGGGACTGGAACAGTGACGTTACCGGAGAATCGGATGCGTACTCTCGTCTCTCGAGCGACGAGAAGGATATCGCCCTTCCGGCGTCGGCCTTCGACTATCGGATGCAGACCGGGATCGGACCGTATTCGGTGAACGCCGGAGATACCGCTCGCTTCGTCATGGCCTACGTGATGGGGGACGGCGTATCGCAACCGGCGAGCTCGTTGGGTTCGCTGTTCGAGAACACGGGGGTTCTGGTGGCCTTCCACGCCGGAGATTACCATCTCGCCGAAGTGTCGCCCCCGGCGCCTATCGTTGAGGATCCGGTTGTGACGGGACTCGCGGCACTGGTCTCCTGGTCCGCCGACGCCGAAAGCGACCCCAGCTTCGACCACTACAACGTCTACCGGTCGCGCGCAACCGCCGTGGGCCCATGGGAACTGCTGGCCACACCGGCGGCCGGCACGAATTCCTACGAGGTCGACCTCGAACCCGGATTTGGCCAGTTCTTTCGGGTCACGTCCGTGGGACAGGCGGGGATGGAGTCGAACGGAAACTCCGCCTGGAGCAAAACCCTGGAACCGGTGGAGGGATCGGTTGCGCCGGTGGACAGGCTGGACCGGATCACCGTCGCCCCCAATCCGTACGTGGGATCCGCGGAATGGGAACTCGTCGACTACGAGGGGAAGATCCTGTTCAGCAATCTGCCCGAAAGATGCAGCTTGCAGATCTATAACTTGACCGGCGATCTGATTTACTCCGTGGAGCATCACGACGTGGACCGTGGAACGGAGACGTGGAACCTGCTCACGAGAGATCGACAGTCTGTGGCGAGCGGGCTCTACCTGTATTCCGTGACCGCCCCGGGGTTGGGGCAGAAGATCGGGAAATTCGCCATCATCAACGGCAAGAGATAACGTGCCCGTCGGAAAGGGGGCTGAGTTCGCGATGAATAGGCTATCTGCATCGATCGTAATCGTTCTCCTGGGGATTTGTGCTACGTGCGGTGAGGCCGCGGCGGTGGACAACACGGGAACTGCGGGAGCCTTGTTCCTTCGGCTGGGCTACGGGCCGAGGCAAGTGAGTATGGGTGGCGCCGCGATGGCCACATCGGGCGGGGCGTCTTCGGTGTTCTGGAACGCCGCGGGGTTGGCGGATCTGTGGCAGAGCAGCGTGTGGTTCTGCGACACCGAGTACCTCGCAGGGATTCGAGTGATGAGTTTCGCGTACGCTCAGAACGTGGACCGGCTGGGCGGGACGGTTGCGCTCAGCGTACTGTCCCTCTCCAGTGGAGACATGTCCGTCACGACGGCCACCGAGGCCGACGGGGTTTCCTCCGGCGAGCAGTTCAGCTGGAGCGATCTCTCCGTCGGTATCTCCTACGCGAGGAATTTGACGGACCGGTTTTCCGTGGGAGGTACGGCGAAGTACATTCGTGAAGGGATCGGATCCATCAGTGCGATCGACTACAGCGGCAGCGCACAGGGGGTGGCATTCGATTTCGGAACGCTCTACCGAACCGGTTTCCGGAGCCTGAGGTTCGGGGTCTCGGCGACGAACTTCGGCCCCAGTCTCGCGTTCGGTGGAGACTACCTGGACAGCTACTACGTTGGAAGCTCGCAAGTCTCGGAGGAAAAGTCGCTGGGCGACTATGATCTGCCCCTGATGTTTCAGGCCGGGATCGCCTATGACCCGATCATGACGGCGTCACAGAAGTTGACGGTCGCCATGGACTTCACGCATCCGAACGATTCGGCCGAGAGAGTTCACGTCGGAGCCGAATACGTGATCCGGCGTGTTCTGGCACTCCGGGCGGGCAAGGCGTTGAACTGGGAAGGCCGGGGCCCGTTCTTCGGGGTAGGATTGGATTTCTCCAGCGGATTGAGCGGCCGGATGCAGCTGGACTACGCGTACACGGACGTAGACGCGCTGGAAGGCGTTCATCAGCTGTCGGTCGGCTACTCGTGGTAGCACAGGGCCCCGAGATGAGGAGTGGGCTCCACGTGTCTGAGAACATCTGCTGGAGCGTGTGATGGTCGGGTTGAGGAGAGCGATCTACACCCTGGCGGTCGGGTTCGCCGTGCTGCTGGCATGGTGCCCCGATGCCCGGTCCGACGGGGTTCTAATCCTGGAGAGTCGGGATATCGGCCCCTTCCAGCAGGCCGTGGAGGGGTTGACCGCCGTCCTCGATTCCGCCGGCGTGCGCGTGGTGATCCGCGTCCACGAGTCGGGGGATCGAGGCGGGGCGCCGGACTTGGCCCAGATAATCGGCGAGGAAGACATCAGCGTGATCGTACCGGTGGGCACCGTGGCCACCGGTCGGGTCCTCGATGAGGGATTGGACATTCCGGCCGTGTTCTGCATGGTCCTGGACCCGGTGGGCAGAGGGTTTGTCACAGACCTGGAGCAACCCGGCGGTGCAATGACCGGTGTGGAGATGAACATCCCCATTCCGGCGCAGTTCGAGGCCCTCAAGGAAACGGTTCCCCGGGCCACGCGCATCGGCGTCCTGTACAGCACCGACAGGAACCGGGAGCTCATTGAACAGGCGATCGGTATCGCCGACAGCATGGGTCTCAAACTGGTGCCTGCCGCGATCACGTCGGACGAAGCCGTACCGCACGTCTTGAGGGATCTCATCGCCGGGATTGACGTTCTCTGGGGTCTCGCGGACCCGGTTGCTTTCAGCGGCATTTCGACGGAACACATCATTCTGACGACCCTGCGAAGCCGGGTTCCCTTCATGGGACTCTCCGCGTCATTCGTGAAGGCGGGAGCTCTCCTGGCCCTGTCTTGTGACTACCATGATGTCGGCCGCCAGGCGGGAGAGAAAGTGCTACGCGTCCTGGCGGGTGAGGCGCCCGGTTCGATCCCGGTGACGTTCCCCCGGGCCACGGACCTGCACCTCAGCCTGAAGACGGCTCGCCTGATCGGCATCGATATTCCCACCTCCGTGGTTGCCAAGGCCAAGGAAGTCCGGCAGTAGGCGAGACCCGAAAGCCCACGGACACAGATGGCACGGACTCCAAGAGAACCGAAGAGGGAAAACCCCGCCAGGACAATGCCCTACGCCGATTCCCTAACTGCTTTTCGGGCATCGGTTTGCGGCATTCGCGTCCCGGCTTTGTGGGGCCGAGACCATTCAAGTTCCGGCGGGGGACGGTCGATAGTAGAAGGACAGGGTGACTAGGGGGTTATGCGAGTGAGAGGTCCACGCTTCGGTCTGCGTACCAAACTGCTCCTGTCCGTATCGCTGCTCATCGTCGTCGCGTCGGTGACCCTGGGGCAATTCTTTGCCAGGCATGAAGCGGACAATATCCGCCGCAGCGTGATGAGCCGGGGAGCCTCGATCGCGCGAGGCTTCGCGTACAACTGCGAGTACGGAACCTTCACCGCAGATGAAGAAATGCTTCGGAAGATCGCCCAAGGTGTCATTCGGCAGCCGAACGTTGTCTACTGCGTCGTCCACGATATCGAGGGCGCCGTGCTGGCCGATCTGGAGCGCCATGAGAGGGTCCGTGTGCCGTCCACCCCCCGCGACCCGGGTGAGGCGATGACCGCCGGCGAGGACATCCGGATTGAGACCTACGAACTGGACAACGGCGAGCAGATCTACGAGTTCTCATGCCCGATCTATATCCAGCGAGAAGAACGCACCCCCGAAGACGTCAGTCTTCTCTTCGGAGATGAAGAGTGGGACGATCTGGCGGGGACGGATCAGACGGCGTACGGCGCCCTTGATTCTTCACGGGCAGACATCGGTTCCGTGAAGGCCGGGGGAGATATCGTCGGCTTGGCCCGAGTCGGGATCTCCCTGGCGGAGATGAACAGCCGTCTGGCCAGAGGGCGACGCTTGTCCATCCTTCTCACGCTTCTCGTCGTCGGCGTGTCTCTCTCCCTGACCGTTCCCATCATCCAGGCCGTTGTCGAGCCCATTCGAGAACTGGTGTTGGGTACGAAGAGAATCGCCCATGGGGATCTCTCCCTGCGGGTGAAGGTGAAATCCCGCGACGAGATTGGAAATCTGGCCGAGTCGTTCAATCAGATGATTGAGGATCTGCGCACATCCAGAGAAGAAATCGAGGAATACAACCGGACGCTGGAACAAAGAGTGGCGGAACGGACCTCCGATCTCGAGCGGCGAAACCGAGAGATCTCAGCGCTGAACCGAAGTCTGCAGGAAGCGCAAACCCAGCTCATCACGTCGGCGCGGCTCGCGGCGATGGGGGAAATGTCGGCGGAAATCGGGCATGAGCTCAACAACTACATCGCCGTGATTTCAGGACGCGCGGATCTGATTCCGTTGACCATCGAGAAGGGCGACTACGAGAAGGCCATCGAGAATGCCAGGACGATTGCTGAGCAAACGTTACGAATCCAGGTGTTGACGAACGGTCTGATGGACTCCTCTCGCCGGGATACCCGGGAATCGGATTGCGATTTCGCGAAGCTGATCGAACAGACCGTGATCTTCGTGCAACCGCAGAACAAGTACGACCGGATCCACTTCAACATCGACCTCCAGAAGGATTTGCCCATCATGCGGCTGGATTCCCAGCAGATGCAGCAGGTGCTCCTGAATCTGTTCTCCAATGCCGCGGACGCCATTGGCCCCGAGAAGGACGGCGAGATCACCGTCCGGGCGCGAGTCCATGAAGATCTCGGTGAAACGGTCGTCGAAATTCAGGACGACGGTCCGGGGATCCCCAAGGAGCTGATGCAGCGGATCTTCGAACCCAGTTTCACGACCAAAAAGCACGGCCACGGATTCGGGCTGGCGGTTTGCCACCGGGTGGTCACGAACCACAGGGGGACGATCACCGTTTCGAGCAATCCGAAGTGGGGAACGATCTTCAGGATGGCGCTTCCGCTCGATGGTCAACCGGACCTCCGCGAAGCCGAGATGCCGGATTCGAGTGCGGAACACCAGGACTTGCTCGCGCAGACCGTGGGGTAGCGCGAACGGGGCCTATCCCTCCCGGGACAGGCCCCACTGCTCAACGGATGGAATCGCCCTCCGACCAGTTTGATTCCCAGTCTTTGTGATCCACCGCCACACCGGAAGATCCGCCTAGAAATTCAACAGGCCGCTGAATCTCGCCAGGACGGGCGCAAGCACCAGGGCGATGATGGACATCAGTTTGATCATGATGTTGAGAGACGGTCCCGACGTGTCCTTCATCGGATCTCCGACCGTGTCGCCGACCACGCCGGCCTTGTGACTGTCGGATCCCTTGCCGCCGAAATGGCCGGCCTCAATGTACTTCTTGGCGTTGTCCCATGTGCCTCCGGCGTTGGCCATGGTCACGGCCAGGACGAAGCCTGTGGCGATGGCCCCTACGAGGAATCCTCCGAGAGCGGCCGGGCCCAGGACGATCCCGACGGCGATGGGGGAGAGGACGGTTACGATGCCGGGCAGGAGCATCTCCCTCAGCGCCGCCGCCGTGCAGATGTCCACACACTTCCGGTATTCGGGTTTCCCGGTACCGTCCATCAGGCCCGGGATCTCTTTGAACTGCCGTCGAACCTCGTTGATGATGGACATGGCCGTTCGGCCGACCGCGGTCAGGGTCTGTGAGCAAAACAGGGCCGGGAGGAGAGCCCCGAGAAACACCCCGCAGAGAACCTTCGGCTCGAGAAGACTGATGTCGGAGACCTTGAGCCCGGCCGCCGTGACGTAGGACAGCATCAGTGCCAGAGCCGTCAATCCGGCGGCCCCGATCGCGAAGCCCTTACCGGTTGCCGCCGTGGTGTTCCCCAGAGAATCGAGCGCATCGGTTCGCTCGCGGATCTCGGGCGGCAGCCCCGCCATTTCGACGATCCCGCCGGCATTGTCGGCCACCGGGCCGTAGGCGTCCGTGGCCAGTGTGATCCCGAGCGTCGACAACATCCCTACGCCCGCAATGGCCACTCCGTAGGTTCCGGCCGCCCAATAGGCGACGATGATGGCCCCAACCACCAGAATGACCGGGTAGAGCGTGCTCCGGAAGCCGTTGGCGAGACCCTGGACGATATTTGTGGCGGCGCCCGTCTGACAGGCCTCCGCCACCTGCTGCGTCGGCTTGTGTGCGTAGGAGGTGAAGTAGTTCGTGCTCTCTCCGATGAGGACGCCGGATACCAGACCCGCAATGATGGCCCAGAAGACCCCCAGCTCGGCGCCCAGCCACCGAACGACCAGGAAGGCAAAGACGGCCGTGAGGATCGATGCCACCAGCGTTCCTCTCCTCAACGCTCCGAGGAGGGCTTCCATTTCGGGTGTTTCACCCACACGGACGAAGAATGCACCGATGATGGATGCGATGATCCCGCCGGCCGCCACCAACATCGGGAGATACCAGGCGGCCGCCTCATTGGGAACAAGGGCTCTGCCGCTCATGAGGGCTACGGAGGCCAGCGCCATCGTGGCGATGATAGAGTCGACGTAGGACTCGAACAGGTCTGCTCCCATCCCGGCGACGTCCCCGACGTTGTCGCCCACGAAATCGGCGATGACGGCGGCGTTTCTGGGATCATCCTCCGGGATGCCCTGCTCGACCTTGCCCACAAGGTCGGCCCCCGTGTCCGCCGCCTTGGTGTAGATGCCGCCGCCCGCACGGGCGAAAATGGCCACGGAGGAAGCCCCGAATCCGAATCCCGGGATGATCATGAGAAAGTCCGGGCGGTGGTGGAACAGGAGGTAGAGGATGCTGAGACCCAGGATCCCCAGGCCGACGACCGACATGCCCATCACGCCGCCCGCCCGGAAGGACACGCGGAGTCCCTGGTTGAGAGAGGTTTCCGTCGCGGCCGCCGTCCGACCGTTGGATCGGACAGCGATGCTCATGCCGATGTACCCGGCCAGCGCAGAGCATACGGCGCCGAAGACGAACGACAGCGTCACCAGCCATCCGAGGCCGGGGACCAGCCCGAGCGCGACTCCGACAATCACGACGAAGATCACCAGGATGGTATACTCCCGCCTCAGAAAGGCGACGGCGCCCTCCTGAATGGCGGTGGAGATTTCCTGCATCTTCGCCGTTCCTCTCGGCTGCTTCAGAATGTACGCGATCAGGAACAGAGCGAAGATTAATCCCAGGGCCCCTGAGATCACCGAGATCCAGATGTAATCCATAAGAACAGACCCTCCCATGATAGATGAATCGGAAGCCTCGACGGTTTCACCGGGGTTCGAGGCCACGTTCTGCAGCTAGGCCCCGCAGGGACACAGCCTCAAAGCCGACAATTCTACCGGGGATCAGGAGTCAGGGCAAGAGATAAAACTGAATGGGCGAGAGGGCGAATGGGCGAGTGGGTGAGAGGACGAAAGGGCGAAAGGGCGAATGGGCGAACCTGAGGAGAGCGCGCCGAGCCGTGCCCGGCTCGTTTCCCGCTCGCCCGAGGCTGTCGAAAGCCGAGGGCCGAAAAACGCAGCCTCAAGACGCCGGATCTTCATGATCTGCCGTCCCGGTGTCTCCCGGTCCGAGGGACATCGGATAGAGAAGCCGAGACCCGGAGAACCAGACCGAAACAGAGTACGCAGCGCTTGTTGTATGATGCCGTTTTCCGACATCTGTTTTCTGTTTCTCGGTTTCTCTGTTTCTCCTCCCGGATGGTGCGGGCTCCGGTACCCGGAGCCCGTATCATCCGGGCTAGGGCAGCGGCCCCGCACCCATGGTCTCCCGGAAGAACCGCGCGGTCCGCACCATCAGATCCAGCCGATTCTCCTGCCAGTAGGTGAGGCCGTGGGTGGCCCTGGGGTAGAACATGACGTCGAACGTCTTCTCCGCCTCGAGGAGCTTCTGAACGAGCTGGACCGTGTCCTGGAACAGCACGTTGTCGTCGGCCATCCCGTGCACGATCAGCAGGTTGTCCTCGAGCCCGTCCACGTGGTAGATCGGAGAGGTGGCCTCATAGACCTCGGGGAACTCCACGGGCCGTCCGAGTCGTTGGGCCGTGTAGTCGTCGGTGTAGTTGTGCCAGTCGGTGACGGGTTTCCACGCGGCGCCCGAGTGGAAGACCCCGGGATGCGTGAAGAGTGTCATAAGGGTAAGGAAACCTCCATAGCTGCTTCCCCACAGGCCGATCCGGTCATCATCGACGTAGTCCAGCGAACGGAGATACTCGGCCGCGCTCACACATTCCCCGGCATCGATCACACCCATCTTCTGATAGTACCCGTAGTGGAAATCCCGGCCGTAGCCGACGCTGGCCCGGAAGTCGATCCTCACGACGATGTAGCCCATCTCGTTGGCCATGTAGGTGTCCAGTAGATCGTAGGAAATCCACTCGTTCTTGGCGATGTTGGCGTAGATACAGCTGAGAACGGCCGGGTATTTCTTCTTCGGATCAAAGTGGGCCGGTTTGACCATGAACCCCTGCAGAGGCACCCCGTCCTCACGGTTCGTGAAACTGAAGTACTCGGGTTCGATCCTCGTGACGGAATCGAAGGCGGGCAGGGGGGAGTGCGTGATCCGGCTCTCGCTCGCCTTTCGTACGTCCACCACCACCAGGTCGGGTGGGGTGAGGAACTGGGAGAACCGCGCCGCAACATAGCGGCCGTCGTCCGAGACCGCCTCTCGGTAGTAGGTTCCCGAGTACGTTCCGGGAGTCGATGTCAGCCGCTTCGGGGCTCCACCGTCCGGGAGCATCGTGTACAAATGATACTCCAGGGGATGGTGCTCGGACGCGGCGAACACGATCCTGCCCCCCTTCTCGGGAACGTGGAGGGAGAGAACATCCCAGCTTCCGCTCGTCAGTTGCCGGGGCGCGCCGCCCGAGCCGGGGAGATTGTAGAGGTGGCGGTATCCGTCCTTCTCGGACGTGATGTAGATCGACCCTCCATCCGGACTCCACAAGGCGTCCAGGTGCCAGAAGAAGGGCTCCTGGTGCTCCTGGTAGAGCTCCGTCAGGTCCAATGTCTCGCGGTCGGCGAGGAGGATTCTTCGGGTCTTGTAGTCCCTACCGTTCCAGTTGATGAGCAGCGTCTTCGAGTCCGGTGACCACTGGATGTCCTCGTTGTACTCGGTTTCGCTGTTGTTGTAGTACGCGTCCTCTCCGAAGTCGACCCACCGGATGAGGCCACCCTCTCGCTCAACGAGCCCGACCTCGGTATCGAACACGGGCGTTCCCGTGTAGTTCCGCTTCCAGGCGGCCGCCTCGACCCGCTCGGGAAGGTAATCAGGGATGACGATATCCTCCATGACGCTCGTGTCCCAGATGAGAAGCGCAAGGTGCGAGCCGTCGGGTGACCAGTCGTACGTACGGATGCTGGAGGTCGATGGATACGAGAGAACGGACTTGTTCTTGCTGAGTGTGGTCAGCTGTCGAATCTCGCCCGTCTTGAGATTGAGGGTCCAGAGGTTCTGTGATTTCACGAAGGACAGCAGCTCCCCATCGGGGGAGAACTTGATGCCGGATTCACCCCCCTGGCTGCGGATCAAGACGCGGGGCGCCTTCTTCCCTCGCGCATCGACCAGGAAAATATCCCCCCGGAAGGTGAAGGCGATCGTCTTTGCGTCGGGTGACCAGGTGAATGAAGAGATTCCCCAATCATACGCCTCCGCCAGTGCGATCTCTTCCGGAGTCCGGTCGTCGTCCTCGATGGGGATTCTCGGGTAGGCCCGGAGGTCGGTCAGGCGGACCGGCTTCCCGTTCGGGGCCTTCGCCACGTAGAGGTCCCGAAAACGCTCTCCGCTCTCGTTCCATCGGAAAGCCACCCACTTCGAATCGGGCGACCATGCATAGCCGACCGGAGCGTTGCCGTAGATGTAGGGGTAATCGAAGAGTTTTTCGAGAGTAACAGGCTGCTGGGCGAAGCCCGCAGTGGCGGTCGAGACCAGCACGGCCAGGGCGAGGAATCCGAGAAATCTCACGATGAACCTCCTTCGAGGAGACATGTTCGGATGTGTGGAAACCGCCCGGAGAGTAGAGCAATCGGGGGGGCTGGTCAAGGGGGAAGGCTTTCCGGGGTCGACCGTAACTTGCCCGGCCAGCAT
>Ga0180431_10005255_pt1 | contig 15806 bp, 12 predicted proteins | sample SS_ome_11_FD_132459 | JGI IMG/M metagenome (GOLD analysis project Ga0180431, IMG submission 132459) | Hypersaline lake sediment archaeal communities from the Salton Sea, California, USA - SS_1_MS_1 metaG | ecosystem: Environmental > Aquatic > Non-marine Saline and Alkaline > Hypersaline >... | reverse complement strand
ACTTCATCGATCTGAAAGGTCTCGGCTTCACCTGTACGCCCGAGAAGCTCATCAAGCTGCGGATGCTCACGAGAGCGGTTTCAGAGGTTCCGTTCGTTCTACGCTATGATCGGAAGCGCGGAGCGAGCAAGATGCTGAGCGGCGTTACTACGCTCGGCTACCTTGTGCTGATCTTGAAGAACATCTACCCGTGGGGACGCATCGCGAAGCATTGGCGTAGGGAGATCCGGCAGAACCGTGGGCTACAGGTGGATGGCTGACCCATGTGCGGAATCGTTGGCCTTCTCTCTGCAAGTGCCCCCGTCGACGAGACCGTGCTCCACGCGATGGCGGATCGCATTGCTCACCGTGGCCCGGACGACGAGGGGTACTATGTTCGGAAGAGCGTCGGCATCGCCTCGAAACGGCTGAGCATCATCGACATCGAGGGCGGACACCAGCCGATGTCGAACGAGGATGAGTCGGTCTGGATCGTCTACAACGGGGAGATCTACAACTACGTCGAGCTTCGCAGCGACCTGATCGAACGAGGGCACGTTCTGCGGACGCACTCCGACACCGAGACCATCGTCCATCTCTACGAGGAGTACGGAGCGGAGTGCCTGGACAAGCTCAACGGGATGTTCGCGTTTGCCTTGTGGGACGAGACGAAACGAACGCTCTTCGTGGCGAGAGACCGCATCGGAATCAAGCCCGTCTATTGCTGGTCGAGCTCGGGGATCTTCGCGTTCGCGTCAGAGATCAAGGCGCTGCTTGAGGCTCCCGGGTTCACCGCGTCTCCTGACTACGAAGCGATCAACGAGTACCTAACCTTCCAGTTCTGCCTTGACGATCGTACCTTGTTCGATGGTGTGAAGCGGCTGATGCCCGGGCACTACCTACTTGTACGGCAGACGCCCGAGGGCGGGCTCGACAAGCGGGACGAGCAGTACTGGGACCTCGACTACACGATCGACGAACGAACTACCGAGGAGGGCTTCGTAGAGGAACTCCAAGCGCTCCTTGAGGATTCCGTCAGGCTCAGGTTGCGGAGTGACGTTCCGCTCGGTGCTCACCTGAGCGGAGGGCTTGACTCCAGTAGCGTCGTGTCACTTGCCGTCAAGCTTCATCCGGAATCTTCGCTCAAGACGTTCACGGGCGGGTTTGCGGAACCTGGGTACGACGAGACGGACTACGCCAGACTTGTTGCTCGAGCAGCGGGAACGGAGGCCTTCGAGGTCTTCCCGACGGCGGACGATTTCGTTCGTGTGATGTCAGAACTCGTCTACGCCCTGGATGAGCCGGTCGCTGGGCCTGGCTCCTTCCCGCAGTTCGAGGTCTCGCGACTTGCAAGTAGGCACGTCAAAGTCGTACTGGGCGGGCAAGGCGGAGACGAGATCTTCGGCGGGTACGTTCGCTACCTGGTCGCGTACCTCGAGCAGTGCATCAAGGGTGCCATTCACGGGGAGCAGGAGGACAAGCGATTCGTCGTCACGTTCGAGACAATCCGCCCGAATCTGCACGAGCTGCGCCGATACACGCCGATGCTGCGGGGTTTCTGGAGAGACGGCCTGTTCGACACTATGGAGCGGCGATACTTCGCATTGATCGATCGCTGCCCCGAGCCACGAGTCCTGTACAGTGAGGAACTTCTTCGCCAGAGAGATGCTGATAGGATGTACGACAGCTTCCTGCGGATGTTCTGCCGTCCCGACACGAAGTCGTATTTCAATCGGATGACCCACTTCGACACGAAGACGCTGCTTCCGGCATTGCTTCACGTGGAAGACCGGACCAGCATGGCGTTCTCTCTCGAATCGCGGGTCCCGCTTCTGGATCATCGGATTCTCGAGCTTCAGGCGAGGATTCCTCCGACGATGCGCTTTGCCGGGGGGGAGGCAAAGCACATCCTGAAATCCGCAGTTCGGAGCCTCATCCCGAGGGAGAACCTGGAGAGGAAAGACAAGATGGGCTTTCCGGTTCCTCTGGCGCGATGGGCGCGCGGGCCGGTTCGCCCCTTCCTCGAAGACGTCCTGCTGAGTCGGAGAGCGAAGCGCCGAGGGATTTACAACATCGATGGGGTAAGAGATCTGATCGGGAATGAGGGAGAGTTCGACCGGCGGCTCTGGGGTGTGCTTTGCTTGGAGCTCTGGTTCCGAACGTTCGTTGACTGCTAGGATGTCTGGGACGACATGGTCCTCGCGATTGGCGCGGCGACCAGAAGGATCCGCAGAAGAGGTGTCGGGTGAAGGTACTGCTCATCTTTCCTCCGAGGACGCACGCGGCGAGGATCCTGCTCCTGGACTCGATCGAGGAACATATGGGGCACAAGCCACCACTGGGCCTCATGTATATTGCCGCCTATTTGAAGCGGAATAGCGTTCACGAAGTGTTCCTGCTCGATTCTCAAGTGGAGGACCTCTCGGTGCCGCAGATCTTGGCGCAGGTGGATCGGATCAATCCCGACGTCGTCGGGATCACCGCGTGGACGGACTACTGGTACGATATCACGCGCTTGATTGAGGGAATCAAGAGGAGGAATCGTGGCACGCACGTCAGCCTCGGAGGCCCGCACGCGAGCGTCTTCCCGAAGCTCTCATTGGACCATCCGGGCGTCGACTCGATCATCCTCGGGGACGGCGAGGCCCCGTTCCTTGCATTGGTCGACGCGCTCTCAGGCGGATCGTCGCCTCGAGGGATTCCAGGGTTGTTCCTGAAGGGGGACGAGGCCAACGCTGAGAACAGTAGCTTCTATTGGCACGAGAACCTCGACGAACTGCCATTTCCGGCGCGGACGGCCTTGCCACTTCAGAACTACACGTCCGTGCTGGGGAAAGAGCGACTTGCTACCACGATGGTCACGAGTCGGGGGTGTCCGTTCCAATGCATCTTCTGCAAGCTTCACTACCAGCGAACGCGGCTTCGTTCGGCGGACAACGTTGTCGAGGAGTTTCAGGAGATCCGAGGTTTGGGGATCCGGGAGATCGAGCTCTACGACGACACGTTCAGCGTCTCTCGCCAACGTGTGATCGACATCTGTCAGGAACTCGAGAGACGAAAACTTGGTGTCAACTGGATGTGTCGCGATCGAGTAGACAATGTCGACGAGGAGACGCTCTCGTGGATGAAACGCGCTGGATGCTCTCGAATACACCTGGGCGTCGAGTCCGGATCGGACAGGACGCTGAAGACCGTGAAGAAAGGGATCACGACATCGCAGATCCGGGCGGCTGTCGGAGCGGCCAAGCGGGCCGGCCTCGAGGTTCTGACCTACTTCATGCTCGGGCTTCCCGGAGAGACTCGCGAGGATATCGGCGAGACCATCGCGTTTGCGATCGAACTCGACCCAGACTACGCGACATTCTCGGTCACGATTCCGTATCCAGGGACCGAGCTCTACAACCGCGGGCTAGCGGAAGGTGTGATCCCGAGGGATTACTGGAGGGAGTACGTGGAGCAACCCGTCCCGGACTTCTGTCTTCCGCATCTGTACGAGGAGCACCTGACGAAGGAGGAGCTTCTCCGCGTTCGGAATCGGGCGATCAAGCAGTTCTACTTCCGGCCGCGCTACATCCGCAAGAATCTGTCGAGGGTCACGTCTCTGAGAGCTCTGCTACGTCGCGCTAGGATGGCGCTCAGTCTGTTCAAGGAGACTGGCCGATGAGCACTCACCGCGTGTCGACGCAGAGCGAAGAAGAGGCCATCCTTATTGGCATGGACTACATCTATGCTAATCCCCTGACAAGGCTCGTGACCGTCTGGGGCCTGAAGCGCTGTGCAGCCCTCCGTGCGCGGCGCGGACGCGTTCTCGATCTCGGCTGCGGACGCGGCGACCTCTTCCCGTTCGTGGCGGCGCGTCCCTTCACAGATTATGTCGGACTCGACCACTCCGAGAAGTTCATCTCTCTAGCCCAGCAGCGGTTTCCTGCGGCGTCCTGGGTCCGGGGGGACGCGTTCGCTCTTCCGTTCGAAGATGGCTCCGTAGAGTCGATCATTTCGTTCTCCGTCCTGGAGCATCTCTCCCCGCTCGAGCCCGCGCTGGATGAGATCTTGAGGGTTCTGGCCGTAGACGGTGAGTTCGTCTTCGGAATCCCGACCGAGGGTGTTGCTTTCCGTCTCGGACGCCGCCTGACGACCAAACGCTACATCGAGAGGCGGGTTCGCGTGGACTACATGCGCTTGGTCCGGAAAGAACACGTCAACGAATGTCGGCACATCCTCGGGAGCATTCGTGAGAGGTTCGCGGTGAGCAGGCTCCGCGGCATTCCGTTCGGCGTACCGGTCAGACATGCGAACGTGTTTCTCACCGGCCGCTGCACTCGCAAGGGGGAAGAATGAGGAACCTCCTTCTGATCTTCGTGGTTGCACTCGCGGCCACGGCCGCCCAGGTGCTTCTGAAGCGAACGATCATTCAGATCGGTCCGTTCGAGCTGCGAGCGGCGTTCTCGTTTCTCGCCCGCGCTGCCTCGATTGGCTCGTTTTGGGTCTCGCTGTTCCTGTATGGTGCCGGGTTCCTCGGATATCTGTTCCTCATGACGCGTCTCGATCTGAGCTACCTCTATCCCGCGACGATCAGCTTGGGATTCATTCTCATTGCCGTCGCATCGTGGCTGGTCCTCGGAGAACACCTATCCGTCGCTCGAATCCTGGGGCTGATCCTTCTGGCAGGCGGGACGATCCTCGTCGGTGTCGGAGGGAGCTAGGCGTCGCAGTGGAGGGGGCCTTGGAGCGACAGAAGCGATTCATCGGAGTCAGGGGAAGCATCCTGCTCCTGCTTGTCGTTGCCTTCCTCACCGCCGTCTGGGGCCTCCATCTCGACTTGCGAGTCGTTCGGAACTCCCCCCAGCTGACCTACATCCATTGGTTCGGTGACCGAACTCTCTACGAAAACTCCGTTCAGGGCCTGACCCACAAATCCCTCTACTCCGCCTACTACGTCATGCTCGGCGTGCTCGGCAAGATCGTCCCTCCGGTTGTCGTTTTGTACTTGATGCTGTTCGTGACCAACTTGCTCGCCGTCTTCTCGGTCTACTGGCTCACCTATGTCGTCTCGCGTCGGCGTGCGGTCGCGTATGCTGTGGTGGTTCTTCTGCTCTTCAACAACCCCTACAGCCTGGGAGGTTCCGGCACGTTCATCGGCAATCCGACGCCGGGGGCTTTCTCGATCTCGCTATGTCTGTTCGCGATCGGCCTGTTCCTGAGGCAGCGGTACGTGGCGGCGTTTGCGCTTCTCGGCGTCACCGCGAACTTCTACGGCTCCTACGCCTTCTATACCGCGGTCGCCTTCGCCACCTACTACGCGGTCGCCTTTCGGGGGATGGACAGAAAGATCATCGCGAAGTCTCTTCTCGCGTGTGTAGCCTGCGCGTCACCGTTTCTGATCTGGATGCTCGCCTCGGGTTACGCGCCGGGAACGGGATCGCTTCCATTCGAATCCTGGTACACGCTCGTCATGTACCGATCCTCCGGGCACGTTTCGCCCTTCTCCTGGTCAGCAAGGACGTACCTAACCTTTCTTCCTCACGCGATCCTCCTCTTCCTCTGGAGGCCCACGGAGAAACGTTCACAGATTCGCGACAAGCTCTGGGCGATGTCTCTCGGGGTTCTTCTGCTCTGCATTGCGGGGACGGTGTTCGTCGAGCTTCTCCCGGTCCAGCAAGTGATTCAGTTCGTGCTGTTCCGGAGCACGAAGCTCGTCATGGCGTTCGGCATCATCGCGGGCGCGACGTACCTGAGCGAGGTGTGGGAGACGCGTCCTCTCGCACGGTGGATAGGTCTCGGTGCCGCAGCAACCCTGTTCCTGGGTCGCTTCGAGCTTCTCTACCCTGCACTTGCACTCCTTTTCGCGGAGCGCTTCATCGCGAAGCGAAGGTGGGTCGACTTCAGCCTCGGATGTGTCCTGCTCGCGCTTTCTCTGTATGCCTGGACGGTCTTCCGGTTCTCTCTCGACCGGCGGCTCTTCGTGGTCGCTCTGGGCGTCGGAATCGTGGCCCTTCTCTCGCAGTTCAAGATGCGATGGACCAAACCGGCTGCCGTCGGGGTCGTCGCTGCTCTTCTGGTTGGGATGAGCCCGCTCGGGCTCTACGAGAGCTACGATGAGGCATCTCTCGCCTACCTTCGTTCTTTGAAGGAGACGCAGCTGTGGATCGCCGAGAACACCCCGCCGGAGCAACTGGTCATGACGCCTCCGCAGACGAGGATGTGGAGTGGATTCTCGAAGCGCGGAGTGTTCATGAACTACGTGGACGTGGCGATGCCGATCTACGCACCGGCCCTGGGGCAGGAGGTCGTTCGCCGAGTTGACGAATACGTCGGTGACACGTTCGGCGTGATCGCGGACGGGATGAACTTGAGCGCGGCAATGCAGCGGGCCTACGATTCCTGGAGTGAGGAGGACTTCCGTAGAATCGCCAGCGAGTACGGATGCTCGGTTGCGGTGGTAGGAGCCACGAGAACGCTTGCCCTTCCCGTGCTCCACGAGAACGTGCACTTCCGGGTCTACGCTGCTGGAGAGGCGCCTCTCGGTGCGTCCGGCGACATTGGGATTCCGGTGCGTGGCGGGGCGGAGAGACGCATCGCTGCGTACGATGAAGGGGAGGGATAAGCGGAGCGATGAGCGAGAGCCGCCAAGAGTCAGTTCTCGGGAGGATCAATGTCTTCTGGGGGAGCGGGAAGGGCAAGACGACCGCCGCTCTCGGGATGGTGCTTCGCGCGCACGGCCACGGTCTTCGGATCCACATCCTTCAGTTCATGAAGCGCGGCCCCTTGGCGTCGACGGGAGAACTCGAGGCTCTCGGCTCTCTCGAAGGGATTTCGGTCGAGCGGTTCGGTGCGGAGGAATGGATTGTGGGGGAGATCACGCCCGAGCAGCTCTCGGCGATCGAGATTGGGCTTGAAGCGGCTCGCAGTGCGATCTCGTCTGGGGCGTTCGATCTCGTAGTCCTCGACGAGATTCTGTACGCTGTTTCCTTCGGGTCGTTGTCGGGCGACCGCCTCGTCGAGATCTTGCGTGGCAAGGATCCACACACCGAGGTTGTGCTGACCGGCGGGTGGACGAAGTGCTCCGAGATCGTCGAGATGGCCGACCTCGTCACCGAGATGAAGAAGGAGAAGCATCCGTTCGACCTCGGGGTTGCGCCTCGAAGGGGGATCGAGTTCTGACTCGGCCACGAAAGGGTGGAAGCTCGTGAGGGTACTGCGGAAGAAGACCGATCGGGTAGGGATTTCCATGTTGATGAGACCGGCTTCTGGAACTGCATTCGGCGCGACTCCGCGACCGGAGATGTGCGGGTCCGCGGAAGGTCAAGAGCGAGACGTGTCATGCCCACGATACTAGCGGCTGCCATTGGCGACTGTATTCACGTGATCGGTGTCCGCAACTTCCTCTCGCTTGCCGAGAACGAGGGGTTCGATACGAACTTCCTCGGCTCGCGCGTCTCCATCGAGGAGCTGACGGACGAGATTCGGGAGACTCAGCCGGACGTCGTTGGCGTGAGCTATCGTCTCTCGCCCGAGACCTGTCGCAATCTGCTGGAAGAACTGAAGCGACGGCTCACCGAGGAAGATCTGCTCGACAGAGTGTACCTGTTCGGCGGCACGGTTCCGACGGGGAACGCGGCCAGGGAAGTGGGAATCTTCGAACAAGTCTTCGACGGAACGTGGATCCGGAAGGACATCGTTCGGTACGTGAGGAGTCTGCTCGGCAGGCAGTCGCCCGACCGCGAGGACGAGACGCACGAGGATACGCTGATCGGGCGCATCCACGCGCGGTCCCCGCGTCCCCTCATTCGCCATCACATAGGGCTCTCCACGCTGGAGTCGACGGTCGAGGCCGCCCGCGATCTTGCTGATGCCGGCGTCCTCGATGTCGTGTCGATAGCCCCCGATCAGACCGCGCAAGAGAGCTTCTTCCGCTTCTGGGATCAGGCGGGCAAGTCGTCAGGCTCGGGCGGGGCTCCGGTGCGAAGCCCGGAGGATTTCGAAAGGATCTACGAGGCGACGCGCCGAGGGAACTACCCGCTTTGCCGGTGCTACAGCGGCACGAACGACGTTCTGCAGTGGGCCGAGATGCTCCAACGGACGATTCACAATGCGTGGTGCGCCGTTCCCCTCACGTGGTACAACGAGATGGATCGACGGGGACCGCGACGTCTCGCGCAGTCGATTCCCGAGGCGCAAGAGGTCATGCGCTGGCACGCCGAGCGGGGGATTCCGGTCGAGGTCAACGAAGCCCACCAGTGGAGCTTGCGAAGAACCTCGGACGCCGTTGCCGTCGCTACGGCGTATCTGGCAGCCTACAACGCGAAGCGGATGGGGGTTGGCGACTACGTGGCCCAGTACATGCTGAATACCCCCGCCGGGATCTCAGCGACGAAGGACCTCGCCAAGATGCTGGCGAAGATCGAACTCATCGAATCACTGCACGACGAGTCATTCACGTCCTATCGAGAGGTTCGACCAGGGCTGGCGAGTTTCCCGAGCGATCCGGACGCGGCCAGAGGCCAGCTTGCGTTCTCGACGGTTCTCGGGCTCCTTCTGTCTCCCGCCATTCTGCATGTAGTCGCCTACACGGAAGGGCAGTTTGCCGCTGGGGCAAAGGAGATTATCAGCAGCGTGAGACTGACGGGGCAGATCATCGAGCAGTGTCTTGCGGGCGCTCCGTTCGCGCGTGCTCTGGAAGACTGCGATGTGCAAGAGCACAAGACGTGGCTGCTCGGCGAGGCGCGCCACGTTCTCGCCGGGATCGAAGAGATCGGCGCGGAGTATGATGATCCGTTCACCGACCCGCGGAACCTTGTTCGGTCGATCGAGCTCGGTATCCTCGATGCGCCGGATCTTCAGAGATCGAGTATCGCGGCTGGGGTGATGACGACATCGATTGTGGACGGAGCCTGCGTCAGTGTCGATTCGTCGGGTGCCAAGGTTTCGGAGGAGGAACGGGTGAGGGCCATCCTGCGGCGAGAGGGAGCGGCATGACGTCACGGTTCTTCGCTGTGATCGGAGCGGGCTCGGGAGGGTTGGCCATGGCCGGCCATCTGGCCCTTCTGGGGCACGGCGTCGCTTTGTACAATCGCTCGGCGGAGCGGATCTCGGAGATCGAAGAGCGTGGGGGCGTTTCGCTTCGCGGCGTCGTCGAGGGACTCGGCAGAATCGAGCTTGCATCCTCCAACATCGCGGAGGTGGTTTCCCAAGCGGACGTGATCATGATTGTGGTGCCTGCCTTCGCGCATCGTGACGTCGCGGAGCTTTGTGCTCCACATCTTCGGGATGGGCAGGCGGTGTTGCTGACGCCCGGGCGAACCGGCGGCGCCATCGAGTTCAGGCGAGTTCTTGAGAGGGCAGGGACACGAGAGAAGGTGCAAGTCGCTGAGGCTCAAACGATTCTGCACACGTGCCGGGTGGGTTCGGTGCCCGCAGAGGTCACGATCTTCTCGGTGAAGCAACAGGTTCCGGTCGCGGCGCTTCCGGCGCGGGACACCGACGACGTGCTCGCGCGGATTCGTGAGACTTTCTCCCAGTTCACAAGAGCGGAGTCAGTCCTCTCGACGAGCTTGGGGAACGTCGGAGCCATTCTCCACCCCGCGCCGACGCTTCTGAATGTTGGATGGATAGAGACGATGCGTACGCAGTTCCTTCACTACTACGAAGGGATTACGCCGAGCGTCGCACGTCTGCTGGAGCAAATGGACTCCGAACGGCTCGCGATTGCGAGCGCGATCGGTGTCTCCGTCCCGTCCGTGACCGAATGGCTTGAGAGCGTCTACGGTGCGCGTGGCGGTTCGCTGTTCGACACAATCCAGGCGACCGACGCCTACCGGGAGGTCTACGCACCACAGACGATCCAACACCGGTACCTCTACGAGGACGTGCCGACAGGGCTTGTTCCGATGGCTTCGCTCGGGGACGTCGTCGGTGTCGACACGCCGCGGATGGATCTCGTCATCGAGTTGGCGTGCGGGATCTGCGGCGTGGATTTCTGGGCCCGAGGTCGGACCGTCGAGGCACTCGGTCTGAGCGGACTCGACGCCGAGGGATTGCGGAGATTCGTCGGGATTCGAAGCCCGTGATCTCTCGTCGCGTGGATCCTTTCTCGTCTCACGATCCTGTCGCGCTGGTTTTCAACTGTCACGTGAATGGTCTTGGCATCATTAGGAGTCTCGGCGAGGAGAGGGTTCCCGTGCTGGCGTTGGACCACAACCTGCGCGCGGTCGGCCTCGCATCGCGGTACGCGACGGGGCTTGTCTGCCCGAATCCCAAAGACGATCAGGCTGGTTTCATCGCGTTTCTCTTGGATGTAGCAAGCGGGCTTCGACGGAAGGGCGTTCTCTATCCGACGAACGACACGTGGTTGATGGCCGTGTCCGACAACAGGGAGAGGTTGGAGCGCTTCTATGAGATTCCCTTCTCCGGCCCGGAGGTGATTCGCCGCTGCGCGAAAAAGGAGGAGATGTACGAATCGGCGAAAGAGGTGGGGATCCCGATCCCCGAGACCCTCGTCTTGACCGGCTTGCGTGATGCCGAGAGGGTCAAGCGCGAGCTTCGTTTCCCGTGCGTTGTGAAGCCGGCCGTTCCGTGGCGCTTTCCGGCGGAACTCGGATCCCGCGTCAGGATCTGCTCCTCTTGGTCTGAGCTTCGCGACTGGCTCGCCGCGAACGATGATCAGATCGTCCGTGAGAACGTGCGCCTCATCGCTCAGGAGAAGATCCCGGGCGGAGCTGATTGCCTCTACACATTCGCCTCCTACTCCGATCGGACGGGTGACGTTGTTGATTGGGGAGTGATTCGGAAAATCGCGCAGCATCCGCCGGAGGCGGGGACGATTCGGATGGGGGAAGTCGTCACGGAAGAAGCCGTCGCCGAGCTGGGGCGAAGGTTCGTCGCAGCGATCGGCTTCCACGGACTCGCAAACACGGAGTTCAAGAAAGATCCTCGCGACGGGGTCTTCAAGTTGATGGAGATCAACCCCAGAAGCGGGATGTCGAATTGCTTTGCGACTCGCTCGGGAAGCAATCTTGCGTATCTTGCCTACTGCGATGCGATCGGGCGGATGCGCCCTACTCGAGACGGCAAGCATCGAGGGCGGGTCCACGGACGTCTGTGGGTCGTCCTACTTGCTGCAGTCTTCGACATCCTGCAACGTACGCTGCGACATCCTCTGAGAACGGAGACCGTTCGCAGAAACGTCAGAGAGCTTAGGCTTCTCGTGAGTCGTCGGAAGATTCTCGCGGTCTGCTCGCTGCGGGACCCGCTGCCGGGTTTGGCCTTCTTCTGGTGGAACCTCCAACGCCTGGTTCGACGCGACTGGCGTGAGCAGAGGGACCTTCGGTGAGGAAGCCTCTGTGGGACGAAGAACATTGGGTGTCGCGGCATGAAGCGATCTCGAAGCGATAGGGGAGATTCCTCCAACCGAGTCTCTGCCGCCACAGTCGGCGCTGGGCCAGTGAGGATCACGGGCCGAAAAATCACGTCGGATACGCTGATTCGGGTCTTGACCAACGCGCTCCTATACCTGCGGAATCTGGTCTTCCTCCCCGTCATCGCGAAGGGTCTCGGAAGCGAGGCCTACGGCGTTTGGGGGCAGATGATCGGAACCCTCGGTCTGCTCACCACGCTCCTCACCCTCAACCTCAGCACGGCGTGCGTTCGGTACTTGCCGATCAAGACGGAAAAGCGGGAAATCGGCAGCGCGTTGTTCTCGAGCCTCGCCATCATCTGGGCGGCTGTCGGGTTGTTCGTCCTCATCGGGTGGTTCTTTCGGACGAAGGTCTCGTTCCTCATGTTCGGTGCCCCTGGGCTTGTCTCGTACGTGTGGATCTTCTTCGTTCTTGTCTTGGTGCGAATCACCGGGGGGTTTCTGCGCAATTACTACCGAAGCCGCAACAGGATCAAGACATACTCTGTGGCTGAGGGAGTGGAGGTCATCCTCGAGGTCACTGCTGCCGCGCTACTTGTCACGCGCACGTCAATGGGGCTGTCGGGAGCGCTCTGGGCACTCATTGCCGTAGAGGGCGCGTTCATGGTCGGAATGCTCGTTGCGATCTTGCGAGAGGTCGGCTTCATCTATCGATTGGATTTCCGCGGTCTTCGGTCGTACCTCTCCTTCAGCCTTCCGCTCATTCCAAACTCCCTGTTGATGTGGGTTGTTGATCTGAGCGATCGCTACGTCATTACCCACATCCTCGGCCTCGGACAGGCTGCAGCCTACGTGGCGGCCTACCAAGTCGGTCGAGCGGTGAGCTTGTTCATGGGGCCAATCGTCTTCGGCTACCGCCCCGCTGCCAGTAGCCTATGGGACTCGGGAGACAGGGCACGGCTTGCGAGCTACATGGGGCGGGCGCTGAGATACTACCTTCTCTTCCTCGTGCCCTCCCTTTTCGGCATGTTCTACCTTGCGCCCGAGGCGATCAGGGTTCTGGCGAACGAAGACATGGTGGTTTCCCCTGCGTTGGTTCTGCTAGTTGGGATCGGCATCGCCTTCGCGCGTGTCAACGAGATCACGTCGTACCCGATCTCCTTGGCGGGGAGGAACAGAATCTTTCTCATCCTCTCGTTCTTCGCAGCGGCATTCAATCTCGGCTTCAACGTGTGGCTGATCCCGAAGTGGGGGATTCTCGCGGCAGCGACCTCGACGTTGCTCACCTACGCACTGCGGAATACCGTCGTTCTGGTGATCTCATACCGGATCTTGCCGTTTCCGTTTGACGGCCCCTTCTTCCTGAAGGCAGTTCTCTGTTCCGGTGCGATGTACGGAGTCATCCGGTTTCTCCCAGCACGCGGGATTGGAGGGCTGTTATCGGTTGGAGTGGTGGGGGCAGCTGTCTACTTCGTGCTGATGATCCTGGTGAGAGGCGTGTCGCGTGAGGAGTGGAGAATCGTGAGAACGGCGCTGGGCGCGCTCTTCCCGCGAAGATGAACGTGTCGGAGGAGGTTCGCATGTCGCCCGGTCGACGCGCTTCCGTGCTCGTAGAGAATGAGGCATTCGCCGATCAGATCAGCTACACGTTCGATCAGCTGCTGTCGCCACTTGGCCTATCCTTCGATGTGCGTTTCGTATCACGCATTGCCGCGGGCGAGTCTTTCGATATCGTCGTCAGCTATGGTACCGCAAGGCCAGCAGTCAGTGCTGCAGGGCAGGTTCACATCTACGAGTCGGATCTATTTGGGAGCAACTACCTGCAGACGGCATCTCTTCCGAAGCAGAGGCTCCCGGTTTGGAATGGCCTGCCGGTGCTCTTCTCCGGCCGCGGACGGCTAGACAGCTTCGTGAAGAAGGAAGACCATCTCGTCGAGACGAACATCGACATTGTGGCTGCCGTTTTCTTCATGCTGACATGCTACGAGGAAGTGGTCGTCGACGCGCGGGATCGTTTCGGGCGCTTTCCCGTCGAGGAGAGCCTCGCCGTGCGAGAGGACTTCATCGAGCGACCGATTGTCAACGAGTACATTGAGCTCCTTGCCGAATGGATGGAGAGCACCGGACTTCAGCTGAAGCGCCCATCTCCTTGGAGAGGCAAGGAGTTTGCCGTTTGCTGCACCCATGATGTCGACCGGCTCCGTCTCTTCGCGGGGCTTCGCACGATACTCGGTACAGCTTGGAGGGCACTGAGGCGAAGGAGCCTACACGGACTCATGCGCGTCATCCGGGACCTGGCGAAGACGCGGCTCGGACTGAAGAAGGATCCGTTCGATACCTTCGATGACATGCTGAACCTAGAGCGTGAGCTTGGGCTTCAATCAGCGTACTACTTCATGGCCGGAGGGAGCGCGCGAAGATACGACGGACGGTACGAGCTTTCGGCCGTGTCTGGATTGATCGAGCGGATCCGCGATGCGGGCGGCGAGATCGGTCTTCACGGAAGCTTCAACTCTCTGGGGGACCCAGAACTCCATCCTTCCGAGAGGAAAGCTCTCGAAAGCGTTGCCGGATGCCGGGTTACAGGAAACCGGCAGCACTATCTGCGTTTCCGCGCGCCCCTCACGTGGCGACTGCTCGAAGCGGCGGGGATCGAGTACGACACAACGCTCGGCTTTTCGGGACGAGTTGGCTTCCGCTGCGGGACGTGTTATCCGTTCCAGGTGTACGATGTTGAGGTTGGCAGGAGGCTCGATCTCTGGGAGATCCCGCTGACGGTCATGGACAAGACGCTGTACGGCCAGGAAGGGGGGAGGCCGCCGCTGATGCTCGAGAAACTCAGATCCCTCCTAGCATCAGTCGAGAGGTTTGGCGGCGTGGTTGTGATGCTGTGGCACAATGGCTCGTTCTACGAAGTCGAGCGGCCCGGCTTCCGGGGAGTCTACGAGGACGCGTTGCGTCTTGTGCACCGAAAGAGCACGTACTGCGTGACGCCGCGGGAGGTTCTCGAAGCGTGGAAGAGCACGCGCGAACTGACGAAGTAACTTGGGACCGAGCCCGAGAGCGGGCTTTGGCCGTGGGCTTCGCTCTTGCAGTCGGAGCCGGAGTCTGGGGCCTGGCTCGGTGGAGCGGGCTTCTGGCTCTAGGATGTGCCGCGCTGGCGGGTGGGGGGCTCCTCCTGGTAGGCCATCCAGAGGTCTTCCTTTCCTTGTACGTCTTTGCCGGGATCTTCAAGGGACATCCGCTGTTGGCGCTTCCGAGCGGTTTCGATTGGACGATGATGCTGGGAGTCGCCGCCGTGTTCGCTATCGTGCTGCGAGCAACCATCGTCGCGAAGCTCCGGCTGCTCCGCGTGCAGGCGGCCGACCTCTTCTTGGGTGGCCTCCTTCTGGTCCTCCTGCTGGGGCTTCTGTATTCGAGGGACGTGGAATACGGCTTGAGCGAGTGGCTTGAGCTAGCGACCCTCGGGGCCCTCGCAGCCTACGCGTTGCCGCGTGTGATCGCACTCGTGTCGAATCCGAATCGAGTCGGAATGAACGTACTTCGTACCGTTTTCGGGCTCGGCCTCGGGCTGTCTGCCGCAGTACTGCTCGGCTTTGGCGCAAGTGCTCGAAGCTTCGCTGGAAACTACCTCTCCTGGGGAACATTCCAAGGCGTGGCCTCCGTGGCTGCTGCTGGTCTCGTGCATCTTGCGAGGAGGCGGACGACGAAATGCCTGATTGTCGGGCTCATTCCCGTACTTCTTGCGGGAATGGTGCTCGCGCGCGCCAGGGGACCGCTGATCAGTCTGGCTGGTGTGGCGATGCTTTGGCTTCTAGCGCGCGGGCGGACCTCGCGATGGAGGAAGGCCGCGGTGGTGGCGGTTCTCGTGGCCATCATCGGGGGCATCTTCGCTCTGAACCCTTCAGCCTGGTGGCGATATTCCCTTCTCTTCTCCGTGGATAAGGGGACCTCGATTGATGTGCGAGTCGAAGCGTATCGGCTTGCAGGAGCCCTCTTCCTTCGCCATCCGATCATCGGAGCGGGAACGGGAAGCTTCCGACACTACGCGTCGGGTGTCTCCGGCAGTGGACTCTCGTACCCTCACAACGCGATCTTGCACGTCCTATCGGAGAACGGCGTCCTCGGCGGGGTATTCTATGGAGGATGGTTGGTCGCTCTCTTCATGCTCTATTTGAGGGGCGTTCGCAACCGCGGGGTTTCTGAAGAAAGACGACAGTTGCTTCATGTATCGTTCCTCGTCTTTATGTTTCTTTTAGTGGGCTCTCAGCTCAGCGGTGGAATCATGGGGCGCGCTCAGTTGTTCTTTGGTGGGCTCGTCGTGCTTCTCGCGAGTAGCCCGGAGACTCGGGTGCCAGCGAGTCCGGGCGTAGCGAGCTGCAACGGGAGGCTGAAGCAGTGACCAGGCGGATCTGCGTCGTGACTACTGCACACTCGAGCCGGAGTACGAGGGTGTTTCGCAAGGAAGCGTGTT
>Ga0180431_10005253_pt1 | contig 15810 bp, 15 predicted proteins | sample SS_ome_11_FD_132459 | JGI IMG/M metagenome (GOLD analysis project Ga0180431, IMG submission 132459) | Hypersaline lake sediment archaeal communities from the Salton Sea, California, USA - SS_1_MS_1 metaG | ecosystem: Environmental > Aquatic > Non-marine Saline and Alkaline > Hypersaline >... | reverse complement strand
TATCTTAGTTGCCTCCCCAGCAGCCAACTTGGCCGCTTCACCCACCTCTTCCGCCCTCGTAGCTGCAGCGACAGCGGTTTCTCTAGCCTCTTCGGCTTTGGCGGCAGCTTCCTCTGTGGCAGCTTTCATTGCCGCCTCAGCTCCTTCCCTGGCTGACTGCGATGCCCCTGTAGCAACTTCAGCAGCCTCTTCGGCCGCTCTGGCTAATGCCTCCGCTCTGCTTATCAGTTGATGTAAAGTCTGCGCCGCTGACTCTATAGCCTCATCACCAGCTATGTCAGCTTGCTCACCTCTCTTGCGGGTGTCGTCAGCCACCTCGAAACCGGTGGCCGCTGCCTCTTTGGCATCCCTCCCAGCCTCCTCAGCACTTTCGGCCATCGGTCCTGATACCTTAGCCGCTGCCCCAATAGCTTCATCACCGGCTATGTCAGCTAGCTCAGCTTTCCTCCTAAGTTCTTCAGCTGCCTGGAAGGCAGCTGCGGCCGCTCGTTTGGCCTTTCTCCCCGCATCCTCAGACTCCACGGCTGTCTCTGCAGTCGGGCTTTTTGCCACTTTGGCGACGGCTGCCTTGGCTACTTTCGTACTTTCTTGAGCCTGCTTGCCAGCGGCCTTCGCCGCTTCGATGGCTTCGTCAACGGCATCTTTAGCCAACCTGGCTATACCCTCAGCCCTTTCCGCAGCCTCTGCAGCCGCCCTGGCAGCAGCAGCAGCAGCTTCCCTCGCCGCGAGCTCTACTTCCTCGGCTTTTGCGGTGGCTTCCTCAGCAGCATATTTGGCGCCTCTGGCCGTCTCCTCCGCCTTCAGAGATGCCTCCTCAGCCCTTTCCGCAGCTTCTGCAGCCGCCCTTATTGCTTCCTCAGCAGCTTCTCTGGCAGCAGCACTTGCCCCCTCCGCCCTCCTAGCCGCTTCAGCGGCTGCCTTCTCCACTTCCTTCATAGTTGCCTCGGCAGCTTCCCTAGCGGCAACACTCGCTCCCTCAGCCCTCTTGGCAGCTTCGTCAGCAGTTATTTTGAACGCCTTGGCAGCTTCTACGGCAGCTTTATCCGCCTCCTCGGCCTTTCTTGCCGCTTCCTCAGCTGCTTGTCTTGCCGCCTTGGCTGTCTCCTCAGCTTTAGCCGCTGCTTCAGCAGCGGCTCGAGTAGCTGTCTCAGCAGCCTTTTCTCCAGCCTTACGGGCCTCCTCAGCCCTTTTGGCGGCTTCCCCGGATGCCTGAGTAGCTGCCCCGGCAGATTCTTTAGCTGCCCTTGCTGCCTCTTCAGCTCTCCTTGCCGCTTCAGCAGCTGCCCTAATATTCTCATCCATCTCGTCGAGAATCTGGGGAAGCGGTTTCATCATTATTTTCGGTTCTTCTCCCTTTCCCTCTTCGGGTGGCCCAACATTTTTGTTAACCATTTTGCCCTCCTTCCCGCTATTTTCTCCAGCCTATGACGTCCCTACCGGGGTACCCTTTTCTTATCTTGACTATCTGATTCCTTCTCCTGTATGAGCCTCTTCTGCGCAGCAGTCGTTCCTTCCATAACTGCTAACTGTACCAACTCAGCCAGTTGCAGGGCATTATTGGCGATTTGCTCAACCCTGCCTATCGCTTCGGCAGCCACTCTTGCAGCTTCGCTAGCGGCCTTTTCCCCGGCTTTACGGGCTTCTTCTGCAGCTTTTCTAGCATCCTTGGCAGCATCATTAGCTGCCCTGATGCTATCCTCGATTTCATCAAGGATTCGAGGAAGAGGCTCCGTCATTATTTTGGACGCTCTTTTTTCATCAGCCATTTCTGTATCTCCTATCCAAACTTTCGCTCTTGCTGCCTCAAATTATGTCCGATGTAAGTTCTGAACAGAGACGAGGAAGCTTAGACTTCTTTCACTTCGCCCACTTATCCCTGAAGGCGTCGATTTCTTTGACGAAGGCATCGGAACCGTGGATGTTGGCATTCCTGATTACTAGGGCCAGCTCGAGAGCCAAGTCCTCCACTTCAGCGGCTGCTTCCTGGGACTTCCTGGTCGCCTCCGCAGCAGCCTCCCTGGCTATCTTCTCCGCTTCTTCGGCTGCATCATGAGCTTTTTTTGCTGCTTCTGCCAGGGCTTCCCTTGCTTGTCTGGTAGCCTCTTCTGCTGCCTTCTCTGCAGCACGGCGTGCCTCTTCTGAAGATTCGGTTGCCGCTGCCGCTGCCGCCCTGGAGGTCTCAGAGGCTTCCTCAGCTCTTCTCGCTGCCTCAGCCGCCAGACGGATGTTTTCCTCCATGTCGTCCAGAATGCTGGGCAGCGTCTTGGTCAGTATCTTGTGCTGCTCCCCTGCATCCGGTTTCGCTGTTGTTGCCATATTTTTTCTCCTTTTTCTAGTTTAGTTTTGGTCCAAACTTACGTCCTAAGGTTCATTTTGCCCTTTCGTGTTAAGCAGGTCAACGAGCTTGCTGCGATAAATTCTAGATGAAATCACCCCCTGCTGTCTTACCATAACGGGCTCTTTCAGCTTGGGCATCTCCTCACCAGGCACACTCACCATATCCGGCACTTCCCCAGAATTTAGAATATCACGAATACACCCAAACTGGAAGCACTGGTCATACCAGTTATACCTTTCTCTGCCCAGATACACGTTGCCGCTGTGTCTAGGATATTGTCTTTGACCCAGTGCAGATTTCGTCATACACCTCCTACGACAAGACTCCTATCGCCTTAGTTATTTGGCGCTTCAGCCCTCTTGACAACTCCTTAACCTTAGTCATATAATTCTAGTATATTATTTCTAGTGCATTAAAGCTTGATACACCATACTAGAAATACTTATCTAGTATCATTATACTAGAATCATAGTAGTTGTCAAGGGGTTTTGTAAACCAGCGCAAAAAAAGTCTGGGAAAAATTTAGGAGGTATCTGCGAATGGCTAACTGGGGGCTTTTTACAAACCACGGTTTAGTGTTGGTGTCCGTTGCCAAGAATCCAGCAAGGACAGCTAGAGACATAGGTGCTGATGTTGGTCTGACCGAGAGGACAACTCACAAGATAATCCTTGACCTCGAGCAAGCGGGATACATTAGTAGAAACAAAGTTGGCAGAAATAACACATATAGCATTCACCCCAATGTGACAATTAAGGATGCAGTGACTGATGCTTCTGTAGGAGAGCTACTTACCACTCTTGGCTGGAAGCGTAGGAAAACACAAAAAGCTGAAAAGGCGGAAAAAGACTAATCAGTCTCGTAGCGCGAGTTAAGGTATGGCGATACAAGGGTGAATCTGGGTCCAGTCGTGGTCCACTGCCGGCTCCAGTGTGAATTGCCAACTGGCAAATTAATCCAATATAATTAATGATAATAGACCATATAATTAGGTAGGCTAGATGAAATCCTTTAGCTGTCAGAGGGGGTGTAGTCTGAGGGGAGTTGCCAATTTCGGTCTTCGCCTCGCAGTGATTGCCGTGTTTGTTCTCTTGAGTACCATTTTGTTCATTCCTAGTCCTGTCCAAGCGCAGCCAACCATTTACCCCTTTCCCCTGCCGGAAGCGCAGGAAGATGTTTCTTACATGACAACCTTGATGGCTGATTGTACAGATTCCTGCAACTGGACAATAACAGGTGGCTCCCTGCCGCCGGGGCTCAATCTTAATGCAGCCACAGGAACCATTTCGGGCACTCCTGGTGAAACTGGAACCTATAATTTCCGCGTCAAGGTCACTGACACAGTTGGCTCGGACCAGCGGTGGTTCTCTATCAGCGTTAATTCGGCTCCTATAACCTTCTATACAACCAGTTTGCCTCGGGCAGAGGAAGGCGACGATTACTACGAAAGGATAAGAGTTTCTGGAGGCAAATCCCCCTATAGCTGGAGTGTCTCCAGCGGAACACTGCCTTCGGGACTAGTTTTAGAATCAGAAGAATCAGATAGAGGTGCTATTTCAGGGACGCCCGAGTACGGGACTGCTGGCACTCACAGCTTCACCATTGAGGTCACTGATAGCTCATCGCCACAGCTCTCCGCGCAACATACCTTCAGCATCGTCATCAAAGAAGGCGCCTATGAATCAATTATCACCATCGGGCCCAGCTTACTAGCCGGTGAGACAGATGTCTTCGTTGATGGAGACTTTGAAGCTGTTATGGAAGGAGGCGAGTCTATTAGCTTCAATTTTGACCCGGATACAAGCCAGGTCATAACCGTTGACCCCCTTGTTCAACACCCAACGGATACTGATGTCAGGTTCGGAGCTGAAGTGGATAGAATAGTAATTAGTGAGCTTTCACCCGACGCTTATTTTGACTATTATGCCGAGTATTTTATCGAATTCGGAACTAATCCATCCCAGATTGATCAGTTGACAGGCTCTAACTGGTATAAAGAAGGGTACCAACTAAAGACCAGCGCCCCGGCTGAGATCGAGGACACACCAGGTACACAGTACCGTTTTTCTTATTGGATGCTACCCACTGGTGAGACAAGCAGGAATCAGGATTTGAGCCTGACTGTCAGCATGCCAGGAGATATCATTGCTAATTACGATACCTACTACCTGCTAACACTGACCTCCCCTTACGGTGACCCGATGGACAGCACCTGGCACAAGGCTGGCATTGAAGCTCAATGGGCTATCGAACCTGAGAAGGTCCCCATGTCCGGCATACTTGGTTTCTTTGGAGGCAGCCTCCTGCCTGTTAACACCAGCGGCACCACGATTATGAATGGTCCCAAGACCATAGCTATAAAATGGGATCCCGACTATGCAAAACCAGCCATCCTCATATCCTTATTGGCCCTGTTAATCGGTTTTATAGCCTATGTTGTGTATCGCCGTCGACCATTTGCCCGACCTGAGCCAGTCCCCGTAGGCATGACTCCTCCATCTTTACCTTCCCCACAGACTACTGTCGTAATGATAGGCGACGGATCTAAAAGGTCACCTGGGTCCACGAGAGAGCATCTTCTACAGACGCTCGGTGATCTCCTTGAGAAATATGAGGAGGAGATAAAAGCATCAGTAGAAACAGACGAACAAAGACAGCTACGGAAAGGCGAAGGCCTTGATGAAGACCGTATGCTACCGCCATCGCCTACCCCTGATGCGCATGACAACCTCAGACCAGAGGAGTCATTGTGCAGTTTCACCGCTAAAAAACTACTAAGGGCAGTTATAGGTAGCTGGAGACAGACGGAAGTCAAGAACATAACTTTGCCACCAGTTAGCGAAAAGGCGGGAGAAGCTCGCCCCGGTTTTCAAATAACCTGGACGCGAGACGTCTACAATGAGTGGGAAATTCTGACTTGCTCACTACCTTGGGGGCACAAAGGAACCCATGAAGGCAGCCGGCAGATAGGCTACAGCGTGCTAAACACGATCACCGAAAAAATTGCCTACAATCGAGAGGAAGACCTGACACCTCCGACACCACACTTCACTGACGGCATGCCAGAGGTGGAGATAGATGCTGATGAGGTTATCCCCCCTGAGCAATTGCCTCCCGAGACTCTATCATAACGCATCCGCCCATACGGAAGACACCCGGCAAAGTATTTGATGAGTGCTAGCGATTCTTAATAATTGCCGAGTGCAGGCTGGATCCTGCGCTTCCCTATTTCCAGGGCTGAAATATCGAACTCCCTCAGACGATACCCGTCTGTCTTACGACTTTAAAAGGCACAAGGTTCTTGTCTTTCTTAAGAGATTCAATTATCCTTTTTCCCCTGGCCTGTTGAACTTCAGCTATAGACTCAGGTGTCCAATCGTAAAGACCCTTGCCAGTCTTGGTGCCTAAGCAACCTTTTCTCACACAATCCACTAATAGCGGCGAAGGGTCAGTCGCACGGCATAAGTCCTTCATCAGATACTCAGATATAGCCAAGAAGACGTCGACACCTCCTAAATCAGCACTTTCGATGGGTCCGGTTACAGGTAGCCGCCGCCCAAAACTCCATTTCACCACATTATCTACATCTTTCATGCTGGCTACACCCTGCTCAACAAGGTAGAGAGCCTCTCGCAGCAGGGCAAACTGTAATCTGTTGCCGATGAACCCCGGCACCTCCTTTTGAACTAGGACGGGTGCTTTGCCTATGATAACCATTAACTCAGTTGTCACCTTAGCCGCCTCCTCAGAAGTCTTCTGCCCTCGCACAATCTCTACCAAAGGTATCAGATGGGGAGGGTTCCAGAAATGTGTCACTATCACCCTATCCGGCCTCCGAGTAGCTGAGGCGATCTCTGTGATGCTGAGCCCCGAGGTATTGGAGGCGAAAATAGATTCCCTGGGGCAAATTGCGTCTAACCTTGAGAATATGTCTTTCTTGATAACCATATCTTCAGCTACTGCCTCGATGACAAAGTGAGCATCTTTGGCAGCCTCCTCCAGGCTCTTAACGCCTTTGATCCTGGAGAGGACCAACTGCTCGTCTCCCTTCTTTAGCAAATCGTTCTCCAAACAGGTTTGAAGGTTAGCCTGCAATAGGTTGAAACCGCGGTGGATACTCTGGTCGGTTCTGCCCCACATGGTAACGTTATAGCCTGACTGAGCACAAAGTTGAGCGATGCCTGGAGCCATTGCTCCTGTTCCCAAGATTGAAATGTTACGAATATCCGCTACATGCATGTTAACTCCATCTTTTCTTATGATTTCGAATAAGCCATTCTTGATTCGAGGCCTTACCCGACAGCACCATTCTTATAACCACAACCTCAGAGAATTACTCCTTCGTCCTTAAGCTTGAGAATGTAATCCCAACTGTAGCCATATTCTAAGAGCACCTCCTCAGTGTGCTGCCCCAACAAAGGCGGTGGCATCCTTGTCGAAGAAGCCATCTCGCTGAAATTAACCGGCGAATTCACCATCCTCAGCTTCCCTAGTTCCGCATGTTCCACCTGGACAACAAATTGATTAGCCTCAGTCTGTGGGTCTTCAATAGCGCTCTTAGCAGTGTGCACATAAGCCCAAAATAATCCATATTTATCAAATATGGGTGCCCATTCCTCAGAGGTTTTGGTAGCTATAATCCCCTCGATAACAGAAATAAGTTCCCTGCAATTCTCGGCTCGGTTCTCGGTGGTTTCAAACCTAGGGTCGTGTTCTAACTGCTCCATACTCAAAGCGCTACAGAAGGACGGCCAAAATCGCTCTGGCTCAACAAGCATGACAAAGATAAACCAACGACCATCCTTGGCTTGATAAATATTAAACATGGGATTGGGTAACTCATTTCGAGAGACTTGTTTGGCGTCCTGATTGGTGAGAAGAGTAGCTTGCATTTGCCAGTCGGCTATCCACATCCCTGTCCCCATCAAGGATATGTCTACCCGCTGACCTATGCCATGTTTCTCTCGAGCGTAAAGAGCCCCAATAATGCCGGCGGTTAAGTATCCGGTGGTCATATGGTCACCCATAGCAGGGCGTTGGAAGGCAGGGGGAGTACTGGCTTCACCAATGAGGGACATTATACCTGAGCTAGCCCAGAAAGCAGAATAATCAAAGCCAGGTTTTTCCCAACTTGGCCCTTTACGTCCATATCCAGTGAGATGAGCATATATAAGTTTAGGGTTAACCTGTTTTAGCTTTTCATACTCCATTCCTATTTTTTGCAAAGAAGGCTCCTGCAAATTGGAAGCGAAAATGTCTGCCTCCTCAACTAACTTATAGGTAATTTCCCTCCCCAGCTCTTTAGATAAGTCTAAACAGATACTCCTCTTACTACGATTATCCGCAATCCACCCAATTCCAAGAGGAGAAGAGGGTGGCAACCATCCAACGCCAGCCCAACCCCGAGTTGGATCACCGCCAGCAGGATGCTCGATCTTAATAACACTGGCTCCCCAATCGCCCAGAATTTCACACGCACAGGGAACAACTGCCCAAGTAGACAGTTCAACAACTTTTACGCCTTCTAGTGGATCCATTGACTTATCTCCTTCACCATTGGTTCTTTTTTTGGAAAATGCAAACTGCCGCTGGCATGCCGTACATGGCAGCTAACTTGGCAACTTGCCAAGCAATTAGCACAGACCACCAGTCAGATTCTTTCCACGGACTTGGATTAGGTCAATACTGACTCGGTTTCTCCGATAATCCTAGCATCTGCCTGGCCTGTTTTGGCGTGGCTATCTCCCTGCCAAGTTCCCTGGCGATCCTTACCACCTTCTCTACTAACTGGGCGTTGTCCCTGCAGAGTTCGTGCCGTCGATAGTATACATTGTCCTCCATACCAGTTCGCACATGGAGTCCCAAGAGTATACCCATGGTGATCATAGACGCTTGGAGGGATCCAACACCAAGGACGAAGAAATGAGAAGGCATGGGGGCACTATCCAGCATGTGAATGAGCTCCTTGGGAGTAGCATATGCACCGCTCTGAAAGCCCATGACAAACTGGATAAGGTAGGGGGGGGTAACCAGCCCTTTCTCAATCAGGTTGTGTACCAGCCAAAGCTGACCTGTATGCCAGACCTCCATCTCTGGCTTCACCCCCTTCTCCGACATAGCCTTAGCAAACTTCTCGGTTTCACTAAAAGTAGCGGTGGTAGGATGGACCATGTCAATCTCAAAGTCCTTCAGGGCCATCCTTATAACCAGCGGTCCCATATCCAAGCTGGCTACCTCAGCCGGCGCATATATCGATGCCAAACGGTCTTCAATAGTAGCACCCGCACCTGAAGTGGTGTTGTTGATGATTATATCCGGGCACTTCTCCCTGATTAGGGCATCAACCTTCCGGTAGACCGCTACATCGTTACTGGGCATGGAGAGATTATTGGGGTCCCTGGCGTGTATGTGTACCATAGAGGCACCAGCATTGTAGCAGTCATAGGTATGTGCGGCTTGCTCCTCAGGTGTCACTGGGTGGTTTGGATTCAGCTCCTTACCCGTGAAACCGCCAGTGATGGCTACCGAGATAATAAGTGGCTGGAACTCCGCCCGCGCTACCCGCTTAATCCACTCCTGCTGGTTTGTGTAGTTCCAGACTCCTGAAAACTGTTCCATTTTCTCCTCCTTTCCTCATTTTATTCTAGCACGACCAAGCCAATTCTGAAATACTATCCCCCACTACCCCCAGCTCTTAGTAAGCTCACTGTCCAAGCCTTTGATCTCGTCTTCTATATTTAAGCAGCCTTACCAACCAATCGGAGCAAAATAGAGGATACTAACCAAGAAAGCCACGCTGCACCCTTACCATCAGTTAACAAGCAGTGTAAAATATGCTTATCAGGACAGATTACAGATGCGAAATAATCTGGTTTCAGGAAAGTAGATTATGCTTTAATTGTTAGCAAAATCCTTATAAAGTGGGGAATCACGGCCCGGGGATTTTGTTGCAGGTTGTCAGCACTCGTGGTCGCAAAGCAAAAAGGAGATAGGTAAATGAGTCAGAAGTTAAAAGGCAAAAATGCGGTGGTAACTGGTTCCAGCCTTGGGATCGGTAAGGCGATAGCTTTAGCCCTGGCTGCCGAAGGAGCGAGTGTGGTGGTTAATAGCTCTGGGTCAAGCCCCGAAGGCCCGGGCACCGATTTAAAGCCGATTAATGATGTGGTGAGTGAAATCAAGGCTAATGGAGGAGTGGCTATCGCCAGTTGTGGTTCAGTGGCTGATTTTGACTATGTCGGGAGGCTGATCAAGACGTGCGTGGACAACTTTGGCAGTATTGATATCCTGGTGAACTGTGCCGGCATCGGGGAAGTGGGCACTATAATAGACGTGCCTTTAGAGGTGTGGCAGCATGTGGTTGATGTTCATCTCAATGGAACATTCAATTGCTGTAGACACGCTTGCCCCTTGATGGCACAGCAGAGGAGTGGCCGGATAATAAACGTCGGTTCTCACGCCTTCTTGGGCATCTACGGTGGAACCGGCTATGCTGCGGCAAAGGGAGGAATAATAAGTCTTACCAGGGCTATAGCCAGGGATATAGAAGAGTATGGAGTAACTTGTAATGCCTTCTGTCCAGGAGCGAAAACCAGATTGGCATCAGGGCAGTGGTATGAAGATTATATTAGGGAGTTGCACGCCAGGGGATTGCTAACCGAAGAGCAGGAAAAGTATGCGCTTAATCCTCCCAATCCTCACTTTGTGCCACCACTTATCCTGTACCTAGCAACTGACGAGGCAGCCCATATAACTGGCCAGGTGTTTACAGTTGCCGGTGGGCACGTGGGTTTGTTCCCAGAACCGAAGGAGCTAACCCTGATCTATAAGAACTACAAGAAGTATGGCCCATGGACGATTGCTGAAATAGCAGAGCTTCTGCCCTCGAAGCTCAGTATGAGCCAGGTGAACTCGTCGCCAGCCCAGCCATCCGCTGAGAACTCAGCGTGACAATGATGACCCATTGGGACTCCGTCCGAGTAATAGGAGGTCACTTCGCTACAGGAACCTGCCTTGCCACCAGTTTGATGTGGAAATCCAGGGCTAAATGTCCCGAACCCATTCAGGGTTGGTTAATCTAAAGGCGACCTCTCCATCGCCCTCTTAGCCTGGAAATCGGATATCAGAGTTTGAGTCCTGTAAATCAAGGCTTGTGCACTCCATCCGGCTTCCTTCTTGGATTCTGCCCCCCTCGAAGCCAGGAAGTGTAATTGAAGGGAGATTGTTGACGTTTTGGCAAAAAACCGATATGCCTTGCTTGCCATGGAGATGGCACATACTGTGTTTGTGTCACTGCGGACGAGGAATTAGTAGAAGGGAGGTTAAGATGTCAGAAATGAATGATTATAGCAGCCCATTTAAGCCTAACCTGAAGCGGGAGGACTTTTCCAAGGATTTCCTCATCAAGCTGATGAGGGGCTGGCAGTATGCGTGACTTGAGATGGCCTGACAGTGGTACAACGCGGTAGAGAGGAGGTTCGGCTTTGAAGCAACCAGTGAGTGTCAGTACGCCGCCTTGGTGAACGTACACACATTAGGCCACACTATACGATAGCTCGACTACGCGAATTCAGCGTGCACCCACTTCCAACTGCCTAAACGCCGCATCGCGTAACTTCTCCAGAGTGCTATTCAACTGCTGGATTTCATCACTGGACAGGAAAGAGATCATGTTTATTGCAAGCTGAGTTTGCACTAGCTTTTTCCACATTTCCTTCCCCTTCTTGGTCATTACTACTCTCACCAACTTATGGTTATGGTCGTCCTTAACCCTTCTTATCAAACCCGCTCTCTGCATCCCATTTAGCAAAGCCGTTACGGTGTGAGGCTTTCTCATCACAATTCGACTTATCTCAGTGCAGGTAGGTGGTGAGGACGACCCACTCAGGACGAGCAACACGTGTGCCTGTTGGCTACTAATGCCCCATGGCCGCAACTTCTTCGACGTGGCCGTATAAGCAGCGTTGAATGCCTGATTCAAGAGCACCCACGTCTTGGCAACGACATCATCAGATACAAAATCGTACATGATAGGCTCGATGTGCAACTATTCTAACATATGGCTCAGTATGCGTCGAGACGTGCCACACCCCATTGACAGTGCAAGAGCTGGTGTGTTACACTACCTCACTAACTATCGAAACTCGATATATCCAAGCTTGATTAAAAATATTCGAGACAGATTTAATCCGGAAGGAGCAAAGGATCGGTATTAGTCTTACTGGGGGAATTATCTGGGAGGACACGTTTCATGCGCTCAAGGAAATGCGCGTGTCTGAAACCTCAGCCCCCGGGACGCCTCTGTGGGATAGGAATTTGTCCACAAGCAGACCTCTGATGCAGTGCAGTATGCCACCATGCGGAATATGACGGCCCCCAAAGAGTCCAGAGAAATAAAATATAGCCACAGCTGGGGCAAGATCAAACAGCCTCAGTAAAACTCAAGAAGTTATAGGAAAGGAGGTAATAAAGAGATGAGAAATGAGATGGTAAAAGGAAAGCGGTTTTTTGTGCTGGCAGTAGCGTTGACAGCCTTGCTTCTGGTTACCGCCTGTGCCTCGTCAACAACCCCATCCACAGGAGAGAAGGTGGTGGAAATTGGCGATTTAGCTCAACTTACTGGCGGCGGCGCTAGCGCTGACCAAGCTTGCTTTATGGCCATCCAGGATTATGTCAGGTACTTTAATGAGGAGAAAGGCATTTCTGGAGTGACTCTCGAACTCGTGTGGAGGGACTCGGCAACAGACGTGGAAATGTTCATAAGGAGCTACCGCGTGCTTGCCGACCGCGGGGTACCAGTCATTTACTCAAGTTCGACTAATGGATTAGAAGCGTACAAGCCACAATTTGAAAAGGACCAGATACCAGCCATTACAGGCGGCGCGACAGGGCCACTGGTTTACCCTCCGGCCTGGGTTTACGCTGCCTGGGCTACACAGGGCGAGGCGGCTACAGCCGTTTTGGACTATTTCATGGAAAACTGGAATGAGGAAAAGCCCCCGAAGTTGCAGTTTTTCGTTGTAGACGGGTCCTTCGGGAGAGGCCCAGCAGAGGAAGCCACGAAGTACGCCGAAAGCATAGGTTTTGAAGTGCTGCCACTTGAACTCTGTGGTTACGTGGTGATTGACGCGACTACCCAATTGCTAAGGATACGAGAGCGTGAGGCAGACCTGGTTTATATTCAGAACATTATTACGGGAGCCGGGCCCATCATGAGGGATGCCGAGAGGCTGAGGCTCCAAGAGCAGATGCAGTTTGCTGGCACTGAGTGGGTCGTGGGAGAACCGCTAATTGAGATGGCTCCAGTTAGTGCCGAGGGTTTTCTTGCTCCAAGGGCCGTACCCTGGTTTGATGAGACGGAAATTCCAGGCATCGAGACCATGATAGATAGGCAGATGGAGTATCATGGGAATGTCCAGGAGCGCCCCGAGTATATGGCTGGTTGGGTTTATGGGGCTATAGTATGTGAATCTGTAAAGCGGGCTCTAGAAGAGACAGGGTATGAAAACCTCGATGGTCCTGCGGTGAAGAGAGCCCTGGAAAGCATGAAGGACTTCGATATTGATGGAATGGTCAAAATCACCTTTGGGCCGGAAGACCGCAGGGGCACCCGCAATTTCGCAGTGTATCAGGTACAGAGCGGGAAAATAGTTCGCGTGACAGACTGGCGAGAGGTTCCTATACTTGTGCCATAGATGCGATACAGTATTACGACGGTAAAGAAAGCTCTCATCGCTCGGCATGAAGATGGGCTGGAGTCCATTCCAGTCCTTGCAGACAGAAAAGCAATATAAGGGAGGCTAGGATGTCAGAAATGAAAGATTATAGCGGCCCATTTAAGCCCGACCTGAAGTGGGAGGATTTTTCCAAGGATTTCCTTATCAAGCTGATGAAGGTCTGGCAGTATGCATGGCTTGAGATGGCTGCACAGTGGTACAACGCAGTCGAGAAGAGGTTCGGCCCTGAAGCAGCCAACGAATGCCACTATGATTCCTGGGTGAATGTAGCTAAGCGCGTCAACCCCAGGTACGCTAAGATAGCAAACATAGAGCTGAATTCGGTGCTCGATTCACTGAAAGCCATGCAGTTGCCTCTGGATAATACCGTAGGCCAGGTATTCCCTGTCGAGTACGATATCAAAAATGAGAACCATGTCATATTGACTGTAAAGAAGTGTCCTGGGCTGGAGTACTGGGAGAGGGAAGACCCCGAGAGGATATATCCAATGTGTCATGTGGCAGCGCCGGCGATCGATAATCTGTACGCTATTAACCCCAAGGTAAAGGGAACACCTCTGAAGCTGCCACCGCGGAAAAGTCCCGAGGAGCCAGCCTGTATATGGGAATGGAAGCTTGAGGGCTAATATTAGCAGGGAAAGATCCCCGGGAGACGGAGTCGAGACCGAGGCTTTAAGTACTACTGATATGAAGCCTCCACAGGACAGCCCATATATCGGAACGCGCAAATACTAAAAGAAAGGTAGGATAGGATTGGCGAGGCAGGAAGAAATCAACCGCCAATAGCGTGTCAGTGGGAGATCAAGCTCGCTACGTGATCAGCTAATATGACGCCGAGATTCAAACCGGTAATAAAAGAGAAAAAGGAGGCAAAAGATGTCAGAGATGAACGACTACAGCAGTCCCTTTAAGCCCGACCTGAAGTGGGAGGACTTCTCCAAGGATTTCCTTATCAAGCTGATGAAGGTATGGCAGTATGCATGGCTTGAGATGGCTGGGCAATGGCACAGCGCGGTCGAGAAGAGATTCGGCTTTGAAGCAGCCAGTGAATGCGAGTATGATGCCTGGGTGAACGTAGCCAAGCGCGTTAACCCCAGGTACGCTAAGATAGCGAATATAGAGCTGAATACGGTGCTCGATTCCCTGAAAGCCATGCAGTTGCCTCTGGATAATACCGTAGGTCAGGTGTTCCCTGTCGAGTACGATATCAAAAATGAGAACCATGTCATAGTGACTGTAAGGAGGTGCCCTCCTCTCGAGTACTTTGAGAGGGAAGCTCCTGAGAGGATATATCCGATGTGTCATGTGGCGGCGCCGATGATCGACAACCTGTACGCTATTAATCCCAAGGTAAAGGGAACTCCCCTTAAGCTACCACCGCGGAAAAGTCCCGAGGAGCCAGCCTGTATATGGGAATGGAAGCTGGAGGGCTAATACTAACAGGGAAAGGTCTCCGGCTGACGGAGTCGAGACCTTGGCTTTAAGTACTACTGATATGAAGCCTTCACAGGACAGCCCATATATCGGAACGCGCAAATACTAAAAGAAAGGTAGGATAGAAAATGAAGGCACTCATAATAGGCGGAACGGGATTCACCGGGCCATACATAGTGGATGGGCTCATTGAGAGGGGCTATCAGGTGACTGTACTGAATCGCGGGATACACCCAGACAATTTGCCGCCCGAGGTAGAGCGTATCCATACTGACCCTCACTGGCCGGAGAACCTGAAGGAAGCTCTCGAAGGCAGGAGCTTTGATTTGGTGGTATCCACCTACGGCAGACTGAGGCATGTGGCTGAGGCCATCAAGGGCCATACTAAGCGCCTGGTCTCGGTGGGTGGAGAAGCAGTGTTCAAGGGATGGCTGAAGGTTACTGACCCTAACATATTCCAAAATCAGGAGCCATCGCCGATACCTGTTCCCGAGGAAGGGTTTCTCGAGGAAATGGGGGTTGACCACTTCGTCGATCGCATGCTTCAGACCGAGCGGCTGATAATACAGGCTCACAAGGAGGGCCATTACAATGTTACCCATTTTCGCTATGCTATGGGATATGGACCACGTCATCTTGCCCCCCCAGAGTGGTGCATAATAAGGCGGATATTAGAGGGAAGGAAACAGTTCATTCTTCCCCAAGGAGGCCAGGTCATCGTCTGCAAGGGCTATGGTGAGAATGAGGCCCATGCTTTGCTGCTTGCTATAGACAACCCCGATGCCTCGGCGGGACAAATATACAACATAAGCGACGAAACCAAAATGCCCAACCTCGAGTGGGTAAGGTCTGTTGCTGCTGTTATGAACCACGAGTTTGAGTTCGTGGACATGCCCCTGAGCATAGTCCGCCCGGGCTATGGCTATGCTTATCCCTCAGCCCTCACATACCCTTATCATCAGGTAATGGATATAACCAAGGTCAAAGAACAGCTGGGATACCAGGATAAAGTGCCTACGGGGAGGGCAATAGAGAAATCGGTAGAGTGGCTGTTGGAGAATCGGCCCAAACCCGGCGGAGAAGAGGAGAGAAACTTGATGGACCCCTTCGACTATGCCACAGAGGACCGACTCATCCAGGTATTGACCACTACCTGGGAACGACTTCGCGAGGAAGCTCCAGCCGTTAAATATGATTGGGCCCACCCCTATCCCCATCCCAAGCGTCCTGGAGACCTGAAGTAGTATCGTTCTGGGCCCAATTGCCCAAGGCGGCGCAAGGGTGACTTGTGGTAGCGAGTTCTTTAG
>Ga0180431_10005248_pt1 | contig 15825 bp, 13 predicted proteins | sample SS_ome_11_FD_132459 | JGI IMG/M metagenome (GOLD analysis project Ga0180431, IMG submission 132459) | Hypersaline lake sediment archaeal communities from the Salton Sea, California, USA - SS_1_MS_1 metaG | ecosystem: Environmental > Aquatic > Non-marine Saline and Alkaline > Hypersaline >... | reverse complement strand
TCACCACCCAATCGCCGATGGATCCCGAAGCGGGTACTCCTCGGTCTCAGCCGGCCCAGTCCCACAATCCGCTCCGGCGCCGTTGGCCGCCATCCAGTGAACGGCCCGCGTGACCCGTGTTCGAGATGAGCCAGCAGTTCAGACAACAGAACGGACAGGTGATCGCAGTGTTGATCACTCATGCGTCAGGCCCTCTCGAACTGCAGGATCCTGCCGCCCTGCTTGGTGAGCCGGAAGAGCTCGCTCGACCCGAAGAGCCGGCCCTCCGTGGCGAGAATCCCCTTCGGCCTCAGCAGACGATGCGTTTCCGCCAGGATCCCCTCCATGTGTCCGGCGTTCCTGCGGAAGCCAAACACGAAGACCAGGTCGAAGCTCTGCTCGGCCAATCCGGTCTCGGCGGCGTTCGCCAGCCTGGTCGTGACGTTCGTCACACCCGCTTCCTCGACCTTCTGCCGAACCCTTTTCACCGCCGCCGGGCTGATGTCCAGGGCGCACACGCTCCCCGTTTCTCCCACTACCTTCGCAGCCGGAACGGTGAAGAAGCCGGGACCGCAGCCAACTTCCAGCACGTCCTGCCCCTGCCGAAGACCCGCAGCTTCCAAGGCCTCGTAGGGGTCCCTGAATAACCCATAGAGCGTCTCGTGTACAAGAGACATCATCTTGAAGTGCACCATATCTGTTACTGACATCGTCCTCCTCCATGGTTCGGCGTGCGAGAGAGCAACCATGGCCCTCTCCTGCTTGGTCACCCTCATGGAACGCGACCCGCACCCAATGCTCGGGCCCTTTCCTGCCACCAGAGCGCACGGGCAAGCGCGTGCCTGCCCGCGTACTCCGCCTGTCCGTGTTTCGTGGCTAGCTCTCCCTCTGGTCAACGTCCTCGTTCTCGGCTGGCTCCGCTTCCCGGGCCTCAGCGTCGTCTGACTCTTCCCAACCCCAGTACCAGTACGGCGGAAAGCCGTGGCGGGGATGCCAGCGTCGAGGCCGGCGCCTGGCCCTGCCGACGTGCCACCTTGGCGCGCCCATCAGTGCCCAGGCCCCAAACCCGCACAGCTTGCAGAAGAAGCCCAACGCCAGGACTACCAGAAACAGCTCGACCACCAGCCCCAGGCCGAATCCAAGAGGCGAGTGCCGGTAGTACCGGTCGGGAAACCCAAACCCGAAGGCCCTCGGCGCGTCCGGTACCTCAGCCTCCTCCACACCGGCCACCTGCCCCATCGCGTAGCCTCGCGACCAGGCCATCCGGTCCACCACAAGCCCTCCCGCGACGAGCAAGCCGATCAGGATGAGACCCACGACCGGCACCCACAGATACCTCTTTCGAAACATCGTTACCTCCTTCACTCCTCTGTCTGGGCAACTAGTCGTTGCCACCGGGTTGTTTCTGGTTCCAGTATCCCACAGACCTGTGAAGGAAGTATGAAGAGGTGTGGCAGGTTTGGTGAATGTGCGGGGCCGTGTGAGGATGGGGCGCTAGCATTGGGAAGCGCCTAGAGTCGGGAAGTGAAGAGACGCCGGCGAGGACAGCATCAGTTCAGCGCTCACGGTTCGGTTCTGATGTCACGTCGGTACTGCCGGGCAGCGCTGGTCGGTCCGCGCTAGTGAGAGATCATGTCGAGAGACAACTCGACCTCGGCGTCATATCGTCTACCGACGGCGACTCGGATGCTGCCACCCCTCTGATCGTAGACTACCGACCACATCGTGGTACGCTGGGAGCTTCGGTCCAGAATCCTCATCGCGTCTGCCCCCGAGACGGTGCCCTTCTCAATCTCAAGAGCTCCGTAGGCCCGGTCGTAGCGCCAGCAAGGCGACTCGGTTCCCTGGAGCGGTCGCGAAGAGACCGGGAAGTTGGTCACTACCTGCCATGGCTCTTCACTTCGCACCACGCGCATCTCGCCAGACATGAACTCCACCACGGCCGAGTCCCCCTCGGCGTCACCGATCAGGTAGTGCAGATGCGGGCCCTTGCTGAAGTCGAGGTTGTACTGCTTCAAGAGGGAGATGGCCTCATCGACGTCCCGGGCGTGATCCAGCATCAGGCGGATGGCCGTGAGGCCACCGATGGTAGGTCGGCCCGGGTCTTCGCCGGGCTGGTCGTCCGGCACGGCCAGGCATCCCACGGCGAGCCCGCACTCATTCATGCCGTCGAACGGGAACCCGGGTGCGTCCAGGAGACTCAGCCGATCAGACAACGGCAGAGTCCCTCGGCCTCTACTGTGGTACTCGTTGGCACTGAAGCCAAGGTAGGCGATATCGACCATCGAGACGGAGGCATAGCAGTCCTCTGGGTGTGTGAAGACCAGCAGAGCGGCGTGGTTGTGCCAATCGAAGTTACGTCCGAACAGGGGATGGCCCTCCTCGTTCGCAGCAGCGAAGCAAGTGCAGGCCCACGCCGGTACAGCGCCGGACTTCTGCAGACTCGATTCAGGCCCTTTCGGCTCACTCACGGGGCGCAGGTCCTCTAGCTCGTAGTCGCCGTAGTAGTGCATGGAGAAGAGTGGGTAATCACTGTCCAGCGCTCTCACGCTGAGCAAAGTCCGGACCCGATCCCTGTACGGGGTCTGCACCGAGCCAACGACCAGCAGCAGAATCCCAACTATCAGAGCTATCCTGATGATCTTACCCACAGTGGCCTCACCTCGGTCCCTCGCTACGTAGTGCCATCGGATGGATCTCATGCCGTGCACGGGCCAACCCCGCCCAAGCCGCACCCGCGGGCACCGGCAACATGCGATCTGGACGCTGCATCGGGAACGAACTCGTGCCGTGAATGGCACCCGCCGACCACGTTCTCGCGAGTCTCCCTCGGGCACCCCGTGAGACTCGCGCTCGCCAGCGCAAACCTCCTCGGCCACGACGCGAGCCAGCTCGGCGGCCTTGACGACGTCGTCGTCACCCAGGCACCCAAGACATGAAGCAATCGGCTCTCTGCTCTCTCCGTCACGCCTCAATCGCGGTCTCGGCAGGCCTCCACCGGGCCATGAGGATTGCCGCCGCCAGCGCAAGGATCGCGCCGAAGAAGAAGGGAGCCGAGGGACCGAATCCCTCCCAAGAACCTACTCCCTGCCAGAGCAGGCCCGCGATGACCGAGGCGGGAAAATCGAGCAATCCGAGGACGGCATTGTAGGTCCCGTAGGCCGTGCCGCGCAGTCCGGCGGGTACGATGTCGGCCACCATAGCCTTGGTGGTACCGTAGGCCAGGCCGTAGTATACCCCGTAGAGGGCATACAGAGCCCAGATGTGCCAGCCCTTACCTGCCACGGCGAATCCGAAGTATATCAGGGCATACACCAGCCAGCCGCCAACGATGACCTTCTGACGCCCAACCCGGTCCGAGAGCGAACCGGCCGGCGTGGAGACCAGCGTATAGACCAGGTTGAAGGTCACCAACATACCCAGGACCCCCACCACGTTCAGCCCCCGCTCCTGCGCCCTCAGCACAAGAAAGGCATCGGAGGAGTTCCCCAGATCGAACAATCCGACGATGATCATGAAGCTCAGGAAAGGCTTCCCCAGCTCCTTGAATGTGATCTTTGGTCTGCCACGCGTCTCGGCAATCGGGACATCCACAGCTCCCAGAGCCAGGGAAATGACGGCCAGCACCGCAGGAATCAAGCTGGCGAGAACCACGATCTGGAAGGTGTGCCTGCTCAGATCGACGGAGGACGACTGTGCTGCCCAGACTACTCCCAGCGCGATGAGCAGCCCAAGCATGGCTCCACCTGTGTCGGCCGCGCGGTGAAAGCCGAAGGCCAGCCCGCGCTGGCTCTCGTCGATGCTGTCTGCCACCAGCGCGTCCCGCGGCGCGGTGCGCACACCCTTGCCTACCCGATCCGACCAGCGCACGGCCAGTACCGTCGTCCAGCTGTTAGCGAAGTAGAAGAACGGTTTGGCCAGGGCCGAGATGGCGTAGCCCCCTACCGCGAGCCATTTGCGCGCCCGAAGCCTGTCCGACAGCCATCCGGAGAAGACCTTGAGCAGACTCGCCGTCGCCTCGGCGATGCCCTCGATGAGGCCGATGATGCTCGTTCCCACGCCCAGAACGTTGCTGAGGAACAGGGGCAGGATGTTGATGACCATCTCGCTCGAGATGTCCATGAGGAAACTGGTCAGGCTCACTGCCCATACGTTCCGGGGCAGCCCGCGAATCCCCGTTCCGCCTTTGGTAGCATCGTCATCGATCATGTCATCCCCCTTCCGCTCGATGTATCTGCCCGCCACCGTGAGACTTGTCGAACTCCGTTACCATGGCCTGCGACCTTCTCCCCAGGGAGCGAGGCATCGACATCATTCTGGTGATAGCCAGCCGCCCAGAGAGAGCCTCCGGGACCCCCTCGCATTGCCCAGCCATCCTGCCCATCATAGCATCAGCTCTGAGGCGGGTCAAGCGCGCCGCTCAGAACCGCCACACGCTTGCATCAAGCGGTCGCCCGACCTATAATCGAATAGAGGAAGACTCTGACCTGCGCAAACGGTCCCGATCATCCACAGGACAGGAAGGCAAACGGAATGGGGGTGGGAACTCGGCTCGTGGGACGAATCTGGCGAGCGCTGGCCAGCATGCGACTGGCGGCCATTCTGCTCGCCGCCCTACTCCTGGCCACGCTGGTGGCCGGCATCTTCCCCCAACTACCGCACCAGGCGGCCTCCCGCGAAGCCTGGCTGAACGCGGTCGCCCTGCGCTACGGAACGGCCACTCCCCTGCTTCATCGGTTGGGCCTCTTCGACGCCTATCACTCGCCATGGTACCGCGCGCTCCTTGCGGCTCTCACGCTGAACACCATCGTCTGCACGCTCCAGCGCCTGCCTGGCCGGTGGCGCCGGCTGCGCGAGCCGCCCACGATCGCTCGCCCGGACGCCTTCTATCTCCACTCCGCCCAGCGGGCCGAGTGGCCGGTGTCCTCTCTCGAAATCGGGCTGGAGGCAGGCAGGGATGGGCTGCGGAGGCGGCGGTATCGCGTCCTTGTGGAGGTAAGCGAGGGCACCGCCCATCTGTACGCCGAGAAGAGACGCTGGAGCCAGGCCGGCACGCTGGTTGGCCACGTCAGCGCGATGGCCCTGCTCCTCGCCCTGTTGGCCGGCCCGGCACTGGCGTGGCGCGAAACCGGGGTGACACTGCTCCCCGGTCAGGTCCGCGCCATCGCAGACGGCTACTCCGTTCGGGCGGGGTCACTCACCATAGAGCGCCATCCCAACGGCCAGGCGCGCGATTACTGCGTGCCGGTGGCTATACTATTGGACGACTCGCCGGCCGTGACCCGCACCGTGCGGATCAATCACCCGCTCAACGTCGGGGGGGTGGCCCTTCACTTGCAGAGCTACGGGCCCGCCGCAAGGATAACCACGCCCGGCGAGTCCTTCGACCTGGCCTTCACCTCCAGCCAGGCCCAGGCCATCGCAGTGCCAGATTCGGGTCTCGAGTTGCGCGTAGCCTATCAGCCCGAGAGCGAGACGCTCTTCCTGGAGGCCCTCGATGCCGAAGGCTCTCTGCTCGGCTCCGGCACGCTATCCGACGGCGACCAGGTCGAGATACAGGGCACGCCGTTTTCCTTCACGCTGACGTGCTACACCTCCTGGCAGATCAGTCACCATCCGACCTTCTTCCCGGCAGTGGGGGCGACGGCCCTCTTCCTGCTGGCGACGGTGATCTCACTGTGGGCGCCGCACCGGCGGCTGTGGCTCCGCGCGGACGAAGAGAAGGTTCAGTTGGTCGCCCAGGGCTTCTCCGACCGCGCGTTCCGGGCCTTGACTGAGCAGATGGCCTTGGCTTTCCGTCACCGTGAGCGCAGCGAAGGATCTCTGAGATCCATGCTGGTGTGAAGAATCTCACCCGGCACGGTCCTGCCGCGAGATCAGACCGCCCCCCGATGAATCGGGGGCTACCAAACAACGCCCCATACATGGGGCTCAAGCCGGATTCATCCGGCGCTGTCACGTAGTCCTGACATGAATGCCAGGACGGTCGTACACACTGCTCGTTCTTCCACGAAGAAGGGCGTGTCATCAGCAGCGAAGCGTCAAGAGAGGGAGCACCGATGGGCAGCAATCCAGTTGGCCCGCTCGCAGGCCTGGCCTGCTTCATAGCCGCAGCGGCGGCATACGCGCTCGGTTGGCGATTCGCCGCCTGGCTCGGAGCAGCCGGAGCCGCCATCCTCACCGGGGCGCTGGCCGCGCGCGGACTCCTGGCGGGTTATTGGCCGCTGACCACCACCTACGAGTTCGCCCTGGCCTTCGCGCTGACCACCGTCCTGGCCACGCTCCTGATGCGCCCGGAGACCAAGTCCGAGGTCAGCGGCCGCGCCCTTCGACACGCTCGGGATGCAACCGGCGTTCCGGTGGCGGCCATGGCGCTCGCGGCTGCGCTCGTGGCCTACGCTCGCCTCGGCCTGCCGGCCTCCGGTCGAGCCATCCGCCCTCTCCTCCCGGTCCTCGATTCTATCTGGCTCCCGCTGCACGTCGGCGCGGCAGCGATGGCCTACGGCGCGCTCGCCCTGGCGGGAGCCGGCGGTCTCGTCTGGTTGCTGCGGCACTCCGAACGCCCCGAGGCCAACCGCGTCATCGATCGAGCCATCGCCATCGGCTATCCACTCCTGACCCTGTCCATGCTCCTGGGCATGATCTGGGCGCAGGCAGCCTGGGGACGCTATTGGGACTGGGACGTCAAGGAGACCTGGACGCTGATCACCTGGTTGATCTACACGCTGTACTACCACGTGAGGAAGCGCCCCAATTGGAGGGGACGCCGGCTGGCGTGGTTGGCAGTCGCGGGGCTCGCCGCCGTGCTCTTCACCTTTCTGGGCGTCAGTTGGCTGGCCCGCAGCCTGGGGCTGCAGAGCCTACACCTGTTCTGAGGTATCTATAGATGCAAATCGCAGTGCAATTCCGTTGGCTGGGAGTCGCCGGGATCGAGATCACTGCCGGCGACGAGGTACTGGTGATCGACCCGCACTTCACGCGTTTCCCGTGCTGGCGTCAGTGGATCGGAAGGGTACGACCCAACGCGGCATTGACCGCCGAGAAGGTCCCGCGCTGCAACTACGTTCTGGTCTCTCACGCGCACTGGGACCACCTGATGGACGCACCCGACGTGATGCGCAACACGGGCGCCGTCGCGATGGGCTCGCCCAACGCCTGCCGCCTGTTGGCCCTGGACGGAATCCCGGCGGAGCGAATACGCCGCATCGAGGCTGGCGAGACGCTGACCCTGGGAAGCTTCCGAGTGGAAGTCATCCCCGCCCGGCACCTGCCCTTGCCCCTGGACCATCTGTTCAGCGGGCCCCTGCGGGCCGGCCTTCATCCCCCTCTGCGAGCCCTGGACTACAAGATGGACTCCTGCTTCAGCTTCCGCATACGAGCCGGGGGGGTCGAGTTCCTGAATTGGCGCAGCGTCAGCACCGTGGGGGCGGTCCCGGCGGACGTCCTCTTCGTGAGTCTCACGGCCAGGATACTCTTCTACCAGTCGCTCCTCGGCAAGGTGCAGCCCAGGGTCGTGGTCCCGGTTCACTGGGACGACTTCTACCGTCCCTTGAGCAAACCTATCCGCCCGATGCTGACCAGCACAGGCAAGGTGTTTCCTCGATTCAAGCGCCTGGACATCGATGGGTTCGAGGGGACCATAGCCCGAGTCGCGCCCGGGGCAAGGGTGGTGATCCCCGAGGCGTTCCGGGTCTATGACACGGCCACGCCGCAAGCATGAGCAGGTACGCGTCCGCCAGGGCCTGAGCGGTTGCCAGACCGTTGCGCAAGATGTACAATGCAGAAGAAAGTGGCTCACGAAGAAGCGCGCCGCCGTAAACAGGCGGCGCTGGCACGATCCCTAGCACCGGCTCTTCAGGCCGGTGCGGCTCCTGGCCGGTGTGACTTCGGAGCCCAATCGAGCATTCGTGTATCCGTGATGAGGTAGCTCCATGCGGAGAGTGTCCCGCCGCGCGTTCCTGAAGGGCCTCGCCGGCGCGGGGCTGTGCGCCCTGGCCGGAGGCGCTCTCTGGTCCGACTACCGGCGCACCGGCGCCGAGATGGTGACCGAGACGCCCCCGCTGCCCGAGCACTGGCGCGAGGCCCTCTACTACACGGGCGTGGACGGCGGCCTGGAGTGCGCGTCCTGTCACGCGCCGGCGGAGCCGTCGCAGGCGCTCTACTGCCACGTGTCCCACCGAGGCAGCTACGTTCGCTGCCTGCTCTGCCCCCATCGCTGCGTGCTGGCGGAGGGTGAGCGGGGTCGCTGCCGCGTGCGCGAAAACCGGGGCGGCAAACTCTACACCCTGGTGTACGGCAACCCCTGCTCCATCAACCTGGACCCCATCGAGAAGAAGCCCCTCTATCACTTCCTGCCCGGCACCGCGGCCTTCTCTCTGGCCACGGCGGGCTGCAATCTCAGGTGCCAGTACTGTCAGAACTACACCATCTCTCAGCGGAGGCCCGAGGACCTGCCTAGCTACGACGCCCCGCCCGAGGCCATAGTCAGCTCCGCCGCCCAGAATAGGGCGCCCACCATCGCCTACACCTACTCCGAGCCCATCGTCTTCTACGAGTACGTGCTCGACACCGCCCGCCTGGCTCGGCGCGCCGGACTGCGCAGCGTGGTCATCTCGGCGGGCTACATCAACCCCGAGCCGCTGAAGGAGTTGTGCCGCGCTGTCGACGCCATCAAGATCGATCTGAAGGGCAACAACCAGGAGTTCTATCGTCGGGTGTGCAGCGGAACGCTCCAGCCGGTGCTGGACACCATCCGCACGATCCACGAGATGGGCACGCACCTGGAGATCGTCAACCTGGTGGTACCCACGCTCAACGACGACCTGCAGGAGCTACGCGCCCTCTCCGAATGGGTGATGGACACCCTGGGTCCGGACGTGCCCCTGCACTTCAGCCGCTTCCATCCCGATTACCAGCTCATGAACCTGCCTCCCACGCCCATCGAGACGCTGGAGGCAGCCAGAGACACGGCGCTCGACGTCGGCCTGCATTACGTCTACCTGGGCAACGTGCCGGGACACGAAGGCAATCACACCTACTGTCCCGACTGCGGCGAGTTGATCGTCCGGCGCTCGGGCATGGCCACCGTGGAGCTGAAGATCGTGGATGGACGCTGCGCGAAGTGCGGTAGGCCCATCGCGGGGGTGTGGCAATGACCAGACGCCTGATCCTCCTGCTGGTCCTCCTGGCGACGTTGGCGTGCGGGGCGCAGCCCACCGAGCCCGCTCCCGTGGTCGAGAGACAGGCCACTCTGTCTCCCACGTCCACGCCGCAGCCGTCGCCCGTCCTCACGCCGACGCTCGATCCCCAAGACGTACGTGGCGCCGATGGCGCCGGGCGGTGGTACCCCGCCGATCCGGACCGGCTTCGAAAGGCCGTCGAAGCCTACCTGGACCAGGCCGAGGTGAACGAGCTTCCCGGGCAGCTTCGCGCGGTGATCGTTCCCCACGCCGGATATCTCTACAGCGGGGCGGTGGCGGCCCATTCCTTCCGAGTATTGCAGGACTCCGGCTGCAGCGGGTGCAGCATAGCCGTCATCGGCGACACCCACACGGGCAACGGCTTGGCCGACATCGCCGTATGGGCCGGCGGCGCCTTCGAGACCCCTCTGGGGCGAGTCGGCGTGGACGCAGAAGTGGCCCGGGCCGTGGTGGAGGCCGATCCGCGCATCGAGTTCGACCGGGCGGCCTTCAGCAGCGAGCATCCGGTGGAGAACCAGTTGCCCTTCATCCAGATCGCCTGTCCCGGGGCGAAGATCGTGCCCATCGTCATCCGGCAACCCTCTCTGGCCAACGCTCAGACCCTGGCCGACGCATTGGTCGGGGCCTTCGGAGAACGCCGGGTTCTGATCGTCGCCAGCACGGATCTCTCGCACTACCATCCCTACGACGAGGCCCGACGTATCGACGAGATTGCGCTGCGGGCCATCGTGTCCCTGGACCCCCAGGCCGTGATCGAGTCGACCCGGAGCTCCGCCGAACTGGGCATCAGGAGCGTAACGTCCACCATGTGCAGCCAGGGATCCGTGCTCACGGCCATGTTGGCCAGCCAGAAGATGGGAGCAAACCGGGCCACCGTGCTCAACTACGCTAACTCCGGCGATTCGCCCATCGGCGACCGGGCAGGCGTGGTGGGCTACGGCGCGGTCGCGATCTGGCAGGCGGATGACTCAGCGGAGAACCAAACCAACTTCTCGCTCGACCCCTCGCAGCCAGAGTTCGATGGCCCCGTCACGCTCTCACCCGAGGCGCAGCAGGAACTCCTGGTTCTGGCGCGACGCTCCGCCGCACAGTTCCTCTCCTCCGAGACCTTCCCCGGTTTTCGGACTGATGACCCGTCCCTGCTGCAACCGCTGGGCGCCTACGTCACCTACGAGAAGGAGGGCCTGCTACGGGGCTGCCTGGGCCGGGTGGAGAGCGACCGGCCGGTCTACCTCGGAGTGCAGTACGCGGCCGCAGCCGCAGCCGTGGCGGATCCCCGGTTTCACCCCGTTACCCTCCGGGAACTGGAGAGTCTCAGCATGGAGATCACGCTGCTCCATCCCATTCGCGAGGTCGACGATCCGGCTGAGATCGAGATCGGCCGGCACGGTGTACTGATGAGAGTCGGCCAGGAGCAAAGCGCCCTCTACCTGCCTCAGGTGGCCGTCCAGCAGGGCTGGGATCTAGAGGAGACCCTGGCCCACCTGTGCCTCAAGGCCGAGTTGCCCGAGGACGCGTGGCAGGGCGAAGACGCGCGCTTCTGGGTCTTCGAAGGACAGTCGTTCGGCGAAGAGGACTGAGTTCCGCAATCCCCCTGCGACAGGAGCAAACACCTCTCGGTAGGACCAGACTGCTTCCTTCACCCGCGCACGGGAGCCTTTCCGGGTCTCTCTGCGCTCTCCGCGTTCTCTGCGGTGATTCATCCTCGCAAGCGCTCGCCCGCCCTGACCATTGGACCGGCCCAAGCATCTTCCGACACACTCAAGATGCTTCCTTCACCCGCACACGGGAGCTTTTCCGGGTCTCTCTGCGCTCTCCGCGGTGATTCATCCTCACAAGCGCTCGTCCGCCCCGATCGGCAACATCACCAGCCCGGTGATCATCTTCGGATAGAAATCGGTGGACTTCTGCGGCATACGTTCGCCCGCCAGGCTGCATGCCCGTACCTGCTCGATTCGCGTCGGATTCATCAGCAACATGGCTTCGGCCTCTCCGCGATTGACCGCCCTGTAGCCCATCTGCGGATCCCGGAGGAACTCGATTCGACCCTCATGCGACACAGCCTGCTTGCTGATCCCCAACACTCGCTCGATGAACAACTCGTGCGCCACGGTGACGTCCAGCAGTCTCCAGTGAGGGCTGTGGCTGGGCAGCAGACGCTCCAGCACCTCCGGCCGGCGCAGCTTCAGTCCTGCGGACAGCCCATCATAGAAGCCGAAACAGGGACGGGTTTCTTGCTCAGCATCCCTCAGCCAGGCGGTCAACTCTGCTTGCCCGCGCACCGGCTCCACCCGGAAGTACTCCTTCGCCCTCGCCAGCACTAGCTCCACATCCGTGTGCTCGCGAGTGTGTACCAGCCGGTGTGTCGGCAGGATAGTGAGATCAGGATCATCCATGCTCACCAGAGTCGCCAGACGGTAGTTGAACCCGGCGTTTCGAGGAGCATCCGGATACCGTCTGCGCATCTCGTCTCGATACTCGAGCGACGCCTGGTAGCGATGGTGACCATCGGCGATGACCAGGTTCTGCTGGGCCGATAACTCTTCCACCACCGGGCAGACCACCGCCGGATCGGTCAGCATCCAGAGCTGCTGCAACACCTCGGCTTCATGGTGCTCCCTCAACTCCAACAGGGGCGGCCTGGCCACAACCGAAGCCAGCAACTCGTCGACCCGAGTCCCGGAATAGAGCGTCAGAACGCTTCCGAAGTTGACCGAGGTGCCGCGCAGCAGCTCCAGGCGGCTGTCGACGGTTCCGGGGAGCGTGTCTTCGTGTGGCAGCACCACCCCTTCGTCGAATCCGCTCAGCTCCAGGGCTGCGATCAGCCCCAGCCTCACCCTCTCCGATCCATCGGGCAGAGTGAAGCTCTGTCGAAGCACGTAGAGGGCCGGCGCCCTGTCTCGCGCCAGAACTCCCTGCTGCATCCAGGAACGGTAAGTATCCCCGGCACGGGTGAACGCGTTATCGCCATTCTCGTCGCCGTCCCAGGTCTTGCCCTTGATGAGGCGCACGACGTTGTGCTCGCTAAGGTCGTGGTACCGGCCTTGCAGGCCGTGCCTCACGCGATCGTGGGGCTGGCTGACCACCGTCGAGAGGTCGCGGATCTTCTTTGCGTTGTAGCGTACGCCCATGAAGGGCTTGATCCTGGCCACCATCAGCCTCCCATCACGGCGGCCGGTTGCGTCTCCCGCTGAGCGAACTCCGTCGCGATCTGGACTATCTCCTGCCCTACGCGCCGGCGCGCCTCGCGGGTGCCGCCACCCACGTGGGGAGATCCGATGACCTGCGGCAGAGCCATGAGCTTCCGGCCCCCACCGTCACCCTCTCTCTCGAAAACGTCCAACGCCGCTCCCGCCACCTTTCCGTTGACGATGGCATGGTACAGGGCTTCCTCGTCGAGTGTGCCGCCCCGTCCGCAGTTGATGATGTACACCCCATCCTTCATTCGGTTGAACTCTTCCTCCCCCAGCATGCAACTGGTTTCATCACAGTACGGGACGTGCAGCGAGATGAAGTCGGCTCGGGCGATCAACTCCTCCAACGATGCGGGGCGCGCGCCCGGAATGCTGGGAAACGGCTCGAGGCAGTAGAACAGCACCTCCATGCCCAGCCCAACCGCTGCCCTTGCCACGATGGTGCCTATCCGGCCACAGCCAATCAGTCCCAGCGTCTTGCCGGCTATCTCTATGCCCCTGCTGAACGCGCCCTTCTGCCACTCGCTCGACTTCATGGAGGCCGTCATTTGGGGTATCTGCCGGGCCATGGCCAACATATAGCCAACAGTCAACTCCGCCACCGAGCGCGATGAGGCCGACGGCGTGTTCTGTACCTCGATTCCCCTCGCCCTGGCGTGCCGTACGTCCACGTTGTCCAGCCCGACTCCGGCGCGTATGATCAGCCTCAATCTGCGCGCCCGGTCCATCATATCGGCCGTCACCTGTGTACGGCTACGAACGACGAGTGCATCGTAATCATCGATCACCTGCTGCAACTCCTCCGAACCGATGCCATCGCGGACATGCACGCTGATACCACCTGCCCGCATCGCATCGATGCTTTCCTGATCCACGGGATCACAAATCAGAAGTTTCATTCTATCACAGCCCCCCTATCTCGTAGGCCTGGCTCGCCTGTGCTCGGCTCGCCGGTCGAGTGCATCTCGATTCTGCGTGATCATTCGCCCAACGTCCTCGAGAGTAGGGTGGCCCGTGCGAACGATGGGGGATCGCTTCTCCTCTGAGTGTACCCGACCCCCGGGCGTCGCAACGCCGCCGGTGGAGAGAGACCTTCCGCCCATAGCGGGTCTGATCGGTCCGGCCCTCACAGCTATTGCGATTTGGTGCGACTGGTCTTGAATGCAACACAATGCGCCTCCTGTTCTCTGCAGTAGGAGGTAGGCAGGGACAGGAGGCGCACGACGACATTGGCTGCTATACCTTCTCTGTCTGCTGGCCTGAGAGATTCACCCCGGTTGAGTTGGCCCTGCGATGGGCCCGGCCGGGAGTTGCCCCTTCGGCGTCCTTGAAGCATGGACTTTCCAGAGATGCCAAAATGCAGGGTTCTTGTACCTGAGAGTTTCGCTGCCGCGATTAGCCCATCGCGTCAGCTTGCCCCTTCGGTGCCGCACCTAAGCGGACTCTCCCCTGCATCTCATGGCAGAGTATTCAATTGAGGCCATTGTACTCCAAACCGGCGCGCCTGTCAACGTCTTGACCCGCAACACGTCGATGGGTACAATGCACGCTACCACAGGACGGATTCCTGCCCTGGTGGGGGATCGAAACGAGGTGGCTTGCCCTCTCCGGAGACGATTCGAGCATGAGGCGTAACCGGTGCCCCAATGCAATCCGCGTCGCCCTCGTCGTCGGCGGCTTCACCTCCGCCGTCGGCCAACTGGTGCTGATACGGGAGTTGATAGCCGTCTTCTACGGGAACGAACTGGTTCTGGGCCTCATCCTGGCCGCCTGGCTGGCCTGGGTCGCCGCGGGGGCCTGGGGCCTCGGTAGGCGATCTCAGGGCAAGGGAGCCCTGGCCGCCGGGCTAGCGGCCGTAACGCTCCTGTTGCCCGTGCAGGTGGCCCTGATCCGAGCCAGCCGCGGTCTGATGGGAGCGACCCCGGGAGCACTGGTGGCCCTCGGGCCTATGACACTCACCATCGTGGTGGTACTCGCGCCGCTGTGTCTGCTCCTCGGTTGGCAGTTCACGCTGGGCGCCAGGTTAGGCACAGGCTCAGGCACACGAGGCGAAGCGCGTTTCTCGGTCCCCCTCGCACGCGGGGGGGACCATAGGCGGGGCTCAGCAGGCTCTGCCTACGTGGCCGAGAGCCTCGGTGGGGTCCTGGGTGGCGTTCTGTTCAGCTTCGTGTTCGTGCGCTGGTTGGATCCCTTCCAGACGGTGCTCCTTGTGGGCGCCATCAACCTGGCCACCGCAGCGGTCCTGCTCAGCGCCCGAGCCTGGATACCGGCCCTGGGCGCCATCGCCGTGACGGTGAGCTTCCTACCTCTCGGTGCATGGTTCCATCGGGTAACGCTGGAGCGGCAGTACGTGGGGCTTCGCTGGACCCAGGATTCGATCTACGGCCGCATCGTGGTCACGGGACAGGGCGAACAACGGGTCTTCTTCGAGAACGGGATGCTCCTGTTCGAGACCCAGGGCGTGACGCCCGAGGAGGTGGCCCACCTGCCTCTGCTGGCCCACCCTGAGCCCCAACACGTGCTGCTCATCGGAGGAGGCGTGAGCGGCACCCTGGCCGAGGCTCTGCGCCACCCTTCGGTTCAGGCGGTTCACTATGTAGAACTCGATCCCCTGGTGGTCATTGCTGCCCGGGCCGAACTGCCTTCGGATCAGGCCGCATCGCTCGACGACCCGCGCGTGACTCTGACCCACATCGATGGCCGGGTCTACGTTCGCCAGGTTGGCCAATCGCACGGAGGCAAGCCCTTCGACGTGATCATCGTCGACCTGCCGGAGCCGGCCACCGGGCAGCTCAATCGCTTCTACACAGAGGAGTTCTTCGGCGAAGCAGGAGCCATTCTCTCGCCAGAAGGTGTGCTGGCCCTGGGCCTACCGTGGCAGGAGAACTACCCCGGCCCCGCGCTTCAGCACCTGGGCTCCAGCATCTACCGCACGCTGAAGTCCCGCTTCCCACACATCCTCCTTCTGCCCGGAGAACGGCTCTACCTTCTGGCCTCCGACCTTTCGCTGCCGACGGATCCAGATGTGTGGAGCACACGGATGGCAGGGCGGGGAATCGAGAACCGCTGGGTAGTGCCAACCTACCTGGAGTACCTGCTCACCACCGGTCGAGTCGCGCAGGCTCAGGCTCTGCTGGATGCACCGATCGACGTCAGACTGAACCGTGATCTGACGCCCATCAGCTACTTCTACGACCTGGCCGTGTGGCTCTCGCGCTTTCATGGGCCGCTCGGCCGCGCGACTGCGACGGCATCGCGACTGGGCCTCGGCTGGCTGGTGGTACCCCTGGCCGTGGCTACAATCCTACTCCGACGCCGCGCAATCCCGGCGGCCATCGGCTTCATCGGGCTGGCCGAGATGGCCCTGGAGGTGGTCATCCTGTTCGGCTTCCAGGTCGTGCACGGCTACGTCTACGGACAGGTGGGCTTGATCGTGACCGCCTTCATGCTCG